>Ga0209300_1000564_pt1 | contig 18316 bp, 14 predicted proteins | sample Shrwel_input2_RT_FD_187535 | JGI IMG/M metagenome (GOLD analysis project Ga0209300, IMG submission 187535) | Subsurface microbial communities from deep shales in Ohio, USA - Utica-3 well 1 S input2 RT (SPAdes) (version 2) ... | reverse complement strand
CACGTATTCCACGCGCATGCGGCCTTTGCCGTCCGGGATCATGTTGGTCATGTCGCCTTTGCGCAGACCCAGTTGCTCCATTACCGGCCCCTGGTGCTGCTCTTCGATGTCGACAATCACGTTTTCGTACGGCTCTTGCTTCTTGCCGTCGATTTCGCGAATGACCACTTCAGGGCGACCGACCGCCAGCTCGAAGTTTTCACGACGCATGTTTTCAATCAGCACCGACAGGTGCAGCTCGCCACGGCCGGAGACTTTGAACTTGTCTGCCGATTCGCCATCTTCCACGCGCAGTGCCACGTTGTGCAGCAGCTCTTTTTCCAGACGCTCTTTGATGTTCCGGCTGGTCACGTACTTGCCTTCTTTGCCGGCAAACGGTGAATCGTTCACCTGGAAGGTCATGGATACGGTCGGCTCATCAACGGTCAGAGGCGGCAGCGCTTCTACGTTGTTCTGGTCACACAGGGTGTCGGAGATGAACAGTTCATCCAGACCACTGATACAAATAATGTCGCCAGCCTGGGCTTCGTCCACTTCCACGCGCTGCAGGCCGGAGTGGCCCATAATCTTGAGGATACGGCCGTTACGCTTCTTGCCGTCAGTGTCGATCGCGGTAACCGGGGTATTGGTCTTCACCTTACCGCGTGCGATACGGCCAATACCGATGACACCCAGAAAGCTGTTGTAGTCCAGCTGGGAAATCTGCATCTGGAACGGGCCGTCCGGATCTACTTCCGGTGTCGGAACGTGGTCAACAATCGCCTGGAATACGGCGTCCATGTTGTCGTCCAGCTCTTCGTGCTCCATACCGGCAATGCCGTTCAGGGCACTGGCGAAAACAATCGGGAAGTCCAACTGCTCTTCTGTGGCGCCGAGGTTGTCGAACAGGTCAAACACCTGGTCTACCACCCAATCCGGACGTGCGCCCGGGCGGTCAATCTTGTTCACAACCAGAATCGGGCGCAGGCCGGCGTCAAACGCTTTCTGGGTAACAAAGCGCGTCTGCGGCATGGGGCCATCGATGGAATCCACCACCAGCAGCACGCTGTCTACCATGCTCATTACCCGCTCAACTTCACCACCGAAATCAGCGTGACCCGGGGTGTCGACGATGTTGATGTCGTAGTCGTGCCATTTCAGTGCGGTGTTCTTGGCGAGGATGGTAATGCCACGCTCTTTTTCCTGGTCGTTGGAGTCCATCACCCGCTCGCTTTCGAGCTCTTTACGCTCGAGGGTGCCGGACTGGCGCAACAACTGATCGACAAGAGTGGTCTTGCCGTGGTCTACGTGGGCGATAATGGCTACGTTTCTGAGCTTGCTGATATCATTGGACATATATGAGATTTCACTTCATTAAAAATAGAGCGTTGTACGCGATCGGGTACAGAACTCAAAATGTGCTCTCAGCCTGCGGAGGCTTTAGCTTGAAAATAGAGGGTGCGAGATTGTACATGGTTTAATCTTTCAGTTATATGAATTTCTTTACGCGAGGCGGAGCAAGCCAGCTAAAGATCACCGCGCACCGTTATCATGCAACAAACCCCAAAACGCACCACGTTGGTGCGCCATACTTGTGCAAAACCGACCTGAATCAAAGCCTGACCAATCTATCGCCCGCACCAAAGCCTTGCAGTTGCGCCGTTGTGACGCAATCCGGTAAAACTGGCAAGCGCCTTGCAATACGTCAATTAGCCGCATATGACAGGTAAGAGCGAAAAGCTTCTGGTAAGCTGCTCAAACCAGTAAAAGATCGGGCCTCAGCATTATTCTGAACGATCCGGCACAACGAACATGCAAATACAAACGGAGCATGCACAATGTCCAAGACAATTGATCTGATCAACGAACACGAAGTTAAGTGGGTAGACCTGCGCTTCACCGACAGCCGCGGTAAAGAGCAGCACGTGACACTGCCTGCCACCGAAGTAGACGACGATTTCTTCGCTGACGGCAAGATGTTTGACGGCTCTTCCATCTCCGGCTGGAAAGGCATCAACGAATCCGACATGATCCTGATGCCGGTAGACGAAACTTCCGTGCTGGATCCGTTCACCGAAGAAACCACCATCAACATCACCTGCGACATCGTAGAACCGACTACCATGCAGGGCTATGAGCGTGACCCGCGCTCAGTTGCCAAGCGTGCCGAGGAATACCTGAAGTCCACCGGCATCGCCAACGGTGCGCTGTTCGGCCCGGAGCCGGAGTTCTTCGTATTTGATTCCGCGAAATGGAAAGTCGATATGCAGGGCGCCATGTACTCCCTGCACTCTGAAGAAGCTGCCTGGGTTTCCGGCGACGACTTCGACCGCAACAACATCGGCCACCGCCCGGGTGTAAAAGGCGGCTACTTCCCGGTTCCGCCGGTAGACAGCCTGCATGACCTGCGTGGCGCCATGTGTGCCGCCATGGAATCCATGGGTCTGGAAATTGAAGTACACCACCACGAAGTGGGTACTGCCGGCCAGTGTGAAATCGGCGTTGGCGCTAACACGCTGACCCGCAAGGCTGACGAAGTTCAGATCCTGAAATACTGTGTACACAACGTGGCTCACGCCTACGGCAAAACCGCCACCTTCATGCCCAAGCCGGTTGTTGGTGACAACGGTTCTGGCATGCACGTACACATGTCCCTGAACAAAGACGGCAATAACCTGTTCGCGGGCGACGGCTATGCCGGCCTGAGTGAAATGGCGCTGTATTACATCGGCGGCATCATCAAGCACTCCAAGGCCATCAACGCCTTCACCAACCCGGCCACCAACAGCTACAAGCGTCTGGTTCCGGGCTTTGAAGCCCCGGTTATGCTGGCCTACTCCGCCCGCAACCGTTCGGCTTCCATCCGTATCCCGTACGTGAACAGCCCGAAGGCACGCCGCGTGGAAGTACGCTTCCCGGACGCAGCGGCCAACCCGTACCTGGCCTTCGCGGCACTGATGATGGCCGGCCTGGACGGCATTCAGAACAAGATCCACCCGGGCGATGCCATGGACAAGGATCTGTACGACCTGCCGAAGGAAGAGGCCCTGAACATTCCGCAGGTAGCCACTACCCTGCAGGAAGCACTGGAGTGCCTGAAAGAAGACCACGAGTTCCTGACCCGCGGTGGCGTCTTCACCGAAGACATGATCGCAGGCTATATTGAACTCAAAGAGGGCGAAGTAGAGCAACTGAACATGACCACCCACCCGGTCGAGTTCGAGCTGTACTACTCCTGCTAAGACAGTCTTGCCAGTACTGTCTGGCTAATGTCGCGCACCAAAACGGTGCAAGGCATTTGCACTTCAAGAGCCCCGCCCAGCGCGGGGCTTTTTTGTTCTTAACGAGATGTAACCACCTCTCCCCTGCCAGCCGTTGCAATGCCATCCCACGGCACCGATAATCCGGTAGAAAGGACTGCAACACAGGTTACCGGAATGAAAACATCCCTCGCACTCGCAACTGGTTTACTGGTTTTGGCCACCACCGCTCAGGCCGAGGTTTACCGCCACGTGGATCAATACGGCAACGTCACCTACTCCGATGAACCTATTGATGGCGGCGAAACGGTCAAGGTAAAGCCCGTCACCACCATTACCCTGCCCAAGCCTGAAGCAGTGCAGGAAACCGACGCTTTAAGACAGCAGGTAGCGGAACAGGGCGCAGCCTATGACAGCGTTTCGTTCACCTACCCCCAAAACGATCAGGCCTTTCATAGCGGAAACGGCAACGTAACCTTTGAAGTGCAGAGCTCCCCCGGGCTCCAGAATGACCACAAATACGAAGTGACTCTCGACGGCCAGCCCGTGGGCCAGACCCGCTCCAACCAACTCACCGTTGAAAACATCTACCGTGGCACCCACGAAGCCCGCGTTCACATCGTGGACAATAACGGAGTCCAGGTGAAGACCGGCTCGCCAATCAGCTTTACGGTGCATCGTCCGTCAGTACAAAACTAACCCTCGCCACAAAACGCACTGCTGTAGTGCATTCGCACCAGCATAAGGCCATACTCTGGGCAGCGAAGGGGCAACCCCTGGCTGCCTGTAGCGCCTGAATACTCGTCCTGCACCAACCTACAGCACCAGCCTGCCCTGCCAGGCGACGTTTGCCCGCCCTTGGCTCATTGTTTCCTTCTTGGCTGGAAAGCTGGTTCGCTTTTTGCAGCCTGTTGCACAATCAGGAAGTTACACATGCATCCAAACCGGAAATCAGCTATGTCGCCTCATTCACCCGCCCTGACCAACCATGGCTATAAGAGCATTCTGGACGGCCTGACCACGGCGGTACTGGTGCTGGGCGAAGACCTGAGCATCCGTTACCTGAATCCGGCCGCCGAGAGTCTGTTCAAAACCAGCCTGACCCGTAGTCAGGGCCTGCCACTGAATGATGTGCTGGTGGATTCCGAAGGTGCCCTGGAGATCCTGTACGAGGCTGCCCGGAATGGCCGGACCTACACCCGACGTGAAGCGGAACTCTTCCTGCTATTCGGCTCCCGACTGGTGGTGGACTATTCGGTTACGCCCCTGAACACAGACAGCACCGAACTGTTGATGGAAATCCAGCCACGGGAACGGCTGATGCGAATCAGCCGGGAGGAGGACATTATCTCCCAGCAGGAAACCAGCCGCATTCTGGTGCGGGGCATGGCCCATGAGATCAAAAACCCGCTGGGTGGCATACGGGGTGCCGCTCAACTGCTCGACCGGGAGCTTTCCGACGAAGGCCAGCGCGAATACACCAAGGTAATCATCAATGAAGCCGACCGTCTGCGCAGCCTGGTCGACCGTATGCTGGGGCCGAACAAAGCACTCGCCAAAGCCCCCACCAACGTCCACGAAGTGCTGGAGCGCGTACGCACGCTGATTGAAGCCGAAAGCAAAGGCCGCATCCAGCTCAAGCGCGACTACGACCCCAGCATCCCTGAATTTTCCGGCGACAAAGAGCAACTGATTCAGGCTTTCCTGAACATTGCCCGCAACGCTATGGAAGCGGCTTTTGAGAACAACACCGCGCAACCAGCCACCCTCTGTTTTCGAACCCGCGCATTGCGCCAGTTCACTATCGGTCACCGGCGCCATCGCCTGGTGTGCCGCGTAGATATTATCGACAACGGCCCTGGCATTCCCGCCGACCTGCTGCAGAACATCTTCTACCCGATGATCAGCGGTCGCGCCTCGGGCACCGGCCTGGGTCTTTCCATTACCCAAAGCATCATCGGCCAGCATCATGGCCTGGTGGAATGCGAGAGTGAGCCCGGAAGAACCGACTTCATCATCTTCCTGCCTCTGGAGGACTACCAATGACCCAACCGGCAAACGTCTGGATTATTGACGACGACCAAAGCATTCGCTGGGTGCTGGACCGCGCCCTCACCCAGGCCGGCATGCAAACCCGGGTGTTCGAGAACGGCGAAAACATCATGATGCGCCTGGAGCACGAACGCCCGGACGCCATCATCAGCGATATCCGCATGCCCGGGGTGGATGGCATTACCTTGCTCTCGCAAATTGTGGAAAAACACCGGGATGTACCGGTAATCATCATGACCGCCCATTCCGATCTGGACAGCGCAGTAACCAGCTACCAGACCGGTGCCTTTGAATATCTGCCCAAACCGTTCGATGTTGACGAAGCGGTAGCGCTGGCCAAACGTGCCGTGGCCCACGCCCACGAAAAACGCGCCACCAGTGAACCCAAGGCCGAGAACACCCAACGCAACGCCGAGATTATTGGCGAAGCGCCAGCCATGCAGGAAGTATTTCGCGCCATTGGCCGGCTTTCCCATTCCAACATCACGGTGTTGATCAACGGCGAAAGCGGCACGGGTAAAGAGCTGGTGGCCCAGGCCCTGCACAACCACAGCCCCCGGGTCGGGGGGCCGTTCATTGCCCTGAACATGGCCGCCATCCCCAAAGACCTGATTGAATCAGAACTGTTCGGCCACGAAAAAGGCGCCTTCACCGGCGCCGCAGCTGCCCGCCAGGGGCGCTTTGAACAAGCCAACAGCGGCACCCTGTTTCTGGACGAGATCGGCGACATGCCCGCCGACACCCAGACCCGCCTGCTGCGCGTGCTGGCCGATGGCGAGTTCTACCGCGTAGGCGGCACCACACCGATCAAAGTAGATGTGCGCATTATCGCCGCCACGCACCAGGATCTGGAAAAACAGGTAGAAGACGGAAAATTCCGGGAAGACCTGTTCCACCGCCTGAACGTAATTCGCGTGCACCTGCCCAAACTGGCCGAACGCCGCGAAGACATCCCCCGCCTGATGCAGCACTTCCTCAAACGTGCCGCCAAGGAACTGGCCGTAGAACCCAAGGTACTGCGCCCGGAAGCCGAAGAATACCTGACCACCCTGCCCTGGCCCGGCAACGTTCGCCAGCTGGAAAACATCTGCCGCTGGCTGACGGTGATGGCCAGTGGCCGGGAAATTCTGGTAGACGACCTGCCCCCCGAACTGCGCCACCAGGCCGACAACGAAACCAGCGCTATCGGCCAGACCTGGCAGGAAGGTCTGAGAAAGTGGGCTGAGCAGGAACTGAAACGCGGCAAGAAAGGCATCCTGGACACCGCCGTGCCCGAGTTCGAGAAGATCATGATTGAAACCGCCCTGAAACACACCGGCGGCCGCCGGCGCGATGCGTCAATACTGCTGGGCTGGGGGCGGAATACGCTGACGCGGAAGATCAACGAGCTGGGGCTGGATCACCCGGAGGGGGAGGAAGACTGAGGCCGCCTTCGGGCCTCAGTTGAGTACTTCCTGCCAGTAGATGATGCGGTCGTTGCCTCGGTAGACGCCGAAGGTGGCGGTGGCGGTAGGGAAGTCGTCGTAGTTGCCATCATCATCCCAATCCCCCCGGAGCCAGGGAAAGTCGGTCAGATCGCCCCGGACCGAGGCAGAACCCGTATTCCCCGCCCCCGGGGCAGCCAGGGTCAGGGCGCCAACCCCGCTAGCTAATCCCGTTACCGCAGTGCCATCCGTTGTGCCGCCGCTGCCCCCGGATAGATCCACTGTCTCGTCGGCGCGCACCCACGTCCCGTTGTCATCCAGCTGCACCCGGGCATGATCCACGTCTCCCGTCATGCTCAGCGGCGTGCAGCCATCAGCGGTATTGAGCGTATAGCCGTCGCCATCGAAATATTCCGCGCGCAGCGACACTGTCAGATCTTCGGTCTCAGGGCCGTACACGTTCTCGATAACTAGACGCCCGAAGCGAAGCTCGGTGGTCGGCGTGGGCGTTACATCTTCGCGTTTAGCAGCCGGCGCTGCCACATTATCGCTGTCCTCGATTGCGTCGATGGTAATCGTCAATTCCGCGTCGAAGGGCGCGATCCGGGCATCATTTTGACCGTCTGCATCCCGATCAATGTCGCGGTCGTAAGTGAAGGTATCGGTACCGTCGAACGTGTAAGTAAGCGTACCGTCGGTGTTGTCGGTAAGATCGCCCTCGGACAAGTTCGGTGTGACGGGCAGTAGCGTGCCATCGTCCCCATCCTGGGAATCATCAGTCATCGGTGCGCCCCGGTCGATATCGCCTGGACGCAGCTTGGCGAAAGAACCCGTGTAGTTCGTGGTGGTCGCACCATCATCGTTGCGGGCCGTGATGTTCAGTTCGGGGACCATGCCGCTCGCATAGCCGAACGCCTGGCCGATGTAGGTGAAGGTCACGTTGCACTCGTCCTCGAAAGCACCGTGCGTCGCCGTTTGATTGAAATCCGCCGGGATGAAGCGCCCGAGGTTGGGGGCGGTGCCGATGACATCGTCGCTGCCGAGATAGGCGCCGCTATCGAGCGACGCGCCCAGGTCTATGATGCCCACCTCGTCCCAGGAGACACCGCCGGCTTCGAGCGAACCACCGGTGAAGGCCTGGTCGTTCGGATCGCCGATGTCCTGTCCGCCGCTCAGAGTGCCCGGGCTGCCGTCACCGGGAGCAACCAAGGTACGGTCGAGATCGACGACCTCAGCCGTCGCTTCTTGGCCGAAATTAGGCGTGGCATCGTTATCGGCAAGCGCCTGATTGGAGTCGGGGACGCCGTCGTTATCGCCGTCCTCGCCGGCCTGCCAGACCACGGCCTTGATGCGCACAGAGAAATCCACGCCGGCGGTGGCGAATACGTCACCATCGGCATCCACCGCGCAGGAGGTTTGATCCGCACAGGCGGCGTTGGCCGCGCGGTCGTCGAATACTGTGTCGCCGTCCGGGTCGAAATCGAGATAAAAGCCAAGCGGGCGGACGACAAAATCGTTGCTTGAACCGACCATGTAGTCGCCCGAAGGATTCCCGTCATCCAGCGGGATGTTGTAACGTGCGTGCAACTGCATCATACCTGCGTCGGGATAGTGCAGCGCGAATTCGGCCTGACTGGCACCTGAGCCATTGTCGGTGAAACGCAACGGAATGGAGCCACTGAAACTGGTGCCGGGTACGCTGTTGTCGTTGTTGGTCGGGACGGTGTTCGTGCTGGCGTTGTTGATGATTCGAACCTGTTCGCCCGCGCACGCCGAGGGATTGCGGCATTCACCCGCAATCTCGATGTCACGTTCGCTGTCGTCGGGGAAGGCCGCATTACACTGCGAGGGATCACTGTCGGAGGCGCGGATCGCCTGCAGCGCCAGGTTGCGACTGTTGTAACCGGTGTCCGAAGGCTTATCCGACAGCTGTGTCGGAATGGTGGCATTGCCGTCGTCGATGTTGGCGAAGCGTAGGCCGGTCAGGGCGAAGGTGAGATTGGGATCCTCGGGATCGTTGCTGTTGCGCTTGTCGGTGGCCGAGCCGTCATCGACATCGATGTTAAAGGTTTCGCTGTTGCCGGAACCAATATCCGTGTAGTTCAACGCCAGAATGACACTCGACTCGCCCCCGGGGAAATTGTATGTCGCATCCCCGTCCCCGGGTGTACTATCGTTGAACGTGCCGCCTCCGGAGACGATGTTCCAGTCACCCTTGCCGGTCGTCGTCGACAGGTCAAGCGTCGCCGTCCCGGGGTCGACCAGGTTATCATCGCTGTCATGCGCGGTGACGGTAACATCCGTCGAGAGACAGGTCACACCCGTGCCGGAATGACTGATCGCGTAGTGATCGACAGCGGGGCCACTCCCGCCGCAAAAACCACGGTCGTCGACACCGGAGACAGCACCCTGATCGTAGGTAACCTGGGCGCTGTTGCCCACTGAGACGCTACCGGCCGCAGCGACCGCGCCGTTGACCTGGTCCTGAAACCCGAGGCTGACGTCGCCCTGCGCGTACACCAGCGCGTTGACGGGCTGCGCGTCGCCGGTATTCACCGTGACGTCGTTGTAGCCGACAATGATCAGTTGATCCGGCGTTCCTCCCGAGTTGACCGTGGAGCCAAAGGGGAATGTCACGGAACCGCGCACGAACAGGCGGGCCGTGCCGCTGCCGATTACGTTGATTTCCGTCTGTGTGCCCAACGTAAGGTCGTCGACGTAATAGTCAGCGCCACCCGCGAGATTCCACGTCGAACGAAAGTTGAGCTGCAGATCGTTAACGCGGTAGGTCGAGAAGTTGCCGCTGTCGTTGAGCGTCTCATTATTCCAGATCGTGATCTCGTCGTAGTCGGTCTCGCCGTCCTGGCCGAGCGCGAATGAGCGGGCCCTGCCCTGGGTGTCGACGTCGTTGTTGCCGCTCGCCGTCTGGAAGGTCGGCACATTTGGCACCGTCGCGAGTGGCGTGGTGGCCATGCAGTCCGTTCCGCCACAGCTGGTGTTCCAGTAACCAACGTTATCATTGAGCGTGGTCGTCTCGAGCAGGTTATCCGGGTCGGTCACCTGTGCTGCGTACTCGAGATTGATGCTTCCCGCATTCGCGGTATTCTGCACGGCGCTGGGGAATGTGGCGCTACAGCTTCCTCCCACCGGTGTTGCCGGGCAAGCATGAGTGTCGTTGTAGACCGCCTGCACGTCGCTCTCGTCGAGCACCCTGTCATAGATGCGCACCTCGTCAATGTCGCCGCGGAAGTACTCGGCCGAGCCGCCAGTGTCCTCGATCCGGCCGATGCTCTCGAACGCATTGCCGATCGTCCCGGTCGGAGTGCTGCCGGTGGATTCGAGCGTGCCGTCGACGTATACGCGTGTCTCGCCGCCGCTCGCATCCCGCGTGAGGGCGACGTGGTGCCACGTGCCGTCGTTGATTGCGGTGGTCGATTTCTGCTCGGCATCGAAATCGTTGGCGACGGAGACTCCGATCCGGCCGCTGCCGTCGATCCAGCCCCAGAAGATGTCGTCAGTGCCGCCCGCCTCCTCGACACCGGTAATGCCGGGAGACTGGTACGCCGTGCTGCTACCGGACTGGATCGTGCGTACCCAGAAGGTGAGCGTTGCGGTGCTGTTGAGCGTGTTGGACAGGTTCGACACGGTGACATAATCGTCGCTGCCATCAAATATGCCGTAACGGCAGGTTCCCGGGTCACCGCTTTTAGCGGGACGCGCCAGGGCCGTATTCGCGCCCCCTTGCGCGGTGCCGTTGCGCCCATTGTCCGAGGCATCGATTACTTCGCCGGACGTGCCGTCCCAGCTGCTCTCGTCAAAGCGGTAGGCCGCCAGCAGGTTCCCCGACGACGCCGAGGGCGGATACAGCTGGGCCTCCGGGACGACGGTCCGCCATGGCGTCGAGGCGCTGGACCAGCCAAGGACCATGTCCTGGTCGCCAGCATTCTCATAGTACTCGATGACAGTATCGTACTTCTGGCCACGTTGCAGGCTGACGGGATTGTTCGAGTCGGTCCAGGCGTCATCCTGGTCCCGATAATTGTCGATGACCAGCGTACCGTCCACCCACACCCGCACGCCGTCGTCGTGCAGGGCGTGGAAGGTATAGTCTTCGGTGTACTTTGCCTGGATCTGGCCGGTCCAGCGAACACTGAAGGTGTCCTCATCGATGCCAGGCGCTGGCCAGTCGCCGTCGCTCGTGCGGAAATCGACGGTGGCATCAATGCGCGTGGCGTCCGGGTTGGCGTCGCATGGAGTGGTTTCATTGGACCAGTCCCTGTTACAATATGAGCCTAAGAGCCCGGAGCCACTGCCAATGAATGGCGCCGCCTGTGCAACACCAGCACCAATCAACATCAGCAGAAGCAGCACAACACCTTTCATAACGCGCGAGTGACAGCCAACCGATAAATCCGGCGCAACAGCCACAAGCCACCTCCATTCATTCCTGGTTTCCGACGCCAACAGACCGCTCACCTTAAGCGCACCTGCACTGTCCTGCGCGCTTCTTCCTGCCCACTGCCGCAGCGCCCTTCACTAATCACTTCAAACAGACCATTCCCGGTAACATCCGTGCAACGAATCTCGGCCCGGCAACTGGACAAACCTCCACCAGGAAGATTCAGGGTATCGTCAACAAAGCATTGAGGATTACTGGGATCCGCCAGCACCCGCTTCACACCAACCTGCCCCCCACTTTCAGCCGCAAAAAAAGCGCGCTGGGACTGGATTTGCAGGCTAATGGACTGGCCGGTACTTTCCTGCAACTGGGCCATGCCGACCACCAGCAGTGCCAGCACGGTGATGATAAACAGTGCAATGGGCAGGCCGGCGCCGGTTTGTTTTCTGAAATCAGGATCAGGGCACATTGCGAATCTGCACCTCCTGGCCCACCTCGGTTGTTTCATCGCCGTCCGGGTCAGCTAACTCAAACGCAAAATGCACCAACGCCCCACGGTTCAGGGACGGCGGCTGCACCCGCAAATCGAGACTAGCCGGGACCAGGTTAGCGCTCATCACCTCACGGGTTCGGCTGCTCTTACCCGTCAGCTCGCTGGCGGTGGGCTGGTCCGTGTCATGGCTATAGTCAGAGTACCGGTAGAGCCATCGGCCGCTTGCACCCTGGCTCTGGCAGATACTGATGCGACTGCCAACCGCATAAATTCTTTTCTCCGGAGAACGCTCCTGGAATCGGTGCGACTCAGCGCTGTCCCGGAAGGTAACGAGGGTATCCACCGGGTCCACCTGATTGATAGGCGGCGACACCGGCCCGGGATCTTTACTGTCGTAGAGATCATCCTGGTCAGATCCATAGCCGTAAACAATCAGTTCGGCGCCCTCGGGAATCACTTCGCCAAAGGGTTGGATTTCGATCTCATCAAAATCCGGCCCTTTGGGTAGCTTTTCGTATCCGGTGGCACCGAGAATCGGACGCCATTCCAGGCAATCACCATTTTCCGCCCGAACTGTCAGAGGAAAAGCCTCCCGAACCTCACGGGTAATTTGCTCACTGATGACCACACCCTGCAAGGCCCGCTGTTGGCGGTCACCGACATCAATTGCACCACGGGTAGACAGGGCAACAAACTGCACGGAAATGGTGGCCACGATGCCTAGCAGCATGATCACCATCACCAGTTCCACGAGCGTGAATCCGCGCTGCTCGCCCATCAGAAATTCCCCCGGTAAGCACTGAACAGATAATCGTTGGCGGAGGGATCGGTGATGGTGATATCAATGCGTTTGGCCTGGTAGTTATCGGCAAAACCCACTTCGGTGCCGGCGCAGGCCACAGTTACAGACACAAGGAACCCAGAATAACCGGTAAGTGGATCTTCTTCGCTGTTTTGCGGGGATACGCCGCTAAGTTTGTTGTAATCATCAACGTCATCGTAGGTGTCGCGGCTTTCGGTAACACCACCAACATCATCGGGCCCGATCGCCGCTCCACAATCAGCGTTCACGCTATTTACTTCGCCTCCGCCCACTGGTGAGCCGTCAGCAAATTTCCGAGCCAGGATTTCATCCATGTAGAGCTGCGACAAGGCCACCGCCCGGCTCTGGTTCAACGGGTCCGCACTGCGCCCGGCAATCAGGGAAAAGGCTCCCACCGCACCGGCAATGGCGACACTGATGATCACGATCGTCATTACCAGCTCCACCAGGGTTGCGCCCTGTTGCTGCTTGCCAGGGCCGAGTTCAGGAACCATCGCACTGCCCCTGATAGACCGCCCCCAAGGCGCTCACGCACATGAAATGGGTGCTGTCGCCGGAGATGCGGAATTCAATCGGTTCTCGGGGATCGAGTGATGACACCCGGCCCATGTCGTCAAAACCGATGGTGTAGGGATGGGTTGAGGTAATTGGACTGAATGCCGGGGTCTGATCGACCAGACGAAAGGCGATGGACGCGCCGTTGCTTTCTATAGAGAACTTTGAGCCGCCAACACTGAATTCGAGGTCGCCCGAATTCTCACCAATAATGACGGACTTATAAGAGGGATTGGGGTTGCCCGCCAGCGCTGCCTGTTGGGCAAGCAGCGTGGCGGAAGCAAGTTGCTGGGTGGCCAGCATGGGGGAGAAGGCAGAGCTTCTGGTGAACAGCCCGATACCAAGTGCTGAGAGCACACCGATCAGGATGATGACCATTATTAGCTCGACCAGAGTGAATCCGGCCGAACACGAGGCGAATCGAACTCTCATGCCCTCTCCCGGGCCTATACAGCACCTGTTTTTAAGCACTTGCCCTCTAAAACTCGAAGATCACCAAACAAACGTGTTTGGCCTTTCATTTAGTAATCCTGACTTTTCTCAACACTTAGCTACCAGCTGAGGTGCTTCCACAGGTTGATGCATCGGCCATTGACTGGACGGCAGAAACTGTTGGAGGAGAGTTGTTGCCGCTAGAGTCAGCAAACGTAAAGCATGGTTTTCCAGACTCAGCCGAGGTTGTGACAATATAAGGAGATGAGGCACCTACAATCGCGAAGTCACCAAGTTGTGCTGCACCACTCAGTGAGTCTCCGGCAAGGTAACCGTTTACAAGATTAATATCCGTGCCTTCCAAGGTAACAATGTCAGAGCCATCACCTGCGGGAGTACCTGGAGTGGTAACGGTATCTTTACCTTGCGCGAGAGCGGCGGACCGAACTATTCCAGCTGCGGATTTAACACTACCACGAGCCCCTTCAATTGAGGCGGTTTCAGCTTCTCCCCCCAAATCAGCGAATCGAGGCAAAGCAAATGCGGCCAAAATACCCAGAATGACAATCACCATCACAAGCTCAATCAGGGTAAAGCCTCGTTCTTTTCGAATCCTCACCGCACTATTCATTGTATTCATAGATACCTCTCACGAGCACACAGGTTGACTTTGTCAAGGCTTATCGCCCTTAATTCCCTCAAAAACATCAAAACATATTATTAATCAGTTACAGAGCCTAACAGCCACTGTCGTCAACACTGACACTGTATGAGCTAGTAATAGGTGCCGTATTATCAGTGGAGGCGTTTGCGGCAGTGTACTGAACCGAGCAATTTGCCTGAATTTCCAGAGTTATTGTGGAGCCCCCAGCGGTCCCACCAGAATCGGAAGAAGAAACCGTATAATCATTTGTGGTGTCGGTATCTACTGCTGCGACAATACCCGCAGAATCAGCTGTAGGATAACCGTTCACCATAGTCACAGTCTGACCTTCCAAGGTGACGCTCGCACCTAATCCGTTACCACTGGCAAGTTGTGCAGAATGGGCTATCGATGCGGCAGATTTCATGGCGCCAGCCAGGCCTTGAAGCGATGCGCCCCGAGCATCTCCGCCCAAATCCGCAAACCGAGGCAAAGCAAACGCCGCCAGAATACCAAGAATCACGATCACCATGACCAATTCAATCAAGGTGAAACCCTTTTCCGTTCTGTGAGGAATCATGTTTTGCATTTCACTACTCCGATTACTTGCTAATAAGTTATTTTAGAATGATCAGTTGATGTTAGTGGTAACCGAACCGGTGTCCGCATCGTACTGAATGTCACTACCCTGACCATCGGGATTATAGGTGTAGGTACACACTGAATTGTTGCCCGATGCCGTGTAATCGGTTGCCGTGCCAGAGGTGGCAATAGAGGGAGCATTAGCCTGCAGCAGGGCGACCCATACCTGTTCACAACGCGTATCGTTCATGGCAACCGGATCAACCCCGGTGGCAAGATAGGTGCCGGTCGAAATAGGCCACCCCTTCTCAGATACGTTGATTACCTCTTCTCCAAAACCCTCGAGATCTGAGCGGGCAGCTTCAGAGGTGTTCGCACCGTTGCCCACCCACTGGGCTTTAGCCAAAGCCACACCTGCACTCAAAGCACCGGCTGTACCTTGAATACTCGCTTGATGCGCCTGCTCCGAAAGCTGCGCAAACCGTGGCAAGGCAAAGGCTGCCAGAATAGCCAGGATGGCGATAACCACCACGAGTTCAATCAGGGTAAAACCCCGGTTTCTTTGGTTTGTGTTCATTACAGCTCCTTCGGCCTTCTCTTCTGTGAATTGTGTCACACTTCCCTCTTATTCCCTACCGGCACTGCGGTTATTTTGACTAAATTTTACACGCGTCAATTTCAGCCCAATTGCCCGGCGCCGGTTGGCTGTTTTTGTGGTGGTGTATTCCGGCTCTACCCGCCACGCCAGCGGCTCCGACGTTTCCTCGCCTTCTCTATCCAGCCGCGAAAAGGTCGCCCAGTTCGGGGTGAATACCACCAGGCCTCTGTCCTTTTCAAAGCACCAGGTGCCTTCTTCCATTACTTCGCCTGAACCTGCTTCGGGGCACTCGCCCAGCCAGTTCGGTGGCAGGCGGTCGAGCAATTCTGCCGGGTTGCTACCTTGCCAGTCTTCCAGGTTGCCGTTTGCCAGCATTACTTCCGCGCCTTTGACCACCAGCGCACTGCGAAACTGGTTGAGCATGAGCTGTACGCCCTGTTTTTCGGCATCGGTGGCTACCCGTTCAACGGAATCAAGCAACACCAGAACCGCGACGCTCAGCAGGCAGGTCACCAGCGCCCACTGGAATCGGCTTCGGTTGTCTGCGCCTATGCGGCCGATCCGGCTGGCCATGGCGTTTTACCCCCGGCCCATGGCGGCGGCGCCCAGGTCCCAGATGGGCAGGAATACGCCCAGCGCCAGAATGAGTACCAGCACACCCATGGCCACGATCAATATCGGTTCGATGGATTCCGCCAGGCGTTTCAGGCCGAAGTCCACGTCTTCATCGTAAAAATCCGCCACGTTGTAGAGCATGTCGTCGACCGAGCCGGTTTCTTCCCCTACCGCTATCATCTGCAGAATCAACGGGGTGAACATGCCGCTGTTACGGGCGGTACGAAGCAGGCTTTCACCGCGTTCTATGCCATGGCGCATTTCTCTGATGTGGCTGCCTATCCAGGCGTTGTCGTTGGCATCGGCGACAACACTCAGGGCATGGGTGACCGGCATGCCGGCGCTGAGCATGGTGGCGAAGTTGCGGGCGAAGCGGCTCAGGGTAATCAGCTCCAGCAGCGGGCCGATAATGGGCATTTTCAGCTTGTAACGGTCCCAGGTTAATCGACCTTTTTCGGTTTCTTTCCACTGGCGAATCAGTATGCCGGCGGCTGCGATGGCGAAAAGCATCACGTGCCAATAGCCAAGCAGGAAGTTGGAGGTGCCTACCAATACCTGGGTAAGGAATGGGAGATCGGCGCCCAACTTGTCGAATACCGAAGCAAATTTCGGGATGACCAGGAAATTCACCACCATCAAGGCGGCGAACAGAGCGACTATCACAAAGGTGGGGTAACGCAAGGCCTGCTTAACCCGGCGCTTGGTATCGCGCTCCAGTTCCAGGATTTCCGAGAGGCGTTTGAAAGCACTGTCCATCCGGCCGGTGTTCTCGCCGACGTGGATCATGGCGATGAACAGGTCCGAAAACACTTTCGGGTGGGCCTGCATGGCGGTGGCCATGGTGGTGCCGCCTTCAAGCCGGTTGGTGATGTCTTCGAGCACGTCCGCCAGCTCTTGCGAACGGGTGGTTTCCGCCAGCCCGCGCATGGTGCGGATCAGTGGAATGCCGGCTTTGGTGAGTGCGTGCATTTGCCGGCAGAAGACAATCAGCTCGTCCAGCGATATTTTTTTACGGAACAGGGGCAGATTGTTGAGCTTTTCGGTGACGGACTGTTGTTGCTGCGTTTCCTTGATGATAAGCGGTGTTATACCACGGCGCATCAGCTCACTGGCAGCCGCTTCCTGGGTGGCAGCCTTGAGTGAACCCTGCTGGACAGCCCCCCGGCTGTCTTTACCCCGGTAGCTGAACTGCATCAGTCATCCACTCCTATGGCGTCCCGGCCCAGGTCATCCACTTCCAAGTCTACACCGACTTCTGCAGTGGCCGCCACGCGGCTGACTTCCTGCAGTGAGGTTACGCCCTGCAGCGCATAATCCATGGCACATTGCCCCAACGGGCGAAATAGAGGGCTTTTGCGGGCTGCCCGGGTAAAATCAGAGACGTCTTTCCGGCGCAGAGCGTCGAGCATCTCTTCATTCATCTCCAGCATTTCATACACGCCCACCCGGCCCCGGTAACCGGTATTGCTGCATTGATAACAGCCCCGGCCATGAACAAAGCCGGCCTCGATATCCAGCGGATCCAGGTCGAACGAGCGCAGCCAGATCAGTTCCTGCTCGGTGGGTTCATAGGTTTCTTTGCAGTTATCGCATACCCGGCGCACCAGGCGCTGGGCCACCACGCCCAACAGGGAGCTGGCAACCAGAAAGGGCTCGGCGCCCATGTCGATCAGGCGCATGGCGCTGCTGATGGAATCATTGGTGTGCAGGGTGGAAAGCACCAGGTGACCGGTCATGGCGGCGCGCAGGCCGATCTCCACGGTTTCGTGGTCACGCATCTCACCCACCAGGATGATATCCGGATCCTGGCGCAGAGCGGAGCGCAGCACGCTGGCGAATTCCAGGCCGATTTTCGGGTTTACCTGAACCTGGGTAATCCGTGGCAGGCGGTACTCCACCGGGTCTTCGGCGGTGATGATTTTTACTTCCGGTTTATTCAGCTCAGTCAGCGCACCGTAGAGCGTGGTGGTTTTACCACTACCGGTTGGGCCGGTGACCAGAATCATGCCGTGGGGCCGCTTGATCAGCTTTCGGAAGCGGGCCAGCAGCTCCGGCGGCATGCCGGTACTGTCGAGGTTCAGGGTGCCCTGGCTCTGGTCGAGCAAACGCATAACCACCGATTCGCCATGCTGAACCGGCATGGTGGATACCCGCACGTCGATGCTTTTGCCTTTTACCCGCACATTGAAACGGCCATCCTGGGGCAGGCGCTTTTCCGAGATGTTCAGGCCTGCCATCAGTTTCAGGCGAAGAACCAGCGCGGAGTTCACGCGCTTTTCTTTCATCACCTGCTCCTGAAGCACGCCGTCTATGCGCTGGCGAATGCGCACGACAGTTTCATCCGGCTCTATGTGAATATCCGAGCTTCTGGCCTGGATGGCGTCTTCAAACAGGGTTTGCAGCAATTTGACGACCGGCGCATCGGCACTTTCCGATTCGGCCGACAGGTTGGCCAGATCGA
>Ga0209300_1000560_pt1 | contig 18328 bp, 15 predicted proteins | sample Shrwel_input2_RT_FD_187535 | JGI IMG/M metagenome (GOLD analysis project Ga0209300, IMG submission 187535) | Subsurface microbial communities from deep shales in Ohio, USA - Utica-3 well 1 S input2 RT (SPAdes) (version 2) ... | reverse complement strand
TGCCATGCTGCAGATTTCCAGCTATTGGCAGACCGGCGACGAGCTCGAGATTGACCTGCTGGCGGGTGATAACGCCTTCGAGGCCCTGGCCCGGGCGCGCCGGGAAACCCCCAAACGGCGCCTTTCGACCTGGCTTGGCGAGCGCTTTCCCAAGCGCTTCGCCCAGGCGCTAAATGACTGGTATGGCGAGGACGCTCCGTTGGCGGAGCTTTCCAATGCCCGTCTCGAGGGCTGGCAGGCACGTCTTAATCATTGGTCCATAAAACCGGCGGGAACCGAAGGCTGGCGTACCGCCGAGGTCACCATGGGGGGCGTGGATACCCATGGCGTGTCGTCGAAGACCTTCGCGGTCAATGGACTGCCGCAGTTGCGCTTCATTGGCGAGGTGCTGGATGTGACCGGCGAATTGGGGGGCTACAATTTTCAATGGGCCTGGGCGTCGGGCGTTGCCTGCGGGCAGTCGCTCTAGGTCTCGGGAAAGGCTGGAACTGACGCCAGACATACCGGGTCGCTCTTGCCTCATCGTGCAGATCTCAGAGGGGGGAACGCCATGGCGTTTGCGCTACGACTGAACCGGGCCATGCAGGCCAACCTGACGAGGATCGTCGATCGCCAACTGCGCAAGGCCCTTGCTGAGCTGGCGATCGCGCCAAGCGATCCGCGGCTTGCCGATCATGTTCATCAGGTCCGCAAGCGGATGAAGATGCTGCGTGGCCTGCTGCGCCTGATGCACGACGCAATGCCCTCCGACATGTATCGCCAGGAAAACGCTGCCTTGCGCGATGCAGCGAACGCCCTGTCAGGGTCTCGAGATGCTCAGGTGTGCATCGACACCTTCGATACCCTGGTGCCTCCGGACGTTCTGGACGACAAGGCCCAGCAGCTTGCCCCCGTACGCGAAGCACTGGTCGCCACGCGGGACCAGCTGCTCGCAGGGGCGGGGCCTGATACGACAGGGGATAACACCGCGCAGCACCTGGCGTCGGCTCGCTCGGAACTCGAGGCGATGCGCGAGCGGTTGCCGGGGTGGCGGCTGACGGACAAGGGCTTCAAGGCCATCGCCGGCGGCTTGAAGAAGGTCTATGGCCAGGGACGAAAGGCTTTCGCCCAGGCTTATGCCAGCGGTGATGATGGGGATTTCCACGAGTGGCGCAAGCAGGTCAAGTACCACTGGTATCACGTGCGCCTGCTGCACTCGCTCTGGCCGGCGACTATGCGTGCCCGTGCCAAGGATCTCAAGTCGCTGGCTGAACGACTGGGCGACGAACACGACCTCACGATGCTGCGGGCAGAGCTGCTGAGCCTGGATGGCATCGAGGAGGGGGCAGTGGCGGAGCTGGAGTGGCGTGCGTCGCGCCGTCAGCTCACCTTGCGTGACGAGGCCCGAAGGCTCGGTGGCTTGCTGTATGCCGAATCAGCCAAGGCTTTTTGCCGCCGCTATCGGCGTTTCTGGAAGGTGGCAAGGTCCTAAAAACTAGGTCCTGAAACCAAGGTCCTAAAACCAAGGTCCTGATAGCAAGCGTCTGACAGCGCGGCCCTATCAGGCGCTTGGCCGGGGCATGCACCAGGCGATCAGGCACGCGGCCTGTCGCGAAGGCGGCAGGGGCAGTTACTTGATGATGCGGCGAAGGCGCCTTGCCGTCATGGCGAGGCCGAAGGCACGCCCGGCGAGTCGCCTGAACCCTTTCGGGCGGCGCAGGCTGCGCCAAGCGATTATCCCGGCAATGCCATAAAGCGGTGCCTTCCAGCGCAGCACGGCATGATAGAACGCGTCGATGCCCTGAGTGGCGTGTCGCCAGTGTTCGGCATTGACCAGCACATCGATACGCTGCTGCTCGATGCGGGCTTCAAGAAGCGCCTTGCGCGCGGCTAGGCTGGCCGTGTCGGTGCTTTTGCGGGCAACGGCATTAGTGGTCGGCGTGGGCATGCTGTCGCTCCGCGTTCATGAGTTCGCGGTCGGTGGCGAGGTGCTTGAGCGTACTCTTGAGAAGAGTCGGGCGTTTGGCGAGGCGACGCACCCATAGCGCCATGGCCAGGCCACTGCCCAGCAGGGCCAGTGCGCAGGCAGCGATGGCTTCCAGCCGATAGCTGTCCCAGAACACCACCACCACCAGCAGGGTCAGCACTGCCATGCCCAACAGCAGCAGCAGGAAGCTGACGCCTGCCAGCAGCAGCAGGGTGATCAGGCGAGCTTTCTCCTCTTCGAGCTCTACCACGGCGAGACGCAATCGCGTCTCGCCGCTGGTAATCAGGCTGCCGATCAGTCGTCGGGTGGCCTCGAATACGCGCTCTGCCGGTCCTTGGCCCTGAGCCATTAGCGCCGCCCGATCAGCATGCCGATCACGATGCCGACGCCGGCACCAATGCCGATGCTGGTCCAGGGGTTGTCGTGGACGTACTTGTCGCACGCATCGGCCTGTTCGCGCACATTGTCGCGGGCATTGCCGTAAAGCCGTTCTCCCCGGGCTTCCAAGTTAGCGCGGGTGTCTTTGAGGCGTTGCTCGGCACGCTCGCGCATTTCCTTGATATTGCTGCGTGAATCATCTGCCGTGGCGTTCACCAGCTCCTCGAGCGTGTTGGTCAGGTGCTCCAGGTCGCTCTTTAGCTGGTCGGTGCTGGAATCGATATTGGGCGTGCGGTTAGCCATTCGAGTCTTCCTTTGACGTGGGGAAACGTGTTCAGCATAGCAGCCTGGGACTGCGGACAGCACCCTTTGTCATGCATGCCCGGGGTGCCCTTGCTGATACTCAGCGTGCGTTGGTGAAGAAAGAGTTGAGGCTGAAGCCAATGCTGAGGCGATTGTTATCGTTGTCGTAGTCGACCAGGCTCTCGCCGTAGCCGCGGTAATACTGGATATGCCAGCGCATGCTGTCGGAGAGGGGCAGTGAATAGTCGAACTGATAGCCCATATGACCGGCGGCGGGGTTGCCTCGCACCAGCAGGCTGGCTTCGTGGTTGTCATTCAGACGCCTTGCCACGGTAATGTCGCCATACCCCATGTAGCGCTCGATGTCCGGGTTGTCGTCTTCCTCTTCGGACTCCGGGATGCGCCAATGGGGCGCTACACTGACCACCCAGTCTCCGCTCTGGAAGATGCTTTCCAGGTATAGCCGGTTCCAGCTGCGTGACAGCGGCTCCGAGCGGCCGTTGGACTGGTGATTGAACACAAAGCGGTTCTGGATGTTGGTCCAGCCCAGCATCGACATGTCGTTGTCGAAACTGACGAAGAACTCTGGCTCGTAGTTGGTTTCCCGGAAGGGGGAAGAGGCCTCTGAATTGTAGGCCTGCCACCAGCTGCGCTGGGTGTAGGCAAAGTACAGGTCGCCGTTGTTGCCGAATACATTGTCGGCTAGCTTGAACTTGGCGCTGAACTGGAACTTGACCTCGGCATTGCCCACTTCCGAGTTGCTGATCGAACGGAAATCTTCCTGGTTGGGGTTGGTGTTGTAGCTCCAGGGGAACAGGTAGTTGCGGCGGTAGGCGGTGATCGCGAAGGGGTTATTCTCGGATTCCTCCTCCAGTTCGCGCCGCTGCTCGGCTTCTTCCAAGGCACGCTGGGCCGACAGCTGGTCGGTCATCTCTTCCTGAGTCAGCGGCTGGTTGGTCGTTCGCCCCTCGGTGTCGCTGTCCTGTGCGACGGCTTCGCTTGCCAGTGTGCTAGCGCACAAGGCCAGGGCGAGCGCCTTGAGTGGCTTGGGCATGGCCATGTTCTGATTCCTGTCGGTCGCCTATCGAGCTCTGTTTCTACCATGACGTCAGGCCAAGTCAATCGTTCTCGTTATCTCTCGGGCGTTTTCAGTGACTTTCTCAACGACTTTCGCAACGACGTTCTCAACGACTTTCGCAAGGGCGTTTTCCCTCGCGGGGAAGAGGCGATATGTCGCGGTCGCGCCGAGTTGTGGCGATCCTCGTGGCGATAGACACTGCTATGCAAGGATTCGCTCGGCACCGTCTATCATGGTGGCTCGGTGGCGTGTCTAGGCGCCGCTGAGAAACATGGCGGAATATGCGTTGAGTGAAAATGCGGAGGTAAGGCCGTGGGGCAGGTGAATGGGCATGGTCTTGCGCCAGGAGATGCGGCGCCTTGGGCAAGGAGGGTCGTCCACGCTAAGTGGTGGGCACTACTGGTGCTTCTCGTGCTGCTGGCCTTGACTGGGCAGGCACCGGCGCAGGACGCCTCGACGCCCGATCTGCCGAGTATCGCGGCCTTGAATAGCCGTATTCAGAGCCTCGAGCCTCAGGAAGGCGCGACCCTTGATGAGGCCACGCAGCGTGATCTAGAAGCGCTCAAGTCGACCCGGCAGACGCTTTCCAAGTGGCAGGACATGCAGGCCGATATGGCGGCACTGGAGAAGCGGATCGCCAGCTCCCCGGCGGATATCGAGGCGCTGAAACAGTCGCTGCAACACGACCTTTCTCCCGCGTCGGACATGACCCTTGAGTCACTCGACTCGCTTGCGACAGCGGATCTGGCCGCTCGCCTTCAGGATGCCCTGGATACGCTGCAGGGACAGCAAGATCGCCTGAGCGAGGTCAATACGCAGCTGATCAACACCCAGACGCTGCCCGAACGCGCCCAGCAGAGTATCTCTGATGCGATGCGTGCACTCGAGAGCAGTCGCCAGGCCCTGGAAAACCTGGCCGATATGCCGGCCGATAATCCTCAACGGCTGCAGCGACTCGCCGAGATGCGCCTGGCGGATCTGACCGTGCGCTATCAGCAGAGTGCGCTGAATGCCAACTCTCGCCTGCGTGAACTCGCCCAGCTTCGCCAGGACCAGCTCAACCGACAGATCGCCCAGCAGGAGGCCCGCCTGGCCATGCTGCAGGCGGTTCTCGACCGCAAGCGGCGGGATCAATCCGAGCAGGCCATCAAGGAGGCGGCGGCCGGCGGCGCCCAGGTGGAAGCCGAGCACCCAGTGGTCAAGCAGGCGCAAGAGGTCAATCGCGAGTTGAGCCTCGAGCTATTGAAGGCCACGGAGCTTTCCAACACCCTGGCCCGCGATGGGCTGGAGGTGCGACGCCAGCTCGACCGCGTGCGCCAGCTTCAGCGGACCCTGAATGAGCAGATCGACGCGATTCGCGGCAGCCTGCTGCTGTCACGCATCCTGCGCGAACAGCGCCGCCTGCTGCCGCAGGTCGAGCAGCGTCGCAACCTCAAGGACGACATCGCCGACCTGCGTCTCAAGCAGTTCGAGCTGGGTCGCCAGCGTGAGGCGCTTCGCGATACCACTGCCTTGGCAAAAGAGGAACTGGCGGCGGCCAAGGTCGAACCCTCGGATGCGCTGATCACTGCCCTGGAGAGGATTTATCGATCGCGGCGAGAGTTGGTCGACCAAGTAGAGCAAGCCTATGGCGAGGAGCTGAGCGCGGCCATTGATTTGCAGCTCAATCAGCAGCAGCTGCTGGCCCTCAGCAGGCAGCTGCGCACGACGCTCGACGAGCAGTTGTTCTGGGTGGCCAATAGCCGTCCGCTGGACCTGGGCTGGCTGGGGCAGATACCGGCGCGGCTGGCCGACACCTGGGGGCATGGCGCGTGGCGCTCGGCATTTTCCTTGCAGTGGCCTGGGCTTGGAAGTCTGGTGGGGCTGCTACCGCTATTGTTCGCCGTCGTTCTCTTCCTGCTGCGTCCTCCGATCAAGCGACATCTGGTACTGCTCAGTGACAAGATCGGACATCTCAAGTATGACACCCAGGCCCTGACCCCGAAGGCGATAGCGCTCAATGCGCTGTTGGCAAGCCCCGGCCCGCTGGTGCTGGCGTCGCTGGGCCTGGTGCTGCTGGTCGGGCAAGTTGGCCTGGCGTCGCGGCTAGGCATGGCGCTGGTTCAACTGGCACTGGCCTGGGGCAGCATCGCCTGGGCGAGGCGGCTGCTGGTGCGCGATGGGGTGGCGACGCGGCATTTCCTGTGGCCATCGGCCTACGCGGAGCGGCTGTCCAGGCTGCTGCATTGGCTGGGCCTGTCGCTGGTGCCGGTGCTGATGATCGCGAGCGTGGCCCGCGGCGGCGAAATCACCCTGTCCGAGTATCCGCTGGCCTTGTTACTGATGCTGTCGGGCCTGGCTGGCATGGCGGTGGTGCAGAGCAAGCTGATTGCCGCCCATACGCCTTTTTTCGGCGTCTTGCTGCTGCGATTGCTGGTCGGCCTGGCGCTGGCGGCGGTCCCGCTGCTGCTGATGTGCCTGATCATCTTGGGGTATGAGTACACGGCCCTGAGCTTGGTGTCGCGTTATGTGATCACGCTTTATCTGCTGGGAACCTGGATCGTGGTCGAAGCCTCCGTGGTGCGGGGGTTGGCAGTCGCGGCGCGGCGCTTGGCTTACCGGCGCGCATTGGCGCGTCGCCGGTCGCTGAAGCGCGATGAGTCGGGAAACGGCATGGAGGTGGTCGAGGAACCGCCGTTGGACATGAATCAGGTCAATCAGCAGTCATTGCGCCTATCCAAGCTCATCCTAGTGCTGGGGCTGGCGATGCTGTTGTATCTGATATGGGCGGATCTTTTAAGCGTGCTTGGCTACCTGAACCAGGTGGCGGTATGGGCCGGAGAGTCGGGCGCCAGTGGCGAAGGCGGGGTCGCCGCGGGGATCAGCGTGGCAGACGTCTTCATCGCCCTGGTGACGGTGGCCTTGACGATGATGCTGGCGCGCAACCTTCCCGGCCTGCTCGAGGTGATGGTGCTGTCGCGGCTGGCGCTCAAGCAGGGCAGTGCCTATGCGATCACCTCGCTGTTGTCTTATGCGATCGCCGGGGGTGGGGTGGTGATGGCGCTGGGAACCCTCGGCGTGAGCTGGGACAAGTTGCAGTGGCTGGTCGCTGCCTTGGGGGTGGGACTGGGGTTCGGGCTCCAGGAAATATTCGCCAACTTCATTTCGGGCCTGATCATTCTCTTCGAGCGGCCGGTGCGCATCGGCGACACCATCACCCTTGGCAACCTGCATGGCACCGTCAGCCGCATTCGTATTCGTGCCACTACCGTTACGGACTTCGACCGCAAAGAGATCATCATTCCCAACAAGACCTTCGTCACCGACCAACTGATCAACTGGTCGCTATCCGACAACGTCACTCGGGTGGTGCTCAACTATGGGGTGGCCTATGGCTCGGACCTGGCGCTGGTGCATCGCCTGCTGCGCGAGGCGGCCAAGGGGAATGCCAGGGTGCTCAAGGACCCGGAGCCGCAGGTGTTCTTCCTGCAATACGGTGCCAGCACCCTTGATTTCGAACTGCGCATCTTCGTCAATTCATTGACCGACCGGCTTTATGCGGCGGATGAAATCAACGTCGAGATCGCGGCGCGTTTCCAGGAGCACGGTGTCGAAATCGCCTTCAACCAGCTCGATGTGCGCCTGCATGATGCCAAGGGTGGGCCTATCGAGTGGGGAGCGCCGGCCGTCCGCGAGAGGCAAGCCGACAGGCAGGATGACAGCGACAAAACGCGCACCAGTCGGGCAGAGGGCTCGCCTCGTCGCGGCAAGCAAGACCGCGGCACCTTGGATGATGGGCCAGAGGACGAAGGCTAGCGGAGCGGGCGACGCTCAGGCGCTAAAAGAAGATGACTAGCGTCGCTTAGTCATGTCGGTAGTCGCGCCGGCCATGCAGCAGAAATTCGCGGTTGCCATCGCCGCCTTTGATGGGGCTGTCCTGCCAGCCAAGCACCGTGAAGCCATGCTCTGAGCAGCAGGCGCGAATACGCGACTCGACGCCTGACAGCAGGGCGTCATCGGTGACGATGCCCCGCTCGTTGACCTTGCCGGGCCCGACCTCGAACTGCGGTTTGACCAGCGAGAGCAGCTCTGCACCTGACGATAGCAGTTGGCTTAGCTGAGGCAAGATCAAGGTCTGGGAAATGAAGGAGACATCCATGATGGCAAGCGATAGCCCGTCGGGGGCATGCTCCGCCATGGCCTGGCGCAATACGGGCGATTCGGCCATGGCGCGGGCGTTGAGCCCTTCCAGGCAACTGACGCGTGGGTCATGGCGAAGCCTGGGGTCGAGCTGGTCGTGGCCGACCTCGATGCCGATCACATGGGCCGCGCCGAAGTGCAGCGCGCAATCGGTGAACCCGCCGGTCGACTGGCCCACATCCAGAACGACCCTGCCGTCGAGACGCATGCCGCGTGCCTCCAGCAAGGCCTCGAGCTTGAGGCCGGCCCGCGAGGCGTAGCGCTCCTCGGGGTCGTCGGCGACCGTCAGCGGACTGTCTTCGGGCAGTTTTTCCGAGGGTTTTGTCAGCGGTGGCTGGCCTGCCAGGCTGACCCGGCCATGGCGGATCAGGCGCTGGGCGCGTGAGCGGGAGCGCGCCAGGCCCTGGGCGACGAGCAGCTGGTCGAGTCGGATCATGGAGCCTCTGGCCGAAAGAGCGGAAGGGGTGAGGAGCGATTATACGCAAGACGGCCTGCGGGAGAGAATCCCGCAGGCCGCCGGATGCTTGGCGTGCATCAAGGGGAGGGGCGCGAAAGCGCCGTGTTAGTCCTCGCCTGGCGGTGTCGGTCCGCTGCTCGCCTGTAGCTCGCCCCGGGGGATGCGATCCTTGCCCCAGCTACGGTGAATGTAGCCGGTCACCCGGTCGAGTTCTTCCTGGGTGATATTGGCCAGCTCACCTCGCTCCAGTGGGTCGTAGTGGTAGATATACAGGCGCGACACGAACTGCTCGAAGGGCAACGAAGACTCGCCGAAGCGCTCGCCATGGTCTGCCGTACTGACCTTGATGCCGTCGCCCCAGTCCTGACCGCTGTCGTTATTGGGATTGAAGAAATAGACCCGCATCACGTCATTGGGGTCGAGGTTGGCGCGCAGGATGGTGATCGCATGCCAGCCGATGAAACGGGCCGCGGTGTCGGTCACGGCGATGCCGGCCGGCTGAGGATGAATCAGCGGCTGGTTGCCGTTGTAATAGGGATGATAGCTTGCATAGAAGTGGCGCAGGAAATCATCCAGTTCCGTTAGCTGTCCGGTCGCGACATCGACATTGATGCGGAAGCCTCGGCCGGACCACCAGCCATGGAATTCCGGATTGACCCAGCGGTGCGGGTCGCCTTCGCGGCCAATGCAGCGACGGCCCATTTCGGCATAGATGCGATCGAGGTGCGGCACCACGATCAGTGATACCGGGTCCAGGTCCATCGGCAGGCTCTGGGCGACGCCGGAGAGGCTGGCCATGGAAGACAGCGGCATGCCTTCGAAGTGCATGATGATATCGTCATCGCGAGCGGCCCAGGCCACCATCTGCAGCAAATAGTCGGGGTCGTTGTAAGCCCACATCGAGAGGGCACGCGCGGATTGGCAGGTCGGGTTGTTGCCCTGGCCGACGCCCAGCGGCAGGCCCAGCATGCACAGCACGCCTTCCAGTAGCCTTGCCCTGGGCGAGATGGTTTCCCCGAAGGCGAGATTCAGGCGCGCCTCTGACCAGTCGGAGAGCGGCAGCCCCAGCTGTCGCCACATGGCCGGCGCCACCGGGGGCTGATAGAAAATGCCGCGCTCGAGGGTCAAGGTCAGGCCGTAGACCGCCTGGGAGGTTTCCGGATAGACGCCGCCGCGGATCAGCGCGTGGACCAGTTCGTGGTAGCACAGCAGGCAATCGCGCCCGGTGGAGGAAAGGCCCATGGCTTCCGCCAGCAGGTGATCGCTGTGGTCCAGCAGGTGGCGCAGCAGTACCGGATGGTAGGCAGAGACCAGGCCCGTATCGTGCATGGAGCGGGCAAAGCCGGTGGCTTCGCCCTGCAGAGCCGCGGCGTCCATGCTGGCCAGTCGCTCGCGATAGATATCGAGGCCCGGATCCTCGCGGGAGGCTCGGGTGGGGCCGAACAGCGAGCTGACCAGTCGGTCGGCGCCCTGGCCGCTGCCCCCAAGGTCGATATCGGGGTTGGCCTGGCAGAGAGCGATCTGAGTGATCATCGACTTGACGGGCTCTACCTGGATCGGACGCTGCTCGAGTATTCGCCAGATTTCCTCGATCAGGTGATCGATGATGTGTTCATAACCGATGCGTTCGGACAGATAGCGGAACAGGTGACGCGGCACTTCGGCCAGCCGGCCCTGAGTTTCGCGTTCGGCCTCGGTGGGCTCGCCAAACAACAGCCGAAGGTTGATCGCCATGGTCTGGGTCAGGTAGTGGTGCGCCTGTTCCAGAGAAATGAGTGGGTGAATGTAATCACCCTTGGCCACGGCCAGCAGTCGCAGCTCGCTCAGTGACTCGATCACCACCATGTTGGGATCGGCGCTGGTCAGCGCATGAGTGGTGAGTGATGGGACCAGATGCTGAGGCGTTTCCCAGTCTGATCCCAGAAAAATGCCGGCTTCTTCGAGAATACGGCCGCGCGCCTCTATGGCTGCACAGCCGCCCTCCTGCAACATGACCCGCCGAGCGGTATCCAGCACTCGTGGAAGCTTGCTCGGCTTGGCGAAGTCACGCGCGTTGTTGAGCAAAGCGATGGCGTCGTCGAATTTTTTCAAAAGGCCAACGAGCTTCTCGCTGGCCTCTGACGCCTCACTTTGGGGTGTCGTGTCACGTGGCGATGTCACGCAGACTCCTTGTCATCAGGCTTGCATGCTTTCTATGACGCCCTACATCAGACATAGAAATCAAGGTCTTCCATATGCTTGAGAAGATCCTTCATGCGTTGAGCTTCGTCGCCCTTGAAGTAGATAAGGCCCCAGTGCGTGCCGAAAGCGGTACGCTTGGTGACGGTCTCTTCCAGAGGAGCCGTCAGCTCGTGGGATTCGAAGTAAGGGTGATCTTCGACTTCTTCGGGGATCTCCAGCTTGCTGACCACGCGGCGGCGCGGATAGACGCCGAAGCAGCCTGCAAAGCCATCGGCATCGACCACTTCCTTCGGGAAGAAGGCCTTGACCTCTTCTTCGGTGGTCTTGGGGTCGAAGACCAGCATCGAGGCCTGGTAGGCGTTGAAGCCGTAGACACGTTCGAGCAGTTCAAAGACCTTGAAGCCCGGCGGGCGGTAGGCGACTTCGCCGAAGTACATCTCGCCATCGTTGGTGACGAAGTATTCGGGGTGGATCAGGCCGAATTCGATATCGAAGGCCTTGATCAGCTTCTCGATCTGCGTCGTGATCTGCTCACGATACCTTTCGAGTTCCGGAGAGGCCGGCACGAACACCGAATATCCAAGCGTTACGTACTCGGAAATATTGAGGAAGGCGATCTTGCCGTTGTGAATCCAGGCTTCGACCGCGAATTCCCAGCCATCCAGGTGCGACTCCATCAGCACCGGGAATTCTTCGTCGGGAATCGTATCGACCTCATCCGGGGTGCGGATCACGCGATGTCCCAGGCAGCCGGCCTTGTCGAAGGCCTTGAGGTGGATCGGGTCATTGGGGTCGCCGTCGAGTTTGAGCAGCGTCTGGTTGACGCGCTTCAAAAAGCGGATGACGTCTTCCTTGTCGTGCGCTTCCTCGAAGATGCCCACGCGGATGCCACCCAGCTGAGCGCGACGCTTCATCAGCGCCTTGTCGCGCAGTAGCAGCGACTGGCCGTAGAGGCGGGGACTATCGAGCAGCACGGAGTTGATTGCACCAGCCCATTCCACGGTCTCTTCGAACAGCGGAATGGCGACGTCGACGCCCATGCCTTTCAGGGTCTCGGCGATCTCCATGGAACGATCGTTGAGGCGCTCGAAGTTCCAGGATACGTAGGGAATATCGTGCTTTTCGCAATAATCCTCGGCCCAATCCGGCGCCACGACCACGTAGCGGCGATCAAAGGTTTCGGCGGCCTCTACAGCGCTTAGGCTCCAGCCCAATAGTGCGATATAGCCCTTGTTGGAATCCTTTTGCATTGGTTCTCTTCCCAGTGATGTGAGGTCTTGTAGGTAACGACCAAGCTACACCTATAAGCCTAGACTAGAAAGCTGGCATCTGAGCCGAGCCGGGGCCCCAACATCTGACCTTGCGGACCCTGTGGGGCGCTGTTATAGTGCGCCCCGCTCGATGCGCTGGCGAATCAGCCAGGTAGCCTTGAATAGCCCTATCGCTTGGCAAGCAATCGAGTCGTTATGGTGGCCCCGTCGGTCCTCCCGCAACGCTAAGTCGCAAACCCCGCCAGGCCCGGAAGGGAGCAACGGTAGTGATGGATGCGTGTGCCGGGATGTGGCTGTCGGGGCCGCCTCCATTTCAGGTGGCAGAAACCTCTGTCTCCTAGTGGTTCCCCCCCTCGGCTTTCGGCCATGCGCTCCAGCAGCTAGAATAGCTCTTTTGGTTTAGCCCCTTTGGTTCAGGCTCTAGCCTTGGCCCTGCGTCGTGCGTTGAACGACGTCGTCTATTTCGATTTCGATGCAAGTAACGATGAGAGTTTCGATGAAAGGATCTCGCGCTGCATGAGCTATCAGGTATTGGCCCGCAAATGGCGCCCCCGCACCTTCCATGAACTGGTGGGGCAGGAGCACGTGCAGCGTGCGCTGGTCAACGCCCTGGATCAGGGGCGCTTGCACCATGCCTATCTGTTCACCGGTACGCGCGGCGTCGGCAAGACCACGCTGGCACGCATTCTGGCCAAATGCCTGAACTGCACCGCCAATGGCGAAGACGATAGCGGCGTCACCTCGACTCCCTGTGGGCAGTGCGAGAACTGCCGGGCTATCGACGATGGGCGCTTCGTCGACCTGATCGAGGTCGATGCCGCCTCGCGGACCAAGGTCGAGGATACCCGCGAACTGCTCGACAACGTGCAGTACGCGCCGACCCAGGGCCGCTATAAGGTGTACCTCATCGATGAGGTGCACATGCTCTCGACCCATAGCTTCAATGCGCTGCTCAAGACCCTCGAAGAGCCGCCGCCGCATGTGAAGTTCCTGCTTGCCACCACCGATCCGCAAAAGCTGCCGGTGACGGTGCTGTCGCGCTGCTTGCAGTTCACTCTCAAGAATATGCCGCCGGAGCGCATCGTCGAGCACCTGAGCCGAGTGCTCGAGGTCGAAAATGTGCCCTTCGACGAAAGCGCCCTGTGGCTGCTTGGCAAGGCGGCCGATGGTTCGATGCGCGACGCCATGAGCCTGACCGACCAGGCGATCGCCTTCGGCCAGGGTCAGGTGCGCCAGGCCGATGTCGCCGCCATGCTGGGTACCCTCGACCAGCGTCATGTGTTGACGCTGCTTGAGGCGCTGGCCGAGGTGGACGCAGCGCGGGTGCTCGGTGAAGTGGCCGCGCTGGCCGAGCAAGGGCCGGACTTTGCCGGCGTGCTCGATGACCTGCTTGGGGTGCTGCATCGGCTGGCGGTGGCGCAGATGGTGCCCGGCGCCCTGGATAACGGTCACGGCGACCGTGAGGTCCTGCTGACGCTGGCCTCGCGGTTTACCGCCGAAGACGTCCAGCTCTATTACCAGATCGGCCTGCAGGGCCGCGGTGATATGGATCAGGCACCAGAGCCGCGTACGGCCTTGGAGATGACCCTGCTGCGGATGCTGGCCTTCCGCCCTCAAGGCGTCCCCAAACCAGCCCAGACGCCGCTGCCGATGACCGGCGACGCCGTGCCGGAGCAGACTGCTGGTAAGCCCCCTGGGCAAGCCCCCGAGCAGACGCCGCAGCCGGCCCCGGAGGCGTCACCCCAGGGGACGGCTTCTGGACCGGTTGCCGGCTCTGCTCCCGATGATGATCAGCGCAAGTCGTCGCCCTCGCCAGCGCCGGCCTCTCAGCCAACGCCCGAAACAGCCGAGCCCACGGCGCCGGCGGATCCGCGGCCCGCCAGTGAGCAGCCGCCCCCCTGGGAGGCACTGCCGGATGATATGACGAGCACGCCGGAGACGCCTGCTGAGGCTGCTATGGAGGGGGGCGAGGATATCTCTGGGCATGGCTCTGAGCATGGTTCTGGGCATGACCCTGAGCGTATGCCTGAGGATAGTCCTGGAAACCGCTCCGACAACGGCTTCGAGCAAAGCGACATGGACGCAGCCCCTGCGCCTCTGGAGGCCATCGCTCAGCCATCTCATGTTCCCGAGCCGGCATCGGATGCGTCCTCAATGGCGCCCGATACCGCACCCTCAATGGCGCCCGATACCGCACCCTCTATGGTGCCCGATACCGCACCCGCAGCGGCGGCTGAAGCACCGTCGGACGCTGTGCCTTCCATCGAAGCCGAAACGCCGCCGGCCCCGGCGAATGCGCAGGCGGCGGCTGATACAGACGCTATTCTTGACCAGGCCGCCTGGCTTGGTTTCTTCGAACAGCTGGGGCTTGGTGGCCTGACACGCAACCTGGCGGCCCATTGCGTGGTCGAACGAGACGATGGCCAGGCGCTGGTGTTGCGCCTGGCGCCATCCCAGGCGGCCATGAATGCCGAGGTCCACGTTAAACGCATCCAAAAGGCGCTTGCGGGTGTTGGCGTGAAGCGGGCGGTGAGCATCGAGGTGGGCGAGATTCCTGAGGCTGTGGAAACGCCCCGAGGCCAGTCCGAACGCATCAACGCCGAACGTCATGCGGTGGCGGTTGAAGCCCTCAGGGCTGACCCGCATATTCAGAAACTCCAGTCGGCCTTTGGTGCCCGCCTGGTGGAAGACAGCGTCGAACCGCGCCAGAACCACGATTCGGCCTGACGCCGCCGGTTCACGACTCAACGACTCAAGAGGAATCTCACCATGATGAAAGGTGGCATGGGCAACCTGATGAAGCAGGCTCAGGAAATGCAGGAGAAAATGCAGCGTGTCCAGGAGGAGGCCGCCAAGGCCGAGGTTCTGGGCGAAGCCGGCGCTGGCATGATCAAGGTCACCATGAACGGCCGCCATGATGTCAGCAAGGTCGAGATCGACCCGAGCATCATGGAAGAGGACAAGGAACTCCTCGAGGATCTGCTGGCTGCCGCGGTCAATGATGCGGTCCGCAAGGTCGAGGCGGCTTCCAAGGCTCAGATGGAAGAGGCCACCGCTGGCCTGGACCTGCCGCCTGGCTTCAAGATGCCGTTCTGATGAGTTTCTCGCCCCTCGTCGACCGATTGCTGGAATCGCTACGCGTGCTGCCGGGGGTCGGGCCCAAGACCGCCCAGCGAATGGCGCTGCATCTGCTCGAACGTGAACGGGAAGGCGGAGAGCGCCTGGCGAGCGTGCTGGCTGAGGCATTGGCCGAGGTCGGCTACTGCCAGCGCTGTCGCACTCTGACCGAAGAGGAGATATGCGGGCTTTGCCGCAGCACGCGCCGCGATGAGCGGCTGCTATGCGTGGTGGAGTCGCCGGCGGACATGCTGGCCATCGAGGAGGCCGGTGGCTATCGCGGCCAGTATTTCGTGCTGCACGGCCACCTTTCGCCTCTCGATGGCATTGGCCCGGACGACATCGGCCTCGATCAACTCGAAGTGCGCCTCGCTGAAGATGGCGTCGACGAAGTGATTCTGGCGACCAACCCCACCGTGGAAGGCGAAGCCACGGCACATTACATCGCCACTCAGCTCACCGGCCGCCAGATTCGTCTGTCGCGCCTGGCCTATGGGGTTCCCATGGGCGGCGAGCTGGAATATGTCGACGGCGGCACCCTGAGCCGCGCCTTCAATGGTCGCCTGCCTTTTACCGGTGAGTGAGTCGACGTCTGCAGTACTAATTGGAAACGCTATGTCCCTGGCACCCGAATCTCTGGCACCCGAAAATCGCGATCTCGATATCCGTTGGATCGATACGCCCAAGGCCCTCGATGAGGCCTGCGAGGCACTCGCCAGCGCCGACACGCTGGCGCTGGATACCGAGTTCTTTCGTGAGTCGACCTTTTTCCCTGTGCCTGCCCTGGTTCAGCTGTGCGCCGGCGAAACGGCCTACCTGGTCGACCCCCAGGCTGTCGCCGCCACTCCCGCCCTTAAAGCCTTGTTGTCCGAGGGGCCGCTCAAGCTGTTGCATGCCAGCAGTGAGGATCTCGAGGTGCTGGGCGGCTGGGCCGGTGTTAGCATCTGGCCGCTGGTCGATACGCAGGTGGCGCAGTCGCTGCTTAGCGAAGACCCGGCGATGGGCTACCAGCGGCTGGTGGAGCACTGGACCGGGCATATCCTGCCCAAGGACGAAACCCGTTCCGACTGGCTGGAGCGCCCGCTGTCCGATTCTCAGTGCCGCTATGCGGCTCTCGATGTGATCTATCTTCTTGAGGTCTGGCAGGCGCAGAGGGCGGCCCTCGAGGCCCTGGGGCGCCTCGACTGGCTCGAGGCCGATTGTGCCGCCATCGTTGGTCAAGCCGGGCGCAGCCTTGATGCCGACAGTCAGTGGTACCTGCGCCATCGCCAGCTGTGGCGCCTCGAGCGACCACAAATCGAGGCCTATCGGCGCCTGACGACCTGGCGAGAAGGCGAAGCCCGGGCACGCAACCTGCCTCGTGGCTGGCTGATCAGCGACAAGCTGCTTTACGCGGTAGCCGAGCGCATGCCCAAGGATCGGCATGGCTTGGCCCAGGTCGAAGGCCTGAAACCCGGCGTGATCAAGCGCGAGGGCGATACCCTGCTGGCGCTGGTGCGCGAGGCGCGCCATTGCGATGAAGCCGAGCTTGCCGAGGCCCTGCCGTCGCCGCTCACGGGCCCCTTCAAGAAGCGCTTCAAGGCCCTCAAGCAAGTGGTGACCGGTCAGGCCGAGCGTTTGGGGATCGCACCTGAGGTGCTAATGCGGCGTCGTGACCTCGAGTCGCTGGTGGCGGCCAATCTGCTCGACCGCCCCTTGGTTCTGCCCAACGGCTGGCGTGGCCAGTGCCTGTCTGATGACCTGGCCGCCGCGCTCAATCAGGTAAACGCCCATGAGTGATGCAACCGATCGCAAGCTGCTGTGTGAGATTTTTAAAAGCTCACGTCAGGACGAGATGTATCTCTACGTCGACAAGCGCAACGGCATGCAGGACCTGCCTGACGCTCTGCTTGAGCACTTTGGCAAGCCAGAGCCGGTGCTGACCATGATCCTCACGGCCGAAAAACGCCTGTCTCGTGCCAAGGCCGCGGACGTGATGGCTGCCATCGATGAAAAGGGGTTCTATCTGCAGATGCCGCCGGCCAAGGAGGCGTATCTGCTAGACCTCTATCGCACCCCGACGCGGCCGAGCTATTGACGATTCGTCGTTCCGTCCTCATTTGCGCCTCGTTGCGCACCAAGGAGTCCCCATGCGAGAGCGTTTCTGGGAGCGCTACCCCCTTGAAGAGCTGAGCGACGAAGAATGGGAGGCGCTGTGCGACGGCTGCGGGCAGTGCTGTCTGCTCAAGATCGAAGATGAAGACAGTGGCGATGTGGCCGTTCTCAATGTGGCCTGCGAACTGCTCGATATTGCGTCCTGCCGCTGCGGCGATTACGAGAACCGCTTTGCCCGCGTGCCTGACTGTACCCAGTTGACAGCGGCACGGGTCGACGATTTTCGCTGGCTGCCGCACTCCTGTGCCTACCGGCGCCTTCATGAAGGTCGTAAACTGGCCGGCTGGCACCCGCTGATTTCCGGTGATCCCGCCCGAGTTCATCGCAAGGGTATCAGCGTGGCCAGCTTCGCCGTGTCGCAGAAAGACGTGCCTGAAGAAGCACTTGAAGACCACATCATCGCGATCCTGCCTATCGACGGTTAGTCGTTCCCTACCCCCGAGCATGACCATCCTAGCGCTGACCTGAACGTTTTCATTGCAGAACCTGATGCTGAAGAACCATTCCCTTTTCCGATGGTGAAGGAGGTGGCAGGTAACCATGCTATGGAGGTGTGTAACAAAATGTTTTGCGCAGGCCGACAGGCGATGCGTCAGGCAAGGGGCAGCAGCAAGGGGGCAGGCAATGAACATGTTCAAGTTGACGGCCCTGGCGGTGGCAATCGGTTGTTTGTCATCGACAGGCGCCTTGGCGCAATCGTCACCGGAAAATAACTTCGCTAGTCCGTTACCACCGGATCAGATGCAAGGTATTGGCAATAACACGCTGACGGATGCGGAGCTGGAGGCGCTGATCGACGATCTGGAGGCTCCGGCGGCAGGCGGCGGTGGCTGTGGCGGTGGCGGTATCGAGAATGGCTGTGACGGCTTTATCTTCCAGGTGGCGGCGATCACGCCTCCGCCGGGTGCGCCTGAACCGACCGACCCAACTGGTCCAACCGATCCGACCGATCCGACCGACCCCACTGATCCGACCGATCCTGGTAATGGCGGCGGTGGTGGTGGTTCTGACGGCGGCGCTGGTGGTGGTTCTGACGGCGGCGCTGGTGGTGGTTCTGACGGTGGCGCTGGTGGTGGTTCTGGCGGTGGCGCTGGTGGTGGTTCCGGCGGCGGCGCTGGTGGTGGTTCCGGCGGCGGCGCTGGTGGTGGTTCCGGCGGTGGCGCTGGTGGTGGTTCCGGCGGTGGCGCTGGTGGTGGTTCCGGCGGTGGCGCTGGTGGTGGTTCCGGCGGTGGTGCTGGTGGTGG
>Ga0209300_1000559_pt1 | contig 18355 bp, 18 predicted proteins | sample Shrwel_input2_RT_FD_187535 | JGI IMG/M metagenome (GOLD analysis project Ga0209300, IMG submission 187535) | Subsurface microbial communities from deep shales in Ohio, USA - Utica-3 well 1 S input2 RT (SPAdes) (version 2) ... | reverse complement strand
CTTCAGGCCCTTGAGGATCTCGATGGTCTGCTCGACCGAGGGCTCAGCCACCTCGACCTTCTGGAAGCGCCGCGACAAGGCAGCGTCCTTCTCGAAGATGCCGCGATACTCGGTGAAGGTCGTCGCACCGATGCACTTGAGTTGGCCGGAGCTCAGCGCCGGCTTGAGCAGGTTGGAGGCATCCAACGTGCCGCCCGACGCCGCTCCAGCGCCAATCAGCGTGTGGATCTCGTCGATGAACAGAACGGCCCCAGGCTGCTCCTTGAGCTGCTTGATGACCGCCTTGAGGCGTTGCTCGAAATCACCGCGGTACTTCGTTCCGGCGAGCAAGGCACCCATGTCGAGGGCGAAAACCTCGGCATCGGCGAGCACATCGGGCACGTCGTTTTGTGTGATGCGCCAGGCCAGGCCCTCGGCGATCGCGGTCTTGCCCACACCGGCCTCGCCCACCAGCAAGGGGTTGTTCTTGCGGCGGCGGCACAGCACCTGGATCACCCGCTCGACTTCGGTGTCGCGACCGATGAGCGGGTCGATCTTGCCTTCCCTCGCCATCTGGTTGAGGTTCTGGGTGTACTGCTCCAGCGGCGAAGCCTTGCCTTCGACCTCTTCCTTTTCAGGCTCGGCCTGGTTTTGCTCACCGGGCTGCTTCGACGACTCAGGGGGATCGGCCTTGCGGATGCCGTGCGCGATGTAGTTCACCACGTCCAGGCGGGTCACGCCCTGCTGGTGCAGGTAGTACACCGCATGAGAGTCCTTCTCGCCAAAGATCGCGACGAGCACGTTGGCGCCCGTGACTTCTTTTTTGCCGCTGCCGGAGGACTGAACATGCATGATCGCGCGCTGGATCACGCGCTGGAATCCCAGCGTCGGCTGCGTGTCGACCTCGTCCGTGCCACCCACAGTGGGCGTGTTGTCTCGCACAAACTGGTCGAGGTTCTTGCGGAGCTCATCCAGGTTAGCGGCGCAGGCCTTCAACACCTCGGAAGCAGAGGGGTTGTCGATGAGGGCCAACAGCAGGTGCTCCACGGTGATGAATTCGTGTCGCTGCTGCCGTGCCTCAACGAAGGCCATGTGCAGACTCACTTCCAACTCTTGCGCAATCATGCGGTCTCCAGGATGCACTGCAGGGGGTGCCCGGCTTGTCGGGCGGCGGCAAGAACGAGTTCGACCTTCGTGGCCGCGACGTCTTTGGTGTAGACCCCGCACACACCACGACCGTCGTGGTGGATTTTGAGCATGATTTGAGTGGCCGTGTCGATGTCATGGCGAAAGTGCTCCTGGAGCACGAACACCACGAATTCCATCGGAGTGAAGTCATCGTTGAGCATGACGACCTGATACAGGCTGGGAGGCTTCAGGGCCAACTCTTGCTTTTCGGCCACGGTCGCGCCCTGACCGTCCTCGGACGGTGTGTTGGGCTTCGTGGCCAGCTGTGGCTGCAACGTGGCTGTCATGAATCCATTCTAAGAGACGGCGTCTGCTCATGCCATGTCATGTTGAGGTGTCCCCGCGTTGTTCAAGGTCAGGAAATTCACCGACCCAAGCCCACTTTTCCACAGACCGTGAACGCGCGCGCGCTTTTCCTGGCGCACAGGCAAAGAAATGCACTCCTCGCCTTGTTTTTGAGCCCGAAAACACGGGCTCAGCCATTTCTTGCAATGAGAAACAAAGTGGGCACCTGGCTTGCAGCCACGCTGCAACCCATCCCTTGACAGCCGCCTGTTGCGCGACTGAAAATGCCAACAAATTAACAGGAGGGACAGCATGGCCACCGGCACTGTCAAATGGTTTAACGATGCCAAAGGGTTTGGCTTCATCGAACCCGATCAAGGCGGAGGCGACGTCTTCGCGCACTTCTCGGCCATCCAGATGGATGGATTCCGAACACTCAAACAAGGCTCCAAGGTTCGGTACGACCTTGTGGCTGGGCCCAAGGGCATGCTGGCGCAAAACATCCAGCCTGTTGAAGGCGACTTGAGTGAGGTTGCGACTGACGACGCCCTGTCGGATTTGCACTTCAGGGATCAGCCGTCCGAGGGACCGCGATTGCCACATTGAGCCTCGCTGAATGCCCCTCTCGTCGGGGGCGCCATGAAAAAAGCCCACCTGTCGGTGGGCTTTTTTGTGATCGATTCAGGCACTCACATCTGATCAATCATGACCTGACCGAAGCCAGAGCAGGACACCTGGGTCGCGCCATCCATGAGGCGGGCAAAGTCATACGTGACCTTCTTGCTCTGGATGGCCTTGTTCATCGCGGTGATGATCAGGTCCGCGGCTTCGGTCCAGCCCATGTGACGCAGCATCATCTCGGCAGAGAGAATCTCTGAGCCCGGGTTCACGTAGTCCTTGCCAGCGTACTTCGGGGCCGTGCCGTGGGTGGCTTCGAACATGGCCACGCTGTCCGACAGGTTGGCACCCGGGGCGATGCCGATGCCACCAACCTGCGCTGCCAGCGCGTCAGAGATGTAGTCTCCGTTGAGGTTCAGCGTGGCGATCACGCTGTACTCGGCCGGACGCAACAGAATCTGCTGCAAGAAAGCATCGGCGATGGCGTCCTTGACGATGATGTCCTTGCCGGTTCGCGGGTTCTTGAACTTGCACCACGGGCCGCCATCGATCAACTCGGCACCAAATTCCTTTTGGGCCAAGGCGTAAGACCAGTCACGGAAGCCACCTTCGGTGTACTTCATGATGTTGCCCTTGTGCACGATGGTCACGCTGGGCTTGTCGTTGTCGATGGCGTACTGCAGGGCCTTGCGAACCAGGCGCTCGGTGCCCTCTTGCGACACGGGCTTGATGCCGATGCCAGACGTTTCTGGGAACCGGATCTTTTTGACGCCGAACTCATCTTGCAGGAACTTGATGAGCTTCTTGGCCTTGTCGCTCTGCGCTTCGAATTCAATGCCAGCGTAGATGTCTTCCGAGTTCTCGCGGAAGATGACCATGTCGATCTTTTCGGGCTCTTTGACGGGAGACGGCACGCCCTTGAAGTATGTGACTGGGCGCAGGCAGACGTAGAGGTCCAGTTCCTGTCGCAGGGCCACGTTGAGCGAGCGGATGCCGCCGCCCACAGGCGTCGTCAGAGGCCCCTTGATGGACACAACGTAATCCTTGAGAACCGTCAAGGTCTCTTCGGGCAGCCAGACGTCAGGGCCGTAGACGCGTGTCGACTTCTCACCCGCGAAGATCTCCATCCAGTGGATCTTGCGTTGCCCGCCGTAGGATTTGGCCACGGCAGCGTCAACGACCTTGATCATGACGGGCGTGATGTCGAAACCGGTGCCATCGCCTTCGATGTAAGGGATGATGGGGTTGTGAGGGACGTTGAGGGAGAAGTCCGGGTTGACCGTGATCTTCTGCCCACCTTCGGGCACCGTGATGTGCTGATACATGTGTTTGGTCTCCGCGTTTGGCGTGTCCGTTAAAACATTGCCATGGATGTCGGCAACGAGTAATTCATTCTACGCGACCACCTGAATCAGGGGCGCCGCCATCCTCAGGTATTCCCCAGGGGCTTGGGCATTTCGGCGCGACGGCGCGACAGATCACGCACACCAGACCTGCCATTGCGCCCACAGGTTGTGCGCTGCGCCCCATCCGGCCATGCCGGCAAGACACAGGCCAGACAGCCGCACCGCCCAGCGCGGGTCCAGCCAGTTGACGTCTGCGACCCGCCACCTCGCGCGGCTGGTGGAACCCGAAGGCAGCGATGCCAGGGTCTCGATCGATGGCCGCGTTGCAGCAACAGGCTGGGCGGCTTCGGTGCGCATCCAGATCACGGGCACCGTCGCGCCCATTCCGACCGTCTCGGCCCGCTGAGCTTGGCCGCGCCGTCGCAGCCAGTTCAACAAAGCCGGAGCCGCCCAAACCCCAACGGCACTCGGCGTGGCAAAAGCCAGCATCACCAGGGCACCGGAGGCGGGGTCGGGGGCCAGGGCAGAGACCATCAAGGCCGCGTACAACAAGCCGCATGGCAGCAGGGCCCAAGCCAGGCCGCCAACCAAAGGCATCACTGGCCGCATCCACGTTGGCAGGGCCGCGCGGCCGCTTGACCAGCGCCCTCGAACGTGGTCGTACAGCGGGCGCCCCAATTGGTCCAGCCAGACTGGAACCCGCCCGTTGAGCAGCAGGGACACGCCAAAAATGACGACAGCGACCTGGGCCATGAGCCAGATGGGCTTGAGCATCGCCACCTGACGCCCCCACTGGGAGAGCACCCCCGTCGCAAAGGCTGCGAGGGCCCCCAGCAAGGCATAGCCAATGGCCCGCCCCAAGAGCGCCCACGGGGACAAGCCGCGCGGAAATGCCACCGCACAAGCGGCGCCACACATCGCCGCACAGTGGGCCATGCCGCTCAACCCCATCAGAAAAGCGGTCAGCAACAGGCTGCTAAGCATGGCCATTCAAAACACGGCACGCCGGTACCGGCGACAACCTCAAGCGTTCAGATGATGCGAGAAAAGCGTTCAACGGTGCGATCCGCCTGCAAATGACGGTCGAACACCATGGCCACGGCACGCACGAAATACCACCCGAGCGGGGTGACGCGGATCCCATCGGACTCCAGTTGCACCAGCCCCGACTCGACGAGTGGCTCCAGCAGGCGCATTTCCGTCTCGAAGTATTGACTGAAATCAACGAGGTAGGCGAGCTCAATGGATTCGAAATCGACTCGCCCCTGACACATGATCGCCATGATCACGGCACGGCGCACGAGATCATCTCTGCTCAACACCATGCCCCGCACGACCGGCAATTGATGTCGATGCAAGGCGTCGTGGTACTCCTCCAGCGTCTTGGCGTTCTGCATGTAATGGGCCCCGATGCGCCCAATGGCGGACACACCCAATCCGATGAGGTCGCAATCGGGGTGGGTGCTGTAGCCCTGGAAGTTCCGATGCAGTCGCCCCTGACGCTTGGCCACTGCCAGCGTGTCGTGACGCAAAGCGAAATGATCCATGCCGATGTAGTCATAGCCCGCCTGGCTGAAAGCATCGATCGCCATCGACAGCATGCCCACCTTGTCTTCGGCCTTGGGCAAAGCATGCGCATCGATCCGACGTTGCGGCTTGAATCGTTGCGGCAAATGCGCGTAGGCGTACAAGGCGATGCGATCCGGGCGCAGCGCCGCGACCTGCGACAGGGTGCGCTGAAAGCCTTCAGCCGTCTGGCGCGGCAAGCCGTAGATCAAATCCATGTTGATGGACTCGAAACCTTCTGCACGGGCCGCCGCAACGAGCAACGCAACCTGATCGTGCGGTTGAATGCGGTGGACGGCCTGCTGCACGACAGGGTCAAAGTCCTGCACACCGAAGCTCAATCGGTTGAAGCCCATGGCAGCCAGGCGCTTGAGTCGCCCCGCATCGATGGTGCGGGGGTCGATTTCGATGGCGTACTCGCCACCCGGCACGAAGCGGAAAGCCTGGTGGAGGCTGAACAGCAGCCCCTCAAGTTGATCGTCACTCAGGAAAGTGGGTGTGCCCCCGCCCAGGTGGAGTTGAGACACCACCTGCCCTGCACCGAGTTGCTCGGTGACCAGGCGAATTTCCTCGCGCAAGTCATTCAGGTAGGCATCAGCGCGCTCGTGATGACGGGTGATGACTTTGTTGCAAGCGCAGTAGTAGCACACCGACTCGCAAAACGGGATGTGCACGTAGATGGACAACCCACCCGTGCCAGCGGTCAAGGCACCAACGCCTTGTCCCCTCTGCTGCAAGGCCTGGATGTAATGCGCCTCGCTGTAGGCTTCGACAAAGCGGTCGGCCGTGGGATAGGATGTGTATCGAGGGCCCGCAACGTCGAGCCTCGAGAGCACCTCCCGGGAAACGATCGGGGTTTCAGACAGGGTTCTGACAGCCGGTTCACTCATTCACATGACTGTGCCAAACTCCCTGCCATCAGGGTTGATCTGCCTCAAAGGCGGCAACCGGAATCCGGCAACAATCCAATCATCCTTTGAGGTTGCTCATGCTGAACCCGATTGCCCCCCAGATTGCCCCCTCCGCCGACCAAACGGCCTGTCCACCCGCCTCCTGCGGCACCGCCAGGGCCGCAATGCAGGGCGGCGCAACCGCAAGCCACATCAAGCTCGACTCATTCAAGGTTGCATGCTCAAGCTGCAACCTGCGCGAACTGTGCCTGCCGGTTGGCCTGAGCCAGCCGCAGTTGACTCAGCTTGACTCCTTGGTTGCCACGCGTCGCTCCATCAAGCGCGGAGATGCCCTCTTCCACACCGGCGACCCCTTCAAATCCGTCTACGCGGTGCGCACGGGTTTCTTCAAGACCCGGGTGTCCTCCGAGGACGGCCGCGATCAGGTCACCGGATTCCAGATGGCCGGCGAACTGCTGGGCCTGGATGGCATCAGCACGGATCGCCACGCATGCGATGCGATCGCCCTGGAAGATTCGCAGGTTTGCGTGATCCCCTATGGGCAGCTAGAAGAGCTCTCGCGAGAGTTCTCGGACCTGCAGCACCAGTTTCACAAGATCATGAGCCGCGAGATCGTGCGTGACCACGGTGTGATGCTGCTGCTGGGCAGCATGCGCGCAGAAGAGCGCTTGGCCGCCTTTTTGCTGAACCTGACCCAACGACTGCATGCGCGGGGCTTCTCGGCATCGGCTCTGGTGCTGCGCATGACCCGCGAGGAAATCGGCAGCTACCTGGGTCTCAAGCTCGAGACCGTCAGCCGCACCTTCTCCAAGTTCCAAGACGAGGGCCTTCTCGAGGTCAAGCAACGGGACATCCGCATCACCGACGAGGCGGCGCTGCGCTCACTCGTCAACAGCGTGCGCTGCTGAAACGCCACTGAGCTGCGGACAAGAACAAGGCCCGAGCAAAAAGGTGCTGCGTCAAACCCAGTTGGTGGTCACGAATCGAAGATGCGTGACGAACCAACGGGAAATGCTGCATCAATGCTGATGCAGCATGGAAACGCCGCGGCGCGCCTGGCGACGTGTGCGCCTGCCTCCTGAGTGCGCGGTGTGGTCGCGCATCATGAGGTGGCTCAAACCCGATGACACCGAGATCAGCGCCCAGAACAAGAAGAAGGCCAAGCTGTAGGTGGTTTGAGCACTGGGCTCCCACGCTCCCAATCGAATGGCGGACGGATCCACCATGGAAAAAACGACCATTTCCAGGATGCCCGCCATGATGAATGCCGGCCAGAGGATCTGCGCGAGGTGCAAAGCACGAGGTGTCATGCTGGTCTCCTTGAGTCAAGCCGCACACCCATTCATGTTGTGCCGGAGCGTGCAAATCTCAACGAGGAGTAACCCCTGATCCAGGGGCTCACCCTGATCTGGCCAGGCTCACCGGTCGGCAGGTTGCAACTCGGGCGAGGCGGCGTGATTGCGGCCTTGCACAGCGGGCCTGTCGTTGACCCCCTTGACCTGCCCTTTTGAGGTGTCGAGGACGGGGTCGACGTGCTTGACCGCGAGCGTCACCGTGATGAGCGAAGCCACCACCACGATGGCGGGGCCAGCGATGACCATCCAGACGATGGGCAAGCGCCACCAGGGCGGGTTGTGCACGGGGGTGGATTGCGACGGGGTCATGGGGTGCTCCGGGTGAAACTGAATGGGGTCCTCAGCGAGGGACCATGAAGGTGGACTTTTCACGCACGTCAACTTGGGGGGCATCGCCTTGGCGCAACTGCTCGACCAGCATGGTCATGCCGTGCGCGCCACTGCCCATGCGATCGGCCACCTCGGGCGGGATGCGGACGGAAATCGGCACCCAGCGAGCCTCGGCTGGCCCCAGGATCAGGTCCTGGCCGCCCTCGACGGCAGAACGAGTCAGCTGCTCCACACCCACACGGTAGCGTTGGGTGGACTCGCTGGCGTTCATGATCTGAACGCGATAGACGTTTTCGACGTAGCCGTCATCCACCACTCGGGCCAGGGCACCGCGGTCTCGCACGATGTCAACGCGGAAAGGCGGGCGGCTGTAGATGCTGTAGACGAATGCGATGGTCACGGCACCGAGGATGGCGGTGTAGACCAGCACACGCGGACGCGTGACACGGGCCCACATCTCCCGTCGACCCCACCCCTTCTCCATGCTGTTCTGGGTGGCGTACCGAATGAGCCCGCGCGGCGAACCCACCTTGTCCATGACGGAGTCACAGACGTCGATGCAGGCCGCGCAGCCGATGCACTCGTACTGCAGGCCTTTGCGAATGTCGATGCCAGTGGGGCAAACCTGAACACAAAGCGTGCAGTCGATGCAATCACCCTTCCCTTGCGTTTTCGCGTCGGCGCCCCGCTTGCGCGAGCCTCGAGGCTCACCGCGTTTTTCGTCGTAGCTGATGATCAGGGTGTCACGATCGAACATGGCGCTTTGAAAGCGCGCATAGGGACACATGTACTTGCAGACCTGCTCGCGCATGTAGCCGGCGTTGCCGTAAGTGGCAAAGCCATAAAACAGCACCCAGAAGATTTCCCAAGGCCCCATGCTGAGGTTGACCACCTCTTGCGCCAGCACACGCACGGGCGTGAAGTAGCCCACGAAGGTGTAGCCGGTCCACAGGGCCACAGCGATCCAGGCAAGCTGCTTGGCGGTTTTGCGCCCGACTTTCTCAAGCGACCAGGGGGCCTTGTCCAGCTTCATGCGGCGCACGCGATCCCCTTCGATCTTGCGCTCGATCCACATGAACATCTCGGTGTACACCGACTGCGGACAAGCGTAGCCGCACCAGAGGCGTCCCGCCACGGTCGTGAAGAGAAAGAGCCCGTATGCCGAGATGACGAGCAGGGCCGTCAGGTAGATGAAGTCCTGCGGGTACAGGACCAGGTTGAACATGTAGAAGCGCCGGGTGGTGAGGTCGAACAAAACCGCTTGACGGTCGTTCCACATCAGCCAGGGCGTGCAGTAAAAGACGACCTGAGTGAGCCAGACCATGGCCCAGCGCCATTTGGTGAACCAGCCCTTCACCTCGCGAGCGTAGATTTTCTCGCTCTTCTGATAAAGCGAGACGAGCTCCTCTCGCGCCCCACCAGCGGGTTGAATGGGGATGACGCGCCGAGGGGCGCCGTTGGGGGGGCTGGTTTCGCTCATGATGGCTTGAAATGAACAAACGGTGGTCGAACCGGATACCCCTCAGGGTATCACGGGTCGCCACCGCCCAGGATTTTGGTGTGCGTTGGGTTTGATGAGGATCAAGCTCCCAATGCCTTCACCGGGTCAGAAAATCACTTGGCCTGAGCCGTCTGGGTCGGGTTGGACAGACCCCAGACGTAGGAGGCCACCAGGCGGATCTGGTCGTCGGACAGGCGCACGTTTTGCGCCGGCATGACGTTGACCTTGCCCTTGTTGACGATCTCGACGATGGCTTGCTCACCCCAGCCATGCAGCCAGACCTTGTCGGTCAGGTTGGGCGCTCCGATGACCTGATTGCCCTTGCCGTCCGCCCCGTGGCAGGCCGCGCACACTTGCTTGAACTTGGCCTTGCCCAACTCGGCGAGGATCGAGTTGTGCCCCGAGCCAGACAGACTCAGGACGTAATTGGCAACCTGACGAACCTCCTCTGGGCCGCCAACGGCTGCACCCATGGGAGGCATCTGCCCGCGCCGACCACCCACCAGGGTCTCGACGATCTTCTCGGGCGAACCGCCGTGCAGCCAGTCACCGTCCGTCAGGTTGGGAAAGCTCTTGGAGCCCTTGGCGTCAGAGCCGTGGCAAGCCGCGCAATTGTTCAAGAACAGTCGCTGGCCAATGGCATTGGCTTGCGGATCGCGTGCGAGATCCTGGACGGATGCGTTCTGGAACTTCGCGAAGATCTTGTCCTGCTCCAGCTTGGCCTTGGCGTTCTCAGCCGCCAGTTGCCCCTTGGATGTCCAGTTCAACTTGCCAGGCTGGTCACCCAGGCCCGGGTACAGCGCCAGGTAGGCCGCAGCAAACACCAGGGTGATGATGAACAGGAACAGCCACCAGCGAGGCAGGGGGTTGTTGAGTTCACGCAAGTCGCCGTCCCAGACGTGTCCGGTGGTCTTGTCGACGTTGCCTTGGGCGTCGTACATGACTTTGTGCTGGGCCGCACCGATCAGCACGAAGGCGCAATAAACCAGACCACCCACCACGATCGCGATGACGTACCACGACCAGCCGTTGTTAATGAAGTCGCTCATGTCTGAGCCTCCAGTCAATCTTCTGCAAGAGGCAGTCGACCTGCCTCTTCAAACTGAGCCTTGTTGCGGCGCGCGTACGCCCACACCACGATGCCCACGAAAACGCACAGGCATCCCACCGTGAAAAGGCTTCTCAACGTGATGACGTCCATGTGCGTCGCTCCTTGTTACTTGACCGCGGTGCCAAGCACCTGCAGGTACGCGATCACGGCTTCCATCTCGGTCTTGTCCTTGACCTCATCGGCGGCAGCCTTGATCTCGGCATCCGTGTACGGCACGCCGACCATGCGCAGGGCCTCCATGCGAGGGGCCATGCCCTTCTCGTCGACCTTGGCTGTCTCCAGCCAGGGGTAGGCCGGCATGTTCGACTCGGGCACCACGTTGCGCGGGTTGTACAGGTGAGCGCGGTGCCACTCGTCCGAGTACTTGCCGCCCACGCGGTGCAGGTCTGGCCCGGTGCGCTTGGAGCCCCACTGGAACGGGTGGTCGTACACGAACTCACCGGCCATCGAGTAGTGCCCGTAGCGCAAGGTTTCGGCACGGAAGGGTCGGATCATTTGCGAGTGGCAGCCGTAGCAGCCCTCGCGAACGTACACGTCCCGACCTGCCAACTGCAGTGCGGTGTAAGGCTTGAGCCCGTCGACCGGTTGGGTCGTGCTGTGCTGGAAAAACAGCGGCACGATTTCGACCAGCGCACCGAAGGACACGACGATCAGCGTCAGCACGATCATCAGGAAGTTGCTGGTCTCGATTTTCTCGTGAGAGAAAAGCTTGGGCTTGTGATTGTTGTCAGCCATGTTGTTCTCCTTCTGGGGCTCAGGCGTGAGCCGGCTGAGCGTGACCTTGGGGGATGGGCGCGTTGACGGCGCGACCAGCCATGACGGTCATCACGGTGTTCCAAAGCATCAGGATCATGCCGCCCAGGTAGAGCAAGCCGCCCGCGACGCGGATCACGTAGAAGGGGTACGTGGCCTTCACGCTTTCAACGAAGCTGTAGACCAAGGTGCCGTCGGGGTTGACTGCACGCCACATGAGGCCCTGCATCACACCGGCGATCCACATCGCGGCGATGTACAGCACGATGCCGATCGTTGCCGCCCAGAAGTGCACCGAGATGGCTTGCACCGAATACATCGTGGTGCGGCCGAACATGCGCGGGATCAGGTAGTACAGGGAGCCCATCGAGATCAAGCCCACCCAGCCGAGGGCGCCGGAGTGCACGTGACCCACGGTCCAGTCTGTGTAGTGCGACAGCGAGTTCACGGTCTTGATGGACATCATCGGACCTTCGAACGTGGACATGCCGTAGAAAGACAAGGCCACGATCAGGAACTTCAGGATGGCGTCATCGCGCAGCTTGTACCAGGCACCCGACAGGGTCATGATGCCGTTGATCATGCCACCCCACGATGGTGCGAGCAGGATCAGCGAGAACACCATGCCCACCGATTGCGTCCAGTCAGGCAGCGCGGTGTAGTGCAGGTGGTGTGGGCCCGCCCACATGTAGGTGAAGATGAGGGCCCAGAAGTGCACGATCGACAGGCGATACGAGTACACGGGCATGCCTGCCTGCTTGGGGATGTAGTAATACATCATGCCCAGGAAGCCAGCGGTCAGGAAGAAGCCCACGGCATTGTGGCCGTACCACCATTGCACCATGGCGTCCTGAACACCTGCGTAGACAGAGTAGGACTTGGTCAGGCCCACCGGCACGGCGGCGCTGTTGACGATGTGCAGCAGGGCCACGGCGATGATGAAGGCACCGTAGAACCAGTTGGCGACGTAAATATGGCGGATCTTGCGGGTGCCGATGGTGCCGAAGAACACGATGGCGTAGGAAACCCACACAACGGCGATCAGGATGTCGATCGGCCACTCGAGCTCGGCGTATTCCTTGCCACTGGTGTAGCCCATGGGCAGTGAAATCGCGGCCGCCAGGATGACCAGTTGCCACCCCCAGAACGTGAACGAGGCCAGCGGGCCGGCGAACAGGCGGGTCTGGCATGTTCGTTGCACCACATGATATGAAGTGGCGAACAAGGCACAACCGCCGAACGCGAAAATCACGGCATTGGTGTGCAGCGGACGCAGGCGACCGTAGGTCAGCCAGGGGATGCCAAAGTTCAGTTCCGGCCAGGCCAGTTGCGACGCAATCAGGACGCCAGCGGCCATGCCGACGACGCCCCAGATCACTGCGGCAATGGCGAACTGCCGGACAACGGTGTCGTTGTACGTGGCAGAGTGGGTGGTTGCCATCTCTTGTTCTCCTAAGTTACAGCCTGAATTGTGAGGGCAAACCATTAGCTATTTTTGATGCCGCTCAACGTTATCCTGTTCATTCGCATCACCAGCTTGCAGGATCCGATGTCCTTCGGCGTCGATGTCTTCAAATTGACCGCTGTTGACGGCCCAGCCCAGGATGGCCAGGATGGCCAGCACGAGCAAAACCGACACGGGGATCAGGACGAAGAGGATTTCCATGACGTGGGGCCCAGTCTCAGGGAATTGAGCACGACGCCGAGGGAACTCAGCGCCATGCCGAGACCGGCCGCCCAAGGCGGCAGCAGGCCCATCAGTGCAAGAGGGATGCAGCTGAAATTGTAAATCGCCGCCCAGGCCAGGTTTTGCCTGACGACGCGCATGGCCCGCCGGCTGTGCAGGATCGCCTCCGGCAAGCCGGTGAGGCGGCCGTTCAAGACAATCAGATCCGCCTGGGATTGAGCCAGCGCCGCGCCCTGATCCAGTGCGATCGACACGTCGGCCTTGGCCAGCACCGGGGCGTCGTTGATGCCATCACCCACGACGGCCACGTGCCCGCCGGCCTGCTGCGCCAGCGACACGATGCGCAGCTTTTCTTCAGGCGTCGCCTGGGCCGCCGCCACCGGCAACTCGCCCTGCGGCCCCAGCGCGAGCGAGGCAGCAACCACGCGATCAGTGTGGTCTCCCGACAACAAGGCCGACTGGCAACCCAACGCATTCAATTGGTGCAAGGCGGGCGCCGCCTCCGCGCGGAACACCTCGTCGAGCACCACCCCCATCCAGGACGACGTCGCGCTGCAGCCGCGGTCATCCCGGCAAGCCACCCAGACGCGAATGGCGTCCGCATCAGGCCAGCTCGAGGTTGATTCAACATCCTGCCCTTCGAGCACCCAATCGCGGCGGCCAAGCCGCCAGGAGAAGCCGCTGGCGTCCTCCGCCTCAACGCCCTTGCCGGCGAACTCGCTCACCTTCACCCAGGTGCTCGGCGCCCAGGTCTCGTCGAGGGCTCGGGCGGCCTGGACGATGGAGCGAGACACCGGGTGATGCGACTGCGCAGCCAGGGACGTCGCGGTGCGCCACAGCGCTGCAGCCGAGCCGACCAAAGGCTGCCGAGGGTCGTGACGGCCCGTGGCGGTGATCAGGCTCACGACGCTCAACTCGCTTTCGGTGAGCGTGCCGGTTTTGTCAAAGAACACCTGCCGGACGGTGGAAAGCGCCTCCAGCGCATCGAGGCGACGCACGAGCACCCCCCGGCGCGCCATCGTGCCCGCAGCAGACAACAGCGCCGACGGTGCGGCCAGCGACAAGGCGCACGGACAGGTGACGATGAGCACGGAGACCGCCACCCAGATCGATCGGGACGGGTCGATCCACTGCCAGGCGAGCGCACCCAGTGCAGCCAGCGCCAGCACGCCCCACAGGAAGGGGCCAGCCACCCGATCGGCGGCACGCATCCAGCCGGGTTTTTCGGTCATGGCCTGCTGCACCAGCGAGACGATCTGCTGGTAGCGCGTGTCGGGCCCCAGGCGCTCGACGGACACCCAGACCGGGGCCCCCAGGTTCAGGCTGCCCGCCACGATGACCTGTCCGGGCGCACGGGGCACGGCGCGGGACTCTCCCGTGAGCAAGGACTCGTCGACCTCGGTGTGCCCGGCCAGGACCTGGCCGTCGGCGGGGAAGGCCTGGCCGACGGCGACACGAACTCGATCGCCATGGCGCAAGGACGACAGCGCCACGGACTCGACCGCGGCGGCCATGAGGTCAGCCTCATCGGGGTCGACGGCGCGCTCGACCGCTTCCGGCAGGCGCACGCACAACGCCTCCAGGGATTGGGTGACGCGCTCACGTGCCCGGCTCTCCAGCCAGCGCCCAGCCAGCAAGAAGGTCACGAACATGGTGAGGGAGTCGAAAAACGCCTCGTCCCCGAACACCTCGGTCTGGCCGAACGCCACCCCGGTGCTGACGATGAAGGTGGCCAGGATCCCGATGGCCACTGGCGTGTCCATGGCGATTCGACCTTGCCGAGCCGCGCGCCAGGCGCCCGTGAAGAAGGGGCCGCACGAGAACAGCATGACGGGCAGGCTCAACACCCAGTTGCCCCAGTTCATGAGGCGCCAGATGTCGGGCGGGATCTCACCTTGGCCGGCGACGTACTGCGGCCAGGCGATCATCATGACCTGCATCATGCAGAACGCCGCCACTGACAAGCGCCACAGGAGGACGCGGCGCTCGCGCAGGCGCTCGTGCCCCGCTCGGGCAGCGGCATCAGGCCAGGCTCGGTAGCCCGCCCGCTGGACCGCAGCCACCACCTCGGACAAGGTGACGCGAGCCGGATCGAGCAGGATGCGCGCCCGCTGGGAGGCGGCCTGAACCTGCACCTCGCTGACGCCTGGCACCCGCAGCAGCGCGTCTTCGATGGCGATCGAGCAGGCGGCGCAGTACATGCCGGAGACACCCAGGCCGATGCGCCGAAGGGAGCCGACAGGCCACTCCACCACGCACTGGGCCAGCAGGTCCGGGTCGTCCAATCCAGCCGCCTGCGCGGGAGTGAGTTCTGGCAAGGGCGCAAGGGAAGCAGGGGCGTTCATGCGGTGACTGCTACAGTCAAGGCCGCCTGAATGAGCCCTTGGCGTGTGAAAACGCGAGGGGGTGCCACCAGGCGGAAATCAATGGGATCGGTTCAGGGGAGATCAGGACGTGAGGCAAGCCAGGAATCAGGCGAACGGAGCGCCGGTGCCGACAGGACGCATTGTCATTCAAAGCCAGCGCAAGCAGGCCGACGGGTGCTTGAGTCGGTGGCTGCAATCTGTGCTCATGGCGACCAGCCTGCTGGCGTCGGGGCTGTCCTGCGCCCAGGACGCCCCCCAGAAGCTGCGCACCACGGTGCTGGGTGCCGGCATGCACAACATCGTTGCGGAGGTGGCCACCTCGCCGCAAGAGCACAGCATCGGGCTGATGCACCGCACCAGCATGGGCGCCAACGAGGGCATGCTGTTCGTCTTCGATCGCCCGGGCACACAGTGCTTCTGGATGAAGAACACCTTGATCCCGCTGTCGATCGCGTTCGTGACCGATGACGGCACGATCGTCAACGTCGACGAAATGAAGCCCCAGACGCTGGAGTCACACTGCTCGGCCAAACCGGTGCGGATGGTGCTGGAGATGAACACAGGCTGGTTCAAGAAACGCGGCCTGGGCGCCGGCAGCAAGCTGACGGGCGCGCCCTTCGGCACCCCGCGCTGAACAAACCGACCGACAGCTTGGCGCCTCAGCGCATGCGCACGGTGAGTCGGTCCTTGAGCTGAGGCAGGACCGACAGCGCCGCCTCGCGCCCCGCGAGGATGGACAGCCGGCGCGAGCCGAAGTCCGCACTGCCCACGCCTTCCAGCTTCGGGCGCATGACGACGTCGGCGTCAGACAACTCATGCTGGCTGATGGCGTGCCCCATGATGTTGAAGGTCTGCAGCAGGATGTCAACCGCCCCGCGAGTGGACTGCCCCTGCGGAATGGCCGAGATGTCGACGGCGATGATCACGTCGGCGCCCATCTGGCGGGCAAACCGAACGGGCACGGGCGACACCGCCCCGCCGTCGATGTACTCTCGCCCGCTCACCTTCACGGGCTCGAACACCGCAGGGACGGCACTCGATGCCCGCACCGCCACGCCGGGGTCCCCGCGGCGAAAGAGGATGGGCTGGCCGCTTTGCAGGTCCGCGGCGACGATGCCCAGCGGCAAACGCATGGACTCGATGGACTTGCCGCCCGTCTGGACTCGGATGAACCGGGCCAGCGCCTCGCCTTTGAGCAAGGAGCGGCCAGGGAAGACCCAGTCGGTGATGCTGGACTCATCCAGCGTCATGGCCATGGTTTGCAGCTCCGTCGGGGTCTTGCCCGAGGCGTACAGGGCGGCCACGACGCTGCCAGCCGACGTGCCCACCACCAGATCGGGCTTGATGCCATGCTCCTCCAGCACCTGCAACACGCCGATGTGAGCAAAGCCTCGCGCGGCACCGCCTCCCAGGGCCAAGCCGATGCGCGGGGCCTTTGGCGGCGGCTTGGGTGCGACGACCTGTGGAGCGGGCACCGCGGGCACCGACCCCGCCGGCGCGGGCTCCTTGAGCAGGCTGCCACACCCACTCAGGCAGCCCATCAGCAACCCGCACAGGAGCACGCGCCATGTCCGACCTCGCACCCCATATGCAAAACAGCTATTAACAACTTCCATAAAAGTACTTTTCATATATAAGCTCGGCGGATAGCATCCACACCTTCCCGATTGTCACGTCGCCCGCCCACGTTTTCCGGCCCCCATGAAGATCCGCAACCTCGACCTCACCGACAACGCGATCAACGCGGAGCACACGGCCCTGGGTCTGCCCCCTGTCGAGGATGACGTCAGCCACCCTTCCGACCACCCCGTGCTGCGCATCGCCGTGTGGGCGGTGGGCTTCATGCTGATCGGGGTCGTGGTCTACCTGGGGTCCAAGCTTTTCAATGGGCAGCACGAGCAGACCGGCATGGAGCTGATCGTCGCAACCGTCACGGGTGACGCCTTCTGGAAAGCCGTGCTGGTCGGCCTGCTGGCCCAGACGGTCGACGGCGCCCTGGGCATGGCGTATGGCATCACCTCGACGTCCTTCCTGTTGGCAACCGGCTCTTCCCCGGCCGTGGCATCGGCCAGCGTGCACATCGCCGAGGTTTTCACGACGGGGGTTTCCGGTATTTCTCACGTCAAACTGGGCAACGTCAACAAATCCCTTTTCCTGCGCCTGCTGATACCCGGCATCCTGGGCGCCAGCGCCGGCGCCTGGGTGGTTTCCAGCGTGGATTCCAGCATCATCAAACCGGTGGTTTCCGCATACCTTTTCCTGATGGGCCTTTACATCGTCAGCAAGGTTTTCAAGAAAATCACCCCTCGCAAAGAAACCCCCAAGCACGTGGCCAAACTGGGGCTGTTCGGGGGCTTCGTCGATGCCGTCGGCGGCGGCGGCTGGGGCCCGGTCGTGACCACCACACTGGTGGGCACCGGGCAGGACCCACGCACCACCATCGGCTCGGTCAACCTGGCCGAATTCTTCCTGACCTTCACCAGCGCGGCCGTGTTCGCCGGGCTGGTTGAAGAAGGTCCCTGGCCGACCGTGGCCGGCTTGGTGGTCGGCGGCTTGTTCGCCGCCCCGTTCGCGGCCTTCCTCACCCGCCGCCTCAACACCCGCACGCTCCTGATGCTGGTGGGCGGCGTCATCTCCTGCATCAGCCTTTACAATCTGCACCGGGCCCTGAGCTGAGCTCGACGCCCCTTGCGCGCTACCCATCGCGCCACCCCATATTCATTTTCAGTCGCTGCGCACCATGTATCAATACTCCGAATTCGACAAGCAATTTGTCCGTCAGCGTGCCGCTCAATTCCGAGACCAGCTCGAGCGCAACCTCGCCGGCAAGCTCGGAGACGAGGAATTCCGCCCGCTGCGCCTGCAAAATGGCTGGTACGTTCAGCGCCACGCGCCGATGTTGCGCGTGGCCGTGCCTTACGGTGAGCTTTCCAGCAAGCAGGTCAGGCAGCTGGCGCGCATCGCCCGCGAGCACGACCGCGGCTACGCCCACTTCACCACACGCCAGAACGTCCAGTACAACTGGATCCCGCTGAGCCAGGCCGCCGACGTGATGGACCTGCTGGCTGAAGTCAACATGCACGGCATCCAGACCTCGGGCAACTGCATCCGCAACATCACGGCCGACGCCATGGTGGGCACCGCCCCCGACGAAATCATCGACGCCCGCCCCTATTGCGAGGTGCTGCGCCAGTGGTCCACCCTGCACCCCGAGTTCGCGTTCCTGCCGCGCAAGTTCAAGATCGCCGTCAGCGGCGCCAAGGAAGATCGCGCCGCGGTGGCCTGGCACGACATCGGCCTGCACCTGATCAAGAACGACGCGGGTGAGATCGGCTTCAAGGTGCTGGTGGGAGGTGGCA
>Ga0209300_1000555_pt1 | contig 18407 bp, 43 predicted proteins | sample Shrwel_input2_RT_FD_187535 | JGI IMG/M metagenome (GOLD analysis project Ga0209300, IMG submission 187535) | Subsurface microbial communities from deep shales in Ohio, USA - Utica-3 well 1 S input2 RT (SPAdes) (version 2) ... | reverse complement strand
GGGGGTTGACGTGCTGGTCTAGCAGCTCTAAGATTATCCCAACGAACACAGAAACCCTGGAGGGTAAGGTCATGGAAAACTTGAACAAGCGTCTCGACAAAGCCCTGAGCACTTACGAAGCATTGCTGGCTGTTAGCTGGTGGAATCTGCCAGAAGACGAGCAAGAGATTCATGCATCCAAGCTGGAAAAGGCGCTTAGTGATATCGAAGAAACCAAGCGTCGTATTACCGCTACTGCCGAAGTGCGTAGCCAAGCTAAACGCCTGCGTGAGGGTTCGAAATGAAAACCTTACACACAACAGCAAACGAAAAGCCCAAAGGGGCTAAAAGGAACGCAGAAAATGAACAGCACCGGTGATGGGAGGTTTAATTGTTAATTAAAGAGTATATAAACCCGTGGCATAGGAGTAAAAGTAAAGAAAGTCGCGCCACCTACAAAACAAACGAACAGACTGAACAAGAAGAGTACAAAGGTTATTACATTGTACAAGGAGTAAACCCTTGGGTCGATGTTGTGGAAAATGTGGACGATTCTTGGTGGTGTGTTACACAGCGCGGCAGCGTAAAGAATGCAAAAAAGTTTATAGATAGCCTAAAGGAAGCTAAAGATTCTTTTGAAAATCTTCTAGGAAGAGATTGACACTAGACTAGCAAGCCCCTATACTGACCCCAAGACGGCTAGAACGGGGAGACAAACAGGAACAGTGGGCGCTATTCAGCAATAGGGAATAGCTATCAACTCAATAGAAAATTTAAATTAGACTCCGTTGTCTCAGCCTCTATAATGAACCCATCGAAACGAAAACCACGGAGTAACACAAATGGCCTTCCTGACTTCCATTCTGCTGTTTAAACTGGTACTGGCGCTGGTCACTATGTCGATCCCTGTTGTGGCTGCTTTGGTCGCATACTTCGACCACAAAGCCGAGAAAGAGCACGCATCACGTCATCAAAGAATTTGGAACAATCAACCACTTTAATGCTTGACAACGCCCCGAAAGGGGCGCACAATACACACATAGCGAACAGAAGCGGAGTGACTACCATGAAAGCAATCGAAGACATGAACAAAGACGAGCTAACCAACGCTGTGTTGTTTGAGGATGATATGAGCCTGTACGAACGCTTTGACGAGCAGCGCTTTCTAGCTGGTGAATATAGCGAAGATGAGCTTCGCAAAGAGATTCTAGCTTGGATCATGGAAGCCCCAGACACTATGACCTGACCTTGTAATAACAAGAGGCCCGCCGAGAGCGGGCTTTCTTTTGCCTACCTGAAAACAAAACACTCGCCCACCCTCCCTCCTCGGACGTGACTCCATGTGGTTATATTCTCACAGCACCAGGCACGATGCAAGCTTTTTCTTTCTAAAATTTCTTAATTTATTTTTCACTTCCCCTGTTGACTCCCTAGCTCAGAATGCTAATATATCTCCAACGAAGCGAAACAAGCTTCCAACCAAAGACAGACAGGAATCACAGCCATGACAGTTTGCAAAGCAACTAATACATACACAGCCGAAGCTTTTAAAGCATCCCCTGCATTCCTTAAAATTGCCATCGAGGACGCTGTAAAAGTGGTCGCCAAGACTAACGGTCAAACCGAGGCGCTTACAATGCAAGCCTTGTCGCTGGGAGTGTCAAACGTGGTTGAGGCTGTTTGTAAGCTGGTGAACGCCGCAGCCGAGCATTGTGCAAAAGAAGCTAACGCGGGCACGCTCTGGGATCAAAAATAAATCTAAAATAAAGCTTGCAGCGCCTCGGAAGGGGCGCTAGAATGACACCAACAAACAACGAAACACAGGAAATACAGCCATGAAAACCACTAAAACCACCATCGCCAAAACCACCATCCTCGATTGGGATCGTGAGCGTAACACTGTTTACGGTAACCCTGTCTACAGCTTCACTCTGACAGATGAGAACGGCAAGCTATATCGTGGCAAGACACGCCCAAATGCTGGCTTTGTCTATGGCCTGAATTATGGCCCCTCTGAACTGGCTAACGTTGTGATTGCCATCACTCCGAGCGGTCGTGTGTATATGGATGATGCAGACAACAGTAAATAATCTCTTAAAAGCCCTTGACAGCATACGTTGAGGGCTTTATTATTTGCACATCAGACAAGCAAACACGGAATCAAAGAAGATGACCACACAATTTATCATTGCTAAGCAAAGCAAGAAAGCCCTGGAAACTGCTCTCGATGTCGCAGACAAGGCACTCAAGGCTTTCGATTCTTATGGTAAATCTGAGATGGGATTAACCCCGGACCACGTAAAAGCAATGCCAGAATGGCAGCAAGCAAAGAAAGACTTCGATCTTGCCTTTGCCCAGCTTCGGAATTTCAATGGCTGGTATGTTAAGACTTTCAAGAAAGAGGTTGCGAAAGAGCGGAAAGAAAAATACAAACAAGCTTGATCTAAGCCCCCTTTCTGGGCTATCCTTTCTCGCACAAACAGAACATCTTGGAGCTAAACACAGATGACCACTATCAAACAAGAAACACTAGACAACATCGAGCAAAGCCGCGTCATAATGTCCAGCATTGTTAAATACGGCAATCGCTCTAAAATCAGCTTTACATGGTATACAGACGAATATGCTTTTACAGTGGAAGCATGGGCCACTATCACATTTAATAAGTATATCCGCCTCACAACATGGGATACGCTTTATGACTTGCTAAAGCCATCTGATTTCATCGCCTATATGGAAAGCAAATCCACTGGGGAATCTAAACAAAACGAAGATCAAGCAAAGTGTAAAGCAGTGTTTAAAGCTGTCTGTGGTGAGCTGGCAAAGCGTAGTGACGCTGTAAACGTCGATCAATACCTTCTGCACAAGAAAAGCTAAAAAGATGGTTGACAGTGCCAGTGTGCAGCTCTAATATGTACCCATCAAATGCAAACACAACCTAGAGGATAAGATGATGGCCATCCACCCAGCCCTGCAAGCCAGACTCGATGAAGCGAAAGCCGCAACTGACAAAATGATCGCTGACACCATCGCCAGCGGTCAGGTGAAAATGCTTTCGGCTCACGGTTACGCGACTCGTGAAGAAGCTGTCACCGCACTGAAGCCATTCAGTACCTTCGCTGTTGGTAGGAACATAGCAGGCCGCTGGGTCCACTACTGACCGCCCGCCCGGTTTTCTTGAGTGTCAATATATAGCCCCGCTAATGACGAACATCATCAAAACCCAATACAGCGAAGAGATGGTTCTGTTCACTCCAATTAAACTCTAACAGTAGGATACTGCACAATAAGCCCCTTCACCGGGGCTTTTCTTTGCCTATCACATAAACATCTAAAAACCTTCATACACTCACTTCTAAACCCCAATACATTCTCCTCAGCCCTTTCTCTACCCTCTCCCTACACACATTTGTCATCGGTAGATGACAGCCTGCACCCCTTCTCTGTACGTCAGTACAGGAATATACACAAGCCCAGCATCTACGCTGTCTGTAGACAATCCGCTAGTACCCTTCTCCCTTCAAATTACCCCTCTAAATATCCCTTCCAATACCTTTGGAGTGAATGCGTACAACGGTTAGTTGTTAAGCATGAACGATTCCAAATAACCCTTTCTAGCACGTCAGTGCCCCTATATCATTCCTTAACGTCAGTTAAAGACTGCTCCTCACTCGATAGCGTTAGCTATCCCCTAGCAATATCCATTCCAATACGAAGTATTGAACTATTAATGTTCTCTATGGTGAGCCATATCATCCCATTTAACATAAATACGGTTATGTACAGTCAAGCTTACATACAGCATTATCAATAGCCCTAAACTATGGCTCTTTCTGTTTAGCAGGCGTCTAACATGGTGCTACAGAGTAACATAGAGAGAGTCTATCGATATTTTAAAATTCATAGAGGTAGTCTATTGGTGGTGGCGTGCATTGTTAAACCCCTCGGACATAGAGCTGGGATTTATTGAAAGGGTCTCACCCTCATAGGATATTTTCTAGACGCAAAGAAAAGGGACTACCCTAAAAGAGCAGTCCCAAAAATAGAGGGGGTTGGTGTTTCTCAGAGATGTTTCCAAGTCTTTCTTTTAACAATACATCTCACTGTACTCTCAGGCATTCCTAATATTTTTGCAAGGCCATTAACCGAATATTTACCTGTTGCGTGCATAGCACGAATATTCAGAACATCTTCTTCAGTGAGACTACTCAAGTGGTGATTACTTCCTGTAATACTCGAAAGGTCAATATGCCCACCTTCTCTCCAGAAGTGTTGGTTATTCTCAAGAACTGTACACCATTCAAGATTATCCAATCTGTTGTTATAGGTATTAAAATCTTTATGGTTGACTTGCATATCTTCTGGATTGCTAATTGGTTCAAAAGCTTGCATTACTAGCCTATGTACAAGCATACCTTTAACAGAACTTGGTCTTCTTAGACCTACAATCAGATATCCGTGACCATTATCGGTGGCTGTAATTATCTTCTCTGTTCTCCTGTAAGGACGAACCATTGACTTCACCCTACCAAGATTACTTACTTGGTACAGCCCTTCAAAGTCTTCAATGTCTTTCCAAATCTCGTCTTCCACTTCATTCCTCCTAAATACTTACTATATTATGTAGGCCCATCTGCTCTACACCAAAATACAAGGGGTACAGAGCATCGGATGGACATTTGATGTCCCAACATCTATGCAAACAAGTCTGGCCCATATTCGTAGCTGTCAGCAACAGCCGCCATGAAGGCACTGTACCTACCTTTCCAGAACAACTTGGGATGCACTTTTATCAAGTGTGACCAACCGTCTTCGTCTTCAAACTTTGTGGTCAGTTCAATAATCAACCCTTTACTCAATAAAGATAGGTACACTCTTCTGGTCTGCTTGTCTCCTGTGTTCATTCCTTTCTTTATCTGTGACCAAGGCATTACGCTGTAGTTCCACACCACCACATTGTCACATACAAGCTTTAACATCTTGCTTTCTGTTATCGTGCAAGAATCTAGTAGCATGAAGTCTAGGAGGTATCCGTTATCTCCTCTACCAGTTCGTGAACTGTCCGAACACAGAGATTTAAGTTCCTTTATATTTGTAGCTGTGTCCGGTGTAGGCTTTGGGAAAAACAGCCCCTTCTCATAGTATTTTCTGACTACTTCGTTAGTCCGATATTCGTTTAACCAGAAGTCACAATAGTCTAGGACAGACAGTGCTTGTAATATCTCCCCTGTGTATTTGTTAACGACAAAAACCCGATCACCATCTCTGATGAACAGGTTGTCGTATTTAGGGATGTCATCTACTCTATACATAATTTCCTCACTAATTACACCCTCCTTCTCGATACTTCTCTGGATACATACACTTCTTCCCATAGTTTTTATGGCAATCACAAATGTAGGAGTCTTCCACTTCCAATTGTTCGTAGAAATAGAATGTTCCTCGTGCCAGCTCTTTCTCCACCCACTCTTTTGTGTATTCAGGGTCATTCAGGAGCTCGTATTCGTCGTCTTTCATCCCAACCAGTCCTCCACTTCGTAGGTAAAAACTCGGTAACAATCGTACTCCGATAGCTTCTCTCGGTGTTCTTGTCTTTTCTTGTCGAGGAAGATATAGGCATCTCTATCGTTTGAAAATACACCTCCTACGTTGTCGGGTATTGGGTAGTAATTATCCCACCAAGCCGCTGCATATACCTTCATCCTTCCTCCTGCATTTGTGCAATCAAAAACTTGTTCTCCTGTTCAAGCATTCCTTTCTCTTGTGTAAGCGTTATCACCTCACGTTGGAGATTGGATATTTGATTGTAATAATCTTTAATCAGCTCTGCAATCCACGTACCATCACGAGGATGGATTGGCTTATATCCATTAACACCAGACAGGCGTAATAGAAGCTCTGCTGGATATGTGTTAGTTTTTAGAATCATTCAACACGTCCTCCATATTCTTCTGTATTCTTTCTATTGTGCAAGCAAGCACACTCTTCTGATCCACTAAATTCTCCCAGCAGGGGATGATATGGTGTTCGCTGTATCGACCGCACATCCCTAATGATATTTCTGCTGTAATGAGATGTCCATATTCGTCTTTCTGTGTATACCAACTTATTTTAGGAGTCATTGTAACACCACTCATCACTTTTCCAGATTGTAATGACTACACGATTACGAAAATCCTCGTAGCTTCTGAATGTATTTGTCTTGGCGTCATATGTGCAACTGCCCACATAACCCTCTTCTCCTGACCTACGACATGAGCAGTCAGCCCCGTCGATAGGAAGTTCTAAGTAAATGCTTTTCCATTGTTTATTCATTGTCATAATACTCAGACAATTGTTCGTCCATGCATTTAGTGCACATATAAAACTTACCCCAGAAATCCCGATCAATAAGAGCTTTCTCGAAGTAAGCTCGTTCACCTTTCTGGATTTTATGCGGCGTTTTACCGTGACATTGTGACAAATAGCAATCGTGCTCTTTCCGTACAGTCACCATCTTCATTGTTCGACAACTGATTTCAGCTTCATCGCCAAAGAACCAGTCTTCGTTCAGATAATCTTCTTCTGTGTACTTGCTCATTCTTCAATCACCTCCCTAATATATTCTCTCATAAACTTAGCCGCATCAATCTCCATAAGCTCATTCCCTTCATCAACATTACTAACACGCATTAGACGTGCTACAACATTACAGACGTGATGGAAGTCTTCTGGCTTGTATATGCCCATCTCAATCAGGGCGTCAGCAGCATCGTCTGTCCAAGCTGTTTGTTCAATGTGTTGACGTATGTGTCTTGGGACGTAAGGACTTTCTTCTCTCATTTTATTCTCTTTCCTCCGTGTTTCTCATAAATAGAGATGATTTTGTATAAGTTGTACAGCCACGTACTCTCGGTGTAGCCGTCTGGCATTTCTTCTTTTGTCAGCACACCACATTCAAGAGTTTGTTTACATTCTCTTTCTGCTGCTTTGCATGGTCCACTAGATTCAAATTCCCAAACTCCTAGATTTTGAACATTGTAGATACATGCCCTATCTAGCTGGGCAACCCTCCTTTCAGTAGAATTTGCTATTCCGAACTTAAGGTGTATGGTAATTTCGTCTGCACGGATTGTGTTTATGTAGGCTTGAGTTTGACGGTTTTTGGAACAACCACACGGTCTTTGCCCTAGTTTCAGGTTTCCAGCGGGGGCTTCACCATCCTCGTCACACTCTGGGCACCAAACTCTCCAAAATATTTTCCAACCTCTTGGACAGACAGTATCACTCCTCTTAAATACTGTATTCGGGTGGAAAGCTCCTGTACCAAAGAAGTCTTTTATCATTTCATCGTCAGACTGCCTTGTTGCATCTCCTATTACCTCCTTCTTACACGAGGGACATCTCCAGCCTTGCCTCAGTAAATTATCAACACTAACGGAGCCAGTGTAGCTGTGTTTTTTGCATTTTAGTAAGACTTTATCCCTCCGTCCCTCCCAATTATCAGCAAAATCTGTAAATGTGCAACCTATTTCTTCTGCTTTTCTTTTACAAAGTACCTCGTACTGCCACTTCATATACATTTTTCTGTTACTGCACCCGCAAACAAGTCTACCTCTTATTATACCTGCTTTCAGGATTTTAAAATAGCCCTCACCGTGCAGCTCAGGGTCATTCGCGCACTTACTACAGCTAAGTATGTAATATTTGTTCTTGCGGTATCGCCCACTCCACCCAATAACGCATATTTGGCCTTCGTCCCCGAAGGTCTTTTCTTCTTCAGACCATTCATCTTTTTGTAATCCGTATAGTGGGTCTAAAACTTCAACAAGATTTGCCACACAACCTCCACCGAACAAGCAAACCCCGCTTAGCGGGGTTTTGATTTACTTAACTAAACGTTCAACTGCTAACTTAAACAAGTAAGCCCCATACAACAACGGAAACAACAGTACGATTGTAAAATGGGAGTAAACTTGTACCTCTTTTGGCGAGAGCTTACTCAGATTTGTAAATCTCATACACACCCTGTCTGCCCAATATACGAAAAATTGCAACGTTTATTGCAACAGACAAAATCATTCCGATTGTTAGATATACTGTTAATACGACCATCTCACGTCCCTTAGTGTACTGTAGCTTTGTTATATAAGCCCTGAAATAATATACTACCTCCGTCACCATCTTCACAAACTTCAACATCAGTTCCTGATATAGCCATCTCTTGATAGTAGCTATCTGCGTAAGCTACTAAAACGTCTGTGGGTGTGAATGGATTTGTAATCTCTCCTCCAGTGAGCATCGAGTACGTAGTTTGTGTGTGATGAAACAACGTAACATAGTCACAAAGTTCTCTTTTTATACTCTCCATATCAGGTGTGCCATCAGGATTCTCTAGAATATCTTTCCAGATGCTATTCCACACGCTGTCAATCTTCTCTTTAGGAGACATCATTCCACCTCCACCGTATGAATAAATATCGTGTCTGTGTATTCTAGAAGATCATCTTCTTCAATGCCAAGCTCTTGCATCTTATCTTCTCGCCATCTCTCATAAGAAGAGTTGCTAACCCATACATTGTGAAGATGCTCTTCCATCATCCCATCAAACATCTCTCTGTCTGCTGCAAGGAATTGGGCTACACGTCCCACTTTGTTGTTATGCTTGGAGACGAAAGCAAGAGCCTTCTCAAATGTCGAGAAAACCCTTACATCATTCCTGATATTTACTACATGTACATCCATCTTAGCTCACCAAATATACAGACAAACCGTAACGATTAATGGCTTGCTCTAGTGTGCAATGAATATTCTTTCCATTTACAGGAGCTTGAGTGTAGAACGTCCCATCTCGTTTTACAACAGTGAAAGCTGGAGCATCATCTTCTGTGCTGTATTTGACAAAGCGAATATTATCAAGGATTACGCCTGTGTCAAGGTAGAAGATAGGCTTCCCATTTGGAACACGTACACGAATTTTATTGCTCATCTTCTTTCTCCATTTCAATTTGTTCAATAAGCCATGCTTCAAGATAATCTATGTCAACATTGAAGCGTTCTTCACAATATTCTTTTGTGGGACTCTCTAGAGCCTCAACAAGCTCGTCAGTATTATCATCGAAAATATCAGCTCGTGCAACATTCCATTCAATTTCTGTGTATCCGTAGAAATCATCAGGATTATCAGCAGAGAAATCAGCCTCTTGTTTATGATAATATACCACATCAAGCACAAGCCCTACATAAAGCTCTTTTGCATTTTCTTGAAATGCTACAACATAACAAAATTCTTTAGACATTATGCATGTTCCTCCTCATATCCACGCTCTTGCATCTCAGCCCAAATATTAAAGCTTAGACGTTCCAGTGTATCATCTGCACATTCCTCAAGATTCTCGATAATCAGGAATACAGCATCTTTAATTTCTTTCTGTGTAATCAACTCTCTTCCTCCATTTGCCGAAGCATAATCTCCCCTTTCATTGAGTACATAATGTCTACAAGCATTTGCTCTGTAAGCTCACCACTACGGAACATGATAACATCTGCTGCTGTCTTTGTGTCACACATATTCAAAAGAGATTTGTAATTCTCTGTAATTTCTAAGCAGTTAGTCATCTTATTTCTCCCACACTGCTGCAAGCAATTTATCTTTAGCAGAAACATCCAGGTAGTCTGCTGTCAGAATAATCCTGTTCATCCGACGATTGTTAGATGCCCAAGCAGCATCAAGACGTTGCTTAAGCTCTGCTATCTCATCCATCAAAGCCCTACGCTCTGAATTCAATAGAATGTCTTCTTGTTTTTGTTCTTGCATTTTCTATTCTCCTATTGCTGGTTGTGAATACCAAGAGAAGTATTCCCTTCAAACAATGCTTCAACTTCTGCCTCCATCATAGCAAGCTCTTCAGCCTGTTGCAACAGCTTTTTAGTGAGCTGGATGCTGATGAGAAGTTCTTTCTGACGTACATGCCTTACACAGCCTTCAGATTCTTTAGCTGAAGATTGTATGAGAGTGTTAAGAATATAGCTCAATGCTTCCACTTGAGAAGCTACATTGTAATGTGTGTTCATCTCTTTATCCTCGATTCTGTGTATGATAGACAATCTGCCACACCATCTTACCATTCTCATCTACACCAGATTGCACAGTGAAAGCAGCAGGACGTGCCCATTTAGCAAAGTCAAGCAGTGCGTCTAGGTTGGTGAATAGCCGTGCAATTTGAGAAGGACTTTGTACTTGTCCTTCTACAACATTTTCTTCAATTTGTTGTGTCATCTTACACCTCAAGCTCTATTGTCATAACGGTCTTCTCGTACTGCACATCAACACCAATCGCTGTTAGGTATCGGGAGATGGGCAGGAAGAGTTCTAAATCTCGGCACTTACCTGTCACCACAATTGTACTTTCAGGTTCTTTGACATACTTTATGCGCAAGCTGTCCATCTGATGAAGCTCGTTCCAGATTTTGCAGGCAAACTCAACGGTCTTTACGCAGCCGACATATCGGTGCAAATAAACCAATGATTTATATTCTACAGGCAGTTCTATCATTTCTGATTCTCCCCTCGTTCGTTCCTCCACAACAGCAAATCTCTGATAAGAATATCTGCTGTCACTTTCACCCTTGTAGGGTAGTCGCTTTCTTTCAGGTTGTAAAGACTTCCAGCCTTTAAATTGTCTTTTGTCACAAGATTTTTGTTAACGTGCTCCACCTTATCCCAATTCTGTAGCAGATAACGAGCCATCTTATCATAACACTCGTCTGATAGGATGCTTTCGTAAACTGCATAGTAGCAATACGACGCCACAATGAAGAAGCTCAGGGCTGTATTTGGGTTTCCTTTGAAAGCTTTCCTTGCAGCTTCATCATAATTCCCTCCAACAATCTCAAGCTTCATTAGTTCGCTCCGCGAAAGAACTTATGTTGACCTACTACACCTATTAGCTCAAGATTCTTCATCCAGCTACGCTGAACATTCTTTTCTGTGTAATGTGTAGCTCCTTGAGACTCATCAGGAACCAAACCGTGTAGCACATTGTAAGCTGTAGCACGAGCCTCTGTCCAATCTTTTTGTGTTGGTGTGCGTTGCTTGTGTTTATCTTGCAAATAGCTGAATTGCTTACGCTGATGAATTACGTCCTCGACAGTGTTGGGCCAGCTCTTGTGATGCACACGATTCATAATCACCTGTGCCACCAATCGTCGTCCCTCCAACGGCTCACTACGAGCTTCGTAAGTTACAGCCTCTGCAAGTTTCATGCAAGTGTGCCAGCCTGTACACAAAATAGCCTTCTCTTCTCGTGTGTGCTTAAAGCCATTAGGGTCTGGTGGAAGCTGCTTAATCTTATGACTCTGTTCATACACATTTGACAACCACACATCCAAGAAGAACAGGAGTCCTCCGAGGATGATGGAGAGGCAGATGAATTCAATTGTTGATAGATTATTTTTCATTGTCGTCACTCCACACAACATCGTAGTTACCGATCACTTCGTGTAGAGGTCTAATGTTGGTGTAAAAATCAAATTGCACCAGAAAGAACAACCCTTCACTGTTCATAACAATCATAGAATCTTTCGCGGGTTTGTATTTACCTGCATTTGTATAGATTTTGAATTTCTTTCTCATATTTTCATCCTCCACAAACAAGAAAAGGCGTTCTTCAGAATGAAGAAAAGCCACTAACCAATCTCTATGTAAAGAGAATAAGCTAGTGGCTCCTGTGTGTCAATCATTTCTTTCATAGATATTGATTGAAATTTTCAACTCATCTGCGAGCTTCAATACAGAATCGGTATTCCACCTTTCCTGAAAATCTTTTCCTCCGTCGTAGCAAACAATCTTATCTACAAACGCCTGCTTTAGTTGGCACAAACACATTGAACATGGTGGATGTGTAATGTAGACAGTGCAACCATTCAAGTGCCGTCCGGCAGCCAATACAGCGTTAATTTCCCCATGAGTTGTGTGTGCATATTTGAATGCACGGTCATTTAGTCGTTCATCTGTATCCTCCATCTCCCTCGGAAGACCGTTGAAACCGAAAGAGACAGGACGACCAAACGAATCAATAATCACACACCCAACCTTAGTAGAGGGGTCTTTAGACCAAGATGCTACTTCAAGTGCAAGGTCAAGATAACGCTTATCCCATTTATTCATAGACATCATACCAACTGCACAAACGAGATTTTATCTCGGAAGAAAGACCCAAGATCACAATACCAAACATTACCTAGCACTTCAATTTCTCCAGAGTCTGTCGGAGTGTGACCAACCAGAACACGATCAACTCCTTCAACTTGCACTGCTATCTTATAGTCATAGTTGTGACGTGACCACATCGCGGTAGCCTCAGCATTCCAAACCAACTCCGTTTCAGAAGCTTTCTTAAAGTCATTCCAGTTGTTATACGGCACTTGAGCGTGAATAATACCGATAACTTCTGTTGGTGTATGCAGCTCAATAGCTAGCGGCAGAGACTTGAAACTCTCGTAGATTGCAGTTAGATGGTCATCCTCACAAAACGCTACCCAAGAGCCACCATTCACCACAAGCATCTGACAAGCCTGATTTTTAAAATCTCCTTCATAAGCTTCAATGAACATTTGTTCGTGGTTTGCACGTACAGAATAAATCCAAGGTTCGTTCAAATAATCTAGAACGTGCTGACTATCTGGACCTCTGTCGCACCAATCCCCTCCACAAATTAGAATGTCCTTTCTACTATCAAAAGCAACTTCACGCAGCTTGTCGTGTAGCAAATCGTAGTGTCCGTGTAGGTCAGTAGTGAAGAACACGCGACCTTTGGGTTTTGTAAAATCTAAAACTTTAATGTGATTCAATTTTCTCTCCTACGCTAACGCATCCACTCAAACGACAATATGCCCCAAGTCGCCCTACATCAACAAAAGCTTCTCCAAATTGGAAGAAATCACACTCCTTTACATCATCCGGGATTGTAAAGACTTCTCCAGTCTTGGTGCATTTATACTTCAACCCTGCCCACATACGATTGAATTCAAAATCAAACACATCTTTGTGCATTTTCTTATCAAGAGGAAATTCCCAAATCCACTGAAGGGCGAATGCGATTCCATGTAGAGCTTCTACAGCATCCTCTGTATTGTCAAAGAACATATCTGGACGCGAAACAATCTGTTCACGCATCTTATGAAGCACGTCAATTGCAATACAAGCTTCTTCAGACAACCCTTGTTTCTTTGCTAGTTCTTTATTGTGTGCCATTATTCCTCCCGATCCATTGTGACAATTATGTAGCGCTCTGAGCAGTCTTTACAAAGGCAAAGCCAATCGCCAAGATAATCCAATCTGTATCCGCGCTTCTTGTCAATCTCGTCAAAAGTAGTCCAATCGTCTTCTTCAAGCTGATAATTCAAATTAACGTCGTAGAAAACTTTCTCGCTACACCGATCACATAGACGGTAATCTGCTGCTGCCATTGTTTTCTCCTATTCAAAATCATCTTGTTGAATAACATCATTCTTCAATACATCCATAAGCTCATGGAATGTCATATAGCTTTCACTGTAATTCTTTTTAAGACTCGAAGAAGGCCACCAAATCCCTCCTGTGTTAATAAGAGGCTTTCCTGTAACAGCTCCAACAAGAGAATAGTAACGTGTCACTACACCGGATGGAAGAGATTTTGTCTTACGAGAAGAAACAATGTAAAGCCCATCAATCCCATCTACACGAACAGTTTCTTGGTAGTCGTAAATGTAGTTGCTCATTATTTAAGCCCTTTCAGTCGAGGGTGGAAACACTTTCTGGACGGCGTGCCGTAACAAGACAGTTCTCCGCTTTCAAGCCGACTTTTGGTTTTCTGTTCTCGTGTGGCAATCACTTTATACTTTCCCGGCACACCACTAAACTCATCAGCAATACGCTGTGCCTCAGCTCGCTTTGATGTATGGCAATAATGTCTGTTTCCCATAGCGTCTTTAAAGAAGAAGGTTGACAAATCTACAAAATCGTATTCGGTGTATTCTTCAAAGGATACTATCGTTACCTTAACTTCTTTTTTAGTCATACTTCGACTCCTTATTACAGAACAGTGTTGTCTTCAACAAAGCAAGTGAAAAGATTGTCATAGCCTGTAGACCTATCTACACGAATACAAACAGTCTTGAGACGATTCTCTGGTTGCTTCTTACATTTAATCTTCATGTAAAGAAATGGGCAGATGTAGAAAGCCTCAAGAGCAACATCTGATTTGTATTGGAATACTCCTTTGGGAGTGTAATAAGCTTGTCCAATTATAGCATCCTCACGCTCCTTAAGACGATTGAATTTGTGTGGGCTTAGGTTGCAGATAAGTCCCTTCTTAATGCTTGTCATTTCTTACGTCCTTTGATGAAGACAATGTTCCAATTAATATCGGAAAGAACTTCCTTTAGCGTGACTACAAGGATCAACGGACCTGCAAGAGTAGATAGCAGGTAAACTAGGGATATAATTGCGTCCAAATCTTCTCCGTGATACCAATCATACCATGCTGAGAAAATAGCATTAATAATTCCACACACTAACCAAAAATATACGAATGTCATTTCATTTCTCCTCTATCAATCCCACCAGCTTTGTGATTTACGGGCAAACATCTTACCAATCAATTCTAAGTCATTCTTCTTATTGGACTCAACAATTTTATAAAAGCCCTTACTCTTATAAGCTGGAAGCGTGTTTGGTTTTTGTTCAAAGCCGTAACCACCAAACAATCCACGTTCGCTAGTCTTCTTAAACTCGATCTTATCTTCAGTATAATTATCTTCGTTAACTCGATGCAAGAGTTCAGCAAACACTTTAAGCTCTTTTGCAGTCTCTTCCGAACGCATCAGATGACCGTGTTCCTTATGATAACGCGACATATCCCTTGCACATGTTTCCATGAACTGAAACATGCCGTGATACTCCCAAGAACGATATCCCCACAGAGCCTTTCGGAAGAGCCACAGATTACGCAGAAACTTCCAGACAGTCGCTGTTTTAAAAGACCACCACAGATCGCTTGGAAAGAGTACGATATCCTGAACTTTGTTAAATCCGGTATTCGTTAACCAATGGATGATAGGTGCTTTCTTCCTACACACCTCTTCGTGCTCGTCCCATCCTTCCCAAGTAAGTGCTAGTGGATTGGTCAATCCAAAACGTTCACGAAGTTTTAGTGACAGCTTGATGCTACTCCAATAGTTTGCTCTGGTACGCCGAATCATTATTTAGCCTCCTTGTTTGTGTTGATGGGGCTAGAATAAATCAGGCTAGCCCCTGTGTCAACGATATTTTATGAAATATCTTCCGGCTTTTGATTGGAAGGTGTGTCCTTTGGCTTACGTTCAGCAGCTTTCCGAGCCTTGGCTTCTTTCTTAGCTTTCTCTGCCTCGTGAGCAGCAAGAGCTTTCTTAGCAGCTTCGAACATCATGTCTTCAATGGTGGGTGGTGGTTCTTGTCTTTCACAGTCGCCACATTCACACATACTCATCATCTGCTGTTCACGATATTCCTTGTACTTGGGAAGCCGCTCACGAAGGTCATCTGCGTAGAAGTACAAATCCTTCCCGTCCAACACCGATTGCATCTCACTATCACTAAGGAACCCTTTATAAGTCCGTTCCAACCACTCTCGATTGATGCGGTTAGTGTAAGTTGCAGAAGCAAACACATCAACCTCTTTACCCCACCCCGGAGAGTATGAACACGCATGTATCATCATCGTACTGCTGTCATGGATCACCCACTCATCGGCATGAAGGCAGATAGCAGATGCAGCCGAAGCGCAAGTAATTCCAATTTCTACAACAATTGGTGCTTGGCATTCCAGCATTCGTCGGCAGATGAAGTCACACGTCTCAAGTGAACCACCAGGACTCGATAGCTGGATTGAAACCAAATCCCCTTCAGAAGCTTCCTCAAACACCATAATCTCTTCCTCGAAGTCATCAATCTCCGTGATAGGCCGAGCGAGACGAATTTTATATTCGGTGTTCTGGAAAGTCCTAGTCAGCACCCGCTTTGGTTGCACAAGTGGCATCATTTTAAAATCTTCGTTCATGCTTCCTCCTTTACATTTTCAGAACTGCCCTCTTTTTCAAAGATTTCAACAAACGCTTTAGTTAGTCCTGAACGAACAATATCTTCAGATGAAAATTCTACTACAGAGCAGTCAGGTAGCTTGTATTTTTTAATCAAGTTGGTCAGATACACAATTCCCGAAACACCCTTGACATCACGTTGCTTATCATCGCCGCAAAACGCCACCTGTGCCCCTGGCTCAAAGCGCGTAACAATTGATCGAACTTCCTCAACAGTTAGGTTTTGGCTTTCGTCACAAATCAGAAAAGTTCCTGCGGGGAAACTCATCCCACGAATTGCTTCCAACGGTTGAATTTTAATAGTCTTACCGAACTCTGCCTCATACCGACCAGCACCTAGTCGCTCTTTAATAGTGCTCAGAATTGGCATCAGGAATGGCAGCATTTTATCCTCAACCGACCCAGGCCAAAATCCTGTCGTTTTACCCATCGGAACGTATGCACGGGTGACAATAATCTGACTAATCTCCCCTTTCAGGTATTTGTTTGCAGCTACCGCAGCCGCACAGAAGCTCTTGCCTGTTCCGGCACTGCCTTTGCCTACAGATACTGTGTCAAACTGCAAGCTGTGTAGATACTTTTTCTGGTTTTCGTTCTTTGCTACAACTGGAATAATTCGTGCTTCTCGCTCCTCCTTAAATTTCTCCTTAACTTCTTGACGAACACCACCATTGCGCGTGCTACGAGTTTTCTTTCGTGGGACAACGATAGTTTCCCCGTCCACACAGACCTCAACTGTACGACCGCCCATAATTAAAGCTCCCCTTCTGTATGAAAAACAGCATCAAATGTCTCTTCTACACCAAGCCCCGCCATAAAAGCAATCATCACTTCACTACGCATACGCGACACATCAGAGAAATCTAGTCCTTGCAGATATGCATAATTCTCTAGATTTTTGTAAAAGTCAACAAAATGTGATTCTTTGTAAATGTTTTTATTGCTCAATTTTATTCTCCTGTGATTCGTTGCTTAGCAATATTAAAGTAGTTTTCATCCATCTCAATACCAATAAATTTGCGGTTTAGGTTGCGACAGGCTACGCCTGTGGTTCCACTACCCATGGTGAAGTCTAGGACGGTCTCTCTTTCGTTGGTGTAGGTCTTTATCATGTATTCCATCAATGGTAACGGTTTTTGTGTCGGGTGTACTTTTCCGCGCTGATTGGCGTTACTAACCTCAACTATGTTTTTAGGGTATTTATGCGTATATACCTTATCTTCAGTAAACGCGTTCCCTGTAGTTTCCGAAACCTTGCCTTGATTTTTACCTCTCGACTTTGGTTTGTCGCGCTGAGTCATTATTGGGTGGTATGTCACTTTCCCATTACCAAAAACAACAACGTCTTCAGTTACTTTTAGTGGTTGCACTTTCGATAACAGCGGTGATCCGCCTTTTTTCTTGTCCCAAACCCAACAATACTTGAACATCTTCATATTGCTTGCAATTAGTGTAGTCGTAAACGGCTGACTAGCCGTCATAACGATAGCCCCGTTTGGCTTAATGATGCGCTTCAACTGCTCCCACATTGGTTCTAACGGAATAATTGAATCCCACTTACACGCAGTTGTTCCATAGGGAGGGTCAGTCAAAACCATATCTACACTTCCGTCAGGAATCTCCTTCATTCGATCCAAACAGTCGCCCAACATCAGCCAAATATTTTCATCTTTAAAATCACTATTCATTTGATCCTCCAAGGGTATTCAATCTCATCAAACATGATAACTTCTCCTTTGTCTCTTGTTTGACACCGCCGTTCCGGGTCTTACGTGTACGTTGCAGAGGGTTCATGTCCGCGTCCAATCTACCCGGTTCCACTCGATGGCGCGCTTGCGCCAATGGGTGTCGATCGCTTGGGCGAAATCCGGACGCACCAACTTGCCACGCGCCTCGCACCAGTCGATCGACTCACGCCTCACTACGACGCCTTCCAGCGGTAGCCCGGTGCGATACCGACTGGAGGTATTCATGACCAGCTGCTTCAACTCCACCAGTGTGGTGTGGCCACTCGCTATCAGCGGCACGGTAAACAGTCCGGCTTCCGAGGCCAGCGCGTTGCGCCGGGATGTGCTCCAAAAACGCCTCTTGCTGCGGTCATAGACATCGAACAGCAGGAACCAATCAGGCAGCGCGTTGTAGTCCAGTGAATGGCGAGCAGCGCACCATTCGCCGAACAGCATCAATTCGGGACGAAGCACGGCACGCAATCCGACTTCATGCTGTGCAAGCCAGGCAGGCAAACGCGCAAACTGACCAACATAGGGCTCGCTCAGATACTGGCCGCGATTTTGCGCAAGTACGCAGCCATCTGGCGACAGCGACAGGCC
>Ga0209300_1000553_pt1 | contig 18427 bp, 17 predicted proteins | sample Shrwel_input2_RT_FD_187535 | JGI IMG/M metagenome (GOLD analysis project Ga0209300, IMG submission 187535) | Subsurface microbial communities from deep shales in Ohio, USA - Utica-3 well 1 S input2 RT (SPAdes) (version 2) ... | reverse complement strand
GGCCGTCTCCCGCGCCCTGGGGGGCAGCTGCTCCATGCCCCTGGCCGCCTACGCCGACTGGCAAGGGGGCCAGCTGCGCCTGCGCGCCCGCCTGGGTCACCCCGAAAACGGCCAGCTGGTGGATGCAGAACGCCGCCAGGCCCTCGACACCCTGGCCGATGCCGAAAGCCTCGGGCGCAGCGTCGCCGCCGAACTCCAGGCCGCCGCCGGGCCCGAGTGGCTCGCCGCCCTGTGAGCCCAGGCCAGCGCGCCACGCACACTGGCACCGACGCATGAACCTGCTGGTCACCCGCCCCGAGCCCCAGGCCAGCGAGTGGGCCCGACGGCTGAATCAGGCTGGCGTGGCCGCCCAGGCGCTGCCCCTCATCGCCATCGAGGCCCCGCCGGACGGGGTTGCGGTCGAGCGCCTGTGGCAGACCCTGCCCGAGCACCGTGCGCTCATGTTCGTCAGCCCGGCGGCCGTGAGCTGGTTCTTTCGGCTGCGCCCTGACGGCCTCGCCTGGCCCCACCCCTGCCTGGCCTGCGCGCCCGGCCCGGGCACCGCCCAAGCCCTGCTGGAAGCCGGCGCCGCGCACGGCCTCACCGACGCCCACATCGTCTCGCCACCACACGACGCCACACAATTCGACTCCGAAGCCCTGTGGCCCCTGCTGGCCCCTTTGGACTGGCTCGATCAAAACGTGGCCATCGTCAGTGGCGGAGACGCCCAAAGCGCCCGCGGTCGCCAGTGGTTGAGCGAGCAATGGCGGGCCCGAGGCGCACGCGTCGAGGCCATCCAGGCCTACGAGCGCAGCGCCGGACGCTGGGACGAGGCCCAACAACGCCTTGCGCTCGCCGCCCTCACGCAGCCAGAACGGCACACCTGGCTGCTCAGCAGCTCCCAGGCGCTGGACTTTTTGCTCGACGTGCACCTACCGGCGTGCGTGCCAGCGCACACCGACCGTCGGGCCATGCAACTCCTGTGCACCCACCCGCGCATCGCCGAGCACGCCCTGGCGCGCGGGCTGCGACACATCGCGCAGTGCGCCCCCACGCTGCAGGCAGTGGTGCAAGCACGACGTTCCAGCCCCTGAGCCCAACGGGCCGTGCGATCGACGGTGGCGGCCACGGGCCGCGTCGATACAATGATTTCGTGAGCGAATCCCCCATCACCCCCCCTGCCAACCCGACGGCTTCGCCCCAGGCGGACCTGTCGCCCGAAGCCCTGAGCGCCGTGCACGACACCGACGCCGCCGGGCCCGGCTGGATCCGCATCGCCGTCCTGGTGCTGAGCGTGGCCGCCGGCGGCGCCGGCTGGATGGCCTGGCAGACCAGCAAGCACGTTCAGTCCCTCGAGCAGGAACTGGTGCGTCGCCAGCAAGACAGCCAGAGCCAAGCCACCGAAGCGCGCGTGCTCGCCCGCGAGGCCCAGGAGATGTCGCGCGAGGCGGCCGCGCGCACCACCCTGCTGGAGACCCGACTCACCGAGGTCTCGCTGCAGCGCAGCCAGGTTGAAGACCTCATCAAGACCCTGAGCCTGTCGCGCGACGAAAATCTCGTCTTCGACATCGAAGCCGGCCTGCGCGTGGCCAGCCAGCAAAGCGCCCTCACCGGCAGCGCCGAGCCCCTCATCGCCGCCTTGCAATCGGCCGACGATCGCCTCGCCCGCGCGCGCCAGCCCCGCCTGGACAACATCCGCCGCGCCCTGGCGAAAGACCTCGATCGCGTGCGCGCCACCCGCGTCGTCGACATCAACACCCTGACCATCCGCCTCGACGAAGCCGCGCGCCTGGTGGACGAGGTTCCGCTGCTCAACCAGTCCGAGCTCGCCTTGGCCACCGTGCCGGCCACGCGCATGCCCAGCGGGGCCAAGGACAAGGGAGCCGCAACATCCGGCCAACCCCCCGCGAGCGCGCCCGAAACCGGCTGGCGCCACGCCATCCTCGACTGGAGCAAGGGCGCTGCCCAGACCGTCTGGACCGAAACCCGCAGCCTGGTTCGCATCACGCGCATCCAGCAGCCCGAGGCCATGCTGCTGGCGCCCGACCAGGCCTTCTTCCTGCGCGAAAACATCAAGCTGCGCCTGCTCAACGCCCGCCTGGCCCTCATGAGCCGCCAAAGCGCACAGGCCGCCGCCGACCTGCGCCTCATCGAGCGCAGCCTGCCGCGCTACTTCGACCCCCAATCGCGCAAGACCCAGTTGCTGCAGTCGATGGTCACCGACGCCCTCGCGCAAAGCCAGCAAACCTCCGTCCCCCGCCCCGATGACACCCTCGCCGCACTGGCCACGGTGGCCGCGGCAGCGGGCGGCGGTCGCTGAACGGAGGCCCGAGCGTGCACGGCATCGTCTGGCTCCTGCTGCTCGCCGTGGCGGCCGTCGTCGGCGCGACGGCGTTGGGCGGCAACGACGGCCTCGTCACCCTGTTCTGGATGGGCTGGCGGGTCGACTTCTCCCTCAACCTCTTCCTGCTGGGGCTGCTCGTCCTCATCCTGGCGGTCTACTCCCTGGTGCGCGGCCTCGATGGCCTGCTGAACCTGCCCGAGCGCGCACGCCGCTGGCGCGTGGCGCAACGTGACCGGCTGGCCCAGGCCGCGCTGCGCGAAGGGCTGGCCCTGTACATGGCCGGCCGCTACACGCGAGCCCACAAGGCCTGCCAGCGCGCCATCGCGATCCAGGCCGACACGCCCGAGCTGGCCCTCGACGCCGAATTCACCGCGCTGGCCCACCTGATGTCAGCCGGCAGCCTGCATCGGCTGCAGGACCGAAAGCGCCGCGACGAACACCTGCAGCGTGCGCTCGAACTCGCTCAACTCACCCGCAAGCCGCGCCCCACCGAGGAGGGTGCGCGACTGCTGGCGGCCGAATGCGCCCTGGAAGACCACGACGCCCCTCGCGCCCTGCGTGACCTGGCCGAGCTCGCTCCGGGCGTGGCGCGCCGCACCCAGGCCCTGCGCCTGAAACTGCAGGCCACCCGCCTGGCCCGCCAGCCCATGGAAGCCCTGCGCACAGCTCGCCTGCTGGCCAAGCACCAGGGCTTCACGGCCGGAGCCGCCGAAGGCCTGCTGCGCTCGCTCGCCACCGAAGCCCTGAGCGCCGCCCGCGACGCCGACCAACTTCGCACCCTGTGGCAAAGCCTGGACGTCAGCGACCGGCGCGACCCCCTGCTGGTGGCGCAGGCGGCCCGCCGCATGGCCCTGCTGGGCGCCCCACAGGAGGCGCGCCAATGGCTGGCCCCGCTGTGGGATCAGATCAGCAAACTCACGGTCGAACACGCCAGCGCCCTGGCCGATGCGCTGCGTCACGCCCTGGACGGCCTGGACGCCGAATGGCTGCCGCGCCTGGACGCCAGCAGCCAGGCCGCCTTGCGCAACCCGCACCTGGCCTTGACCCTGGGCCTGGCCCTGGCCGAGCGACAGTTGTGGGGCAAGGCACGCGGCATGCTGCTGTCGGCCGCCAACGACCTCGACCTCGATGCCCAGGGCCGCAGACTGGCCTGGGCCCGACTGGGTCAGATGGCCGAACAGGAGCAACGCCAGGACGAGGCCGCACGCTTCTTCCGGCTCGCAGCGTTGCTCGAAGAAGCCCAGCCGAGGCGGGCCTGATGGCCTCTGGGCGTTCTGGCCACACTTTCATGGGCCTTGCGCGGACGGCTCTTGAGCAGCACCCCAAAAAACTGCTATACTTTCGTTCTCTCGCAGCGGCTGTAGCTCAGTTGGATAGAGTACTTGGCTACGAACCAAGGGGTCGTGGGTTCGAATCCTGCCAGCCGCACCAGCGAGAACAAATGCAAGCCTCATTTTTCAGGCTCAAACGATCCGTTTGTGTGCTGAAGCTTGAAAAGCAGTTCATTTGAAGCAAAGTATTTTGCACAGTTTCGCGGCTGTAGCTCAGTTGGATAGAGTACTTGGCTACGAACCAAGGGGTCGTGGGTTCGAATCCTGCCAGCCGCACCAACAAAAAACCCACAGGTCTTGCGGCCTGTGGGTTTTTTCTTGCCCGCCCTTCCCCCTGAGCCAGCCCGCTGACAGGCTGCCGGGCTGAAGAAAACGCGTGTGCTCAGCGGGGCTTGCGCATGAAATGCCGCTTGAGCCACCACAAAGCCAGCAAGGTCACCACCGCCCAAGCCGCAGCCGCCGCATATGTGCTGGCATCCGGGTTGCGCCAGGCCTCCCGCAAACGCTCCAGGAACAGCGAGATCACGACCGTGCCGGGCAACAGCCCCAGGAACGAGCCGACCACGTAATCGCGCAGGCGCACGCGCAGGGCGCCCGCGGCCAGGTTGACCACCATGAAGGGCGCCACCGGCATGAACCGCACCAGCGCCATCGTCACCATCCCGCGCTGCTGAACGTGCTCGCTCAAGAGGCTGAGGCGCCCCTGGGTGAGCCGGTCCATGCCTTGCGCGCCGGTGAAGCGGCCGAAGCCGTAAGCCACGGTGGCACCTGCCACCATGCCCACCAGCGAATACGCCATGCCCGGCCAGGGACCGAACACCAGCGTGCCGACCGTGATGAGCGCCAGCACGGGCACCGCCATCAGCACCATCACGACGTAGCCCGCGATGACCGCGAGCGGCCCCAGGGGCTGCGCCAGCAACAGACGCCCTCGCGCGCTGAGCGCCTCCGGCGCAAGGTGCTGCTGCCACTGCGGGTCCTGCCATGCGAACGTCAAGCCCGCCAGCAACACGCCATACACACCCAGCATCATCCAGCGCACCCAGGGTATCGGGCGCGCGGCCAGCACCGCACTCACATTCAGCTCCAACTCGGGGCGGCCTGCGCACCCCACTTCATCCGAACAGGCGATGCCATCTTGGGGCAAGGCCGGGACGATGTCAGTCGGGGTGGGCCCGGTGGGCGCTCGATTCCCCTCCATTCCGGGGGGCGTTCAACGCCACTCAGGCAGACTCCACGGCCTGCGGGGCCGCCTCGGTGGGTGCCAGGGCCCCGGGGTCCATGCAGGGGACCCACAAGATCACGGTCGTGCCGACACCGAACTCGCTGGTGATGCTCACCTGTCCGCCGTGCAGTTCAACGATCTCCTTGACGATCGTCATGCCCAGACCGGTTCCGGGGATGTTGCCGGAGGTGTCGGCCCGGAAGAACCGGTCGAACACCTTGGCCTGCTGCTCCTGCGTCATGCCCAGGCCCTGATCGGTCACGCGGATGCCGCACTCGGTTCGGCCCTCCCGATCGCGCCAGACCAGGTCGAGCGTGATGTCCCCCCCGCGCGGAGAGTACTTGTGCGCGTTGGACAGCACGTTGGTCAGCGCCAGCGACAGCTTTTCGCGATCCACGTCCACCACGATTCGCTCCGACGGCAAGCTCACCTCAACCTTGCGGGGGTCGTTGTGCATGAGCAAACCAGCCACCGTGTTCTCGATGAGCGGCTGCAGTTGCTGGCGCTCGCGCTTGAAGTCCTTGCCTCGACGGGATTCGATGCGAGCGAGGTCCAGCAGTTCATTGACGAGGTTGATCAGCACCGAGGCCTGGCGGTGGATGGTCGCGAGCATGTCGTTGCGACGCTCGTCCGTGAAGTTTCGCTTCAACAGCAGTTCGGTGAAGCCGAAGATGCTGACCATGGGGGTGCGCAGCTCGTGCGCGGCCATGGCCAGGAACTCGCTTTTCATGCGGTCGACCTCCAGCTCGTGCGTGATGTCGCGGAAGTACATGACCGTCTCGTTGTCGTGCTCACCCTGTCGCACTCGCCTCACCAGGGTTCGCACGCAGGGCGTGTGCATGTGCAGCAACTCCTGAGTGGCTGCAACCGCCGCATCCGCCTCGCTGGCGCCCGCCATGACGCCGGCCGCGGTGTGGCCCTCCACTTCGCGGGCCTGGCAGCGCTCCATCAGGTGCTCCTCGAAGGCCGAGCGGGAGCGCCCCACCAGATCCGCCGCCACCAGACCGGTCATGCGCTCGAAGGCCGGGTTGACGATGCTGACCTCACCGCGCTTGTCCAGCACGACGAAACCGTCGGGGCTGAGGTCAAAGACGGCGTTGAGCCGCTCGGTGCGCAGCTGCAGCACCTGCTCGGCTGCGATGCGATCGGTGATGTCCGTAGCCACCCCAACGAAGTGGGTCAGGACCCCTTCCGGACTGAGCACCGGGGAGATGGCGAGGTCGTTGTAGAACAAGGCGCCGTTCTTGCGGTAGTTGCGCAAGACAACCTGACAGCTGCGCCCCTCGCGGATGGCCTCCCTCATCACCGCGATGCCGGGCTGCTGCTGGTCCTCCTTCTGAAAGATGCGGCAGTTCAACCCCAGCAACTCGTGGGCTTCATAGCCCGAGATCTGCTCGAATGCGTGGTTGACGTAGATCATCGGCTGGTTGGGCAGGGTCATGGAGACGATGACCACGCCGTCCGCGGAAGAGGCCAGCGCGCGATCGCGCAAGGACAGCTCCTGCTCGGCCCACTTGGCGTCGGTGGTGTCGCGCACGATGAAGGTCTGGATGAGCGCGCCCTCCACCTCCGCCCGGCTGGCCGAGACCGCAACCGGAAACGACACCCCTTCGTTGCGCAGCCCGGTGGTCTCGTAGCCGATCACGCGGTTGGAGAACCCATACGTCGAGAACCAGTCGTGCATCGCCCCTTCGCCCAGGGCAGGCAACACGGTCCCCAGCTGACGCCCGAGGAGGTCGTCGCTGGTGAGCCCGAAAATGCTGGTTGTGGCCTGGTTGCACCAACGCACCCGCCCGTCGCCATCGAGCATCAGGATGGCGTCGGGCGCCGTGTCCATGACCGCCTGGTTGCGGGTCTGTGTGCTGTGAAGGGCCAAGCTCATGTCGCGGGACATCTCGCGCGCCCGCCGCCGCGTGGAGATGAGCATCAGGTACACGTGCAAGGCCGCCAGCGTGAACAACAAGCCGGCCAGTGCGGCGATGCCGATGCCCGCCTGCCTGGAGATGCGGTCTTGCCATGACAGCGGCGCAACTTCGGCGCGAGCGCGCAAACGCACGAAATCCGAGGCAACCGGCAGGCTCACCTCGCGCTCCAGGTCGCCCAGCTCCGCCTGGGACGTCGGACTGGCGTCGTGCAGTGAAACATGCAGCCGCAGGCCCAGGTCAGGCGCCTGCACATCGAGCAGCTGCTGCGCCGCGAATGGCGCCATCACCCAGCCCTGACCCGGCGCGGCCACGCGCACCGCGAGCAACCAGGCCCGATCCTGCAAGGGCGCCGAGGGGATGGCACACAGCACACGCGGCTGAGACGCGGGGGCCCGGCGCAGGCAGTCGACGACGACGCGGGCGCGCTCGTCGTCGAGATCCAGTCGGCCGGAAAGCATGTCGGCATCGAGGTCCTGGGGGCGCAACACGGTCACCCCCGAAGCCGACCACGTGCTGCTTTCCCTGCCAGACAAGCGCGCCTGTTCGCTGGTCCAGTGGGCGACCTGGTCGAGCAGCATCTGGCGGTGGTCGAGGCGGGCCTGGATCACCATCTGGTAGCGGCTGACCAGCGAGCGGAACTCGCCTTGCACGCGGTGCCGCTCGCCCCAGGCCACGGCACTGACGATCAAGGCCGTCAGGATCAGGCCGGTGAGCGTGATGCCGGTGACGGCGTAGGCCAGCGGGATGCGCCCTGTCCAGCGCTCCAGGACCGCCAAGGCTTTGAGCACCGCCGCAGGCAGGGCTTCATTGACCGGGTGCTCGTTCATGCCTGCTCCCGAGAGAGGTTGCTTCAACGGACTGGGCTTCGGCTCCTGAAAGCTCAGGCCGCGGAGCCGGCCATGGCCTCGACGCGATCGATCAACTCCAGCGGGCTGAAGGGTTTGACGAGGTAAGCGTCGGCCCCCGCGGCCTCACCCGCAGCCAGGTCGGTGGCCTGACCCCGGGCCGTCAGCATCACGACCTGGATCTTCTTGAGCTCCGGGTCCTGCTTGATGCGCGTGCACACCTGGTAGCCATCGAGCAGCCCCGGCATCATCACATCCAGCAACATCACGGTCGGCTTGATGGCGCGCGCCATGTTGAGGCCCGACTCGCCATCGTTGGCCTCGTGGATCTCGAAGTCCCCGAACTCCAGGGTCATGCGGATCAGCTTGCAGATGTCAGGCTGGTCTTCAACGATGAGGATGCGATGGGTCATCTTGAACTCCGAACGCGCCCGCAGGCGCTTGAGGAAAGCGATTTCAAACCGGCTGCTGGAGGCGCTTGCTCATGCTGCGCGCCATCAGCTGGGACATGTCACGGGCGTAGCGCTGGGCCTGCTCCACCGAAAGCTGCGCATCCTGCGAGGCCGGCGCACCAGCCGGGATCTCCAGCACAAAATCCACGGAATCGAACTCGTCTTCGATGCGCACCGAGCCGCCGTGCTGCTCCAGGATGCGTTGGCTCAAGGCAAGACCGATGCCCCGGCGCCCGGCCGGAGGCTGAGCCGAGTCACCCACCCCGAATGGCACGAAAGCCCCGCGCCGCTCGTGGTTGGAGATGAACAGCCCCTGGTTGCGCGCACGCACCATGACCCGCGTGCCCACCGCCTGGATCGACAGCTGGATGAGCCCCCCCGGCTGTGCGCTGCGAATGGATTGCTCCAGGTACTCCGACATGGCCTTGCTCAGCCAATGCGAGCTGCCGTAGACCGCCGGCAGGTCCTCGTCGATGCCGCTGAGGGCCAGGGTGATGTTGCGCGCCACGGCGCCAGGCATGACCTCGTTGACGGCCTGGCGCACCAGGTCGGGCAGCAAGATGCGCTCGTCGCGCTGGATGGCGCTCTCGCCGAACACCGACACCAGGTCGCGCAGCTTGCCCAGCTTGGTCGACAAGGTGGTGGCGTCGTTGACCAGGCCGGCGAGCTCTCCGGTGGCACCCTGCTCCTGCACCAGGCGGGCGATCTGCGGCAGCTTCTGAGCCAGTGCCTCGATGGGGTGGGCCATCTCGGCCTCGATGTAGCCGATCAGGTTCTCCAGCGCCTGCGAGTACCAGCGCTCCTCTGACACGTTGTTGAGCACCAGCATCAGGTCGGTGCCCACGGGCGCCCCGATGACGACGGCGCGGATGGTGTCGGGTGAGCTCTCCAGCGTCGTCAGCTCGAACTGAAAGGGCAGCTTGAGCATGTCCTGCCCCGCCGCTTTGACGGTTCGGTCGGCCACCGGGTCCATCAGGACCTGCCCGAGCATCACCGGTGTCATCTGCACGGCCGCCTTGTTGGCGTAGCGAACCACGCCGTTGCGCTGCATCCAGATCACACCGCTCTTGACCTGGTCAAACAACTGTCGGAATGCGTCATTCATGGTGAGTCCTTGTGTTCAGCAGCTGCGCTGCATCAGCAACCAGCGCCCGACCCGGGCCGCCACCGCTGCGGGAGAGATGGGCAGCTGCAGAAGTTCTGCGCTGGCGGGCAGACCGCCGCGGCGAGCGACCTCGCCCGCATCCAGGTGACTGAGGGCCAGCACGCGGATGCCCGCGATCGACTCACAGCGCTCCAGGGTCCGCAACATGGCCAGCCCGTCCATGCCGGGCAGCTCCAGGTCGGTGATGAGCAGGTCCGGCGCGCGCTGGCCGATCTGCAGCAAAGCCAGGTAGCCCGTCTCGGCAAACCGCAGGCTGATGGCCGGCGAATATGGTGCCAGCGCCTCGCTGCAGCGGGTCTGCCAGTCGTCGTCATCGGCCACCAGCAGCACATCGAGTCGGTGCAGCCTGCGCCCCCCCTCGGGCGCCTCCTGCCGTGGCTTGCGGGCGAGGTCCTGCGTCACCTCGGCCTGAAGGGTCCTCGCAGACGACCGCAGCTCCGCGCGCTGAGAGCGAGCCAGCGGCTCGCCTCCCAGGCCCGTGCTCAAGGCCAGCGCCTCGACGGCGTTGTGCGGGATGCGGCGATGGCCCCCTGGGGTGCGCGCCGCCGGCAGGATGTCGGCCTCCACCCAGAGCTGCACCGTCCTCAGCGACACCCCCAGGCGCAACGCCGCTTCGCGGGTCGTCAGCATGCGGGCACCTGGGCCCAGCGGGATCACTTGAGACATCGTCGAAATTCCTGTTCGGGTGTGCTCATTGCGTTCATTTCATTTTTGCAAGATCAGCCCGTTCAAGGTGCGGTTGAGCACGCGCAAAACCTCGGCCCTCGTGAACAAATGGCGCAATACCGCGAAGGCTGGTTGCCCGACAGTGGATTCGGCACAATCGGCACCATGAGCAAGGCCTTCACCAAGGAACCCGACGGCGACGAGGACGACGACCTCGCCCTGCCCCCATTGCCCGCAGGCAGCCGCAACTACATGACGCCGCAGGGCTACCACCGCCTGCGCACGGAGCTGTTCAACCTGCTCGACATCGAGCGGCCCAAGATCGTCGAAATCGTGCACTGGGCGGCCTCCAACGGAGACCGATCGGAAAACGGCGACTACCTGTATGGCAAAAAGCGCCTGCGCGAGATCGACCGCCGCATCCGCTTCCTGACCAAGCGGCTGGACATCGCCGAGGTGGCCGACCCCAGCCAGCATCACGGCAAGGACCAGATCTTCTTCGGCGCCACCGTCACCTACGAGAACCAGGCTGGCGTGTCCCGCACCATCACCATCAAGGGCATCGACGAGGCCGACGCGCTGCAAGGCGAGGTGAGCTGGGTGTCACCCATCGCGCGGGCGCTGATCAAGGCCCGCGAAGGCGACGAGGTCCAGTTGCTGACGCCCGGCGGCCTGGAGCGCCTCGAAGTCATCGAGGTGCGCTACCCGCCCCCCCAGACCGCACACTGAGCGCCGCTCAGGGGCAGACGCGATCCACCTTGAGCACCACCGGGCAGCGGCGCAAGGTGCGCATGACCTCGGCGAGGTGGTCGGTGTCGCGCACGGCGACGGTGAGCTTGAGCTCGGCCGTCTCGCCCAGGCGCTCGTCACCCATCTCGATGTGGGTGATGTCGGTCTCGGCGCTGCTGATGGACGCCGCCACCTGAGCCAGCACGCCCTTGCCGTTGGCCACCAGCACGCGGATGACCGTCTCGAACAGGCGGGTCGGCTCTTCCGACCAGCCCACGTCGATCCAGCGCTCGCTGTCGCGCTCGAACAGGCGCTTGCCCACGCCGCAGGTCTGCGTGTGGACGACCAGGCCTTCGCCCCGCCCCAGGTAGCCGGCGATCGGGTCACCCGGCACCGGGTGGCAGCAATGCGCCAGTTGCACCGTGGCGCCCTCGCTGCCATCGATGGTCACGGCCGCCATGGCCGGCGCCTCCGAAGCCGCGAAGCGCCCCAGGGTCAGCGTGAGCGCATCGGGGCGCTCGCCCAGCTCGGCCATGATCTGAGCCAGGCGCTTGGCCACCATGGTGGCGATCTTGCGACCCAGGCCGATCTCGACCATCAACTCGTCGCGCGTGCGGTTGCCCCCCCAGCGCACCAGGGACTGCCACAGCGCGCCAGTGTCGCCCTCGCTGTCTTCGTTGCCCGGAGGCAGGCTCAGGCCCTCGGCTCGCAGGGCCTGCATCAGCAGCTTCTCACCCAGCGCCAGAGACTCCTCCGCCTCCATGTTCTTGAGGTAGTGGCGGATCTTGGACCTGGCCCGGCCCGTGCGCACGAAGTTCAACCAGCTCGGGTTCGGGCGCGAGCTGGGCGCCGTCACGATCTCGATGACGTCCCCGCTGCGCAGCTCGGTGCGCAGCGGCACGGCCTCACCATTGACCTTGGCCGACACGCAGCGGTCGCCCACCCCGGAATGGATGGCGTAGGCGAAGTCCACCGGCGTGGCCCCCTTGGGCAGCGCCACGATGCGCGACTTGGGCGTCAACACGTAGACCGACTCGGGGAACAGGTCGATCTTGAGGTGCTCGAGGAACTCGGCGGAGTCGCGCGTTTCGTGCTGGATGTCGATGAGCGACTGCAGCCACACGGCGGCCTGCTGCGGCGAGCTGCCGGTCTCGGCGCCCTCGTGCTCCTTGTACATCCAGTGCGCCGCGATGCCCTTCTCGGCCACGGCGTGCATGGCCTGCGAGCGGATCTGGAACTCCACCGCCGTGCCCACCGGGTTGACCAGCGTCGTGTGCAGCGACTGGTAGCCGTTGGCCTTGGGGATGGCGATGTAGTCCTTGAAACGACCCGGCAGCGGCTTGTAGAGCTGATGCAGCACGCCCAGCGCGCGGTAGCAGTCCAGCAGCTCGCGGGTGACGATGCGAAAGCCGAAGATGTCGCTGACCTGGGCGAAGGTCAGGCGCTTTTCAATCATCTTGCTGTAGATGGAGAAAATCGTCTTCTCGCGTCCATACACCTCGACTTGCATCTCGGCGTCGCCGAAAGCCTGCTCGACGTCCTTGCGGATGCGCTCCACCAGGTCGCGCCGGTTGCCGCGCGTGCGCCTGACCGCCTTGGCCAGCACCGAGTGGCGCCACGGGTTGATGTACTGGAAGGACAGCTCCTGGAGCTCGCGGTAGGTCTGGTTCAGGCCCAGGCGGTGCGCAATCGGCACGTAGATGTCCAGCGTCTCGCGGGCGATGCGCGAGCGCTTGTGCGCCACCATCGCGGCCATGGTGCGCATGTTGTGAAGCCGGTCGGCCAGCTTGATGAGGATGACGCGCACGTCGCGCGCCATGGCCAGCAGCATCTTGCGAAAGGACTCGGCCTGGGACTCTTCCTTGGTGGAGAAATGCAGCTTGTCCAGCTTGGTCAGGCCGTCGACGATCTCGGCCGTGGGTGCGCCGAAGCGCTCGATCAGCTCGATCTTGGTGACGCCACAGTCCTCCATGGCGTCATGCATCAAAGCGGCCATGATGGCCTGGGCGTCGAGCTTCCAGTCGGCACACAGGCCGGCCACCGCGATCGGGTGGGTGATGTAGGGCTCGCCACTGGCACGGAACTGACCCAGGTGGGCCTCGTCGGCGAAGCGGTAGGCGTCGCGCACGCGGCGGATGTCCACCTCGTCGAGGTAGTCCAGTTTGTGGGTCAGCGCGGCAAAGGAAGCCGCTGCCGCGTCGGTGACGGTGCTCATGGACAAAATGTAGCTCGGATGGCGCGCCCCTGTTGGGGAGAGGATCAATGGAAAAGCACGGTGTGCAACGCAAAAGGCCCGCACGAAGCGGGCCTTTTTCAGGTCAACCGGCGCTCAGGTCGGGACCTTGCGCAGCATCTCCAGACCGACCTGGCCGGCGGCGATCTCGCGCAGGGCGGTCACGCTGGGCTTGTTGCGCGATTCGATCTTGGGGGTGTGACCCTGGCTCAGCATGCGGGCGCGGTAGGTGGCCGCCAGCACCAGCTGGAAGCGGTTCGGGATCTTTTGCAGGCAGTCTTCGACGGTGATGCGGGCCATGTGAACTCCAGGGAGTGAACTCAGGTGGGGCCTGGTCAGACCAGGTGGAGGGCGCGGAACACGGCAGACTTGTTCCGACGCTGAGCGGCATATTTTAACCGCTGCGAGTGAACAATGGCTTTCAAATCGAACAAAGCCGACTCAAACAGCGCATTGACGACGATGAAATCGAAAAACTGGGCCTGAGCCACCTCCAGGCGGGCGTTGCTCATGCGAACCTCGATGACGTCCGCGCTGTCTTCGCCCCGGCGGTGCAGGCGCTGCAGCAGCTCCTCGTAGCTGGGCGGCAGGATGAAGATCAGCACCGCGTAAGGGAAGGCCTGTTTCATCTGCAAAGCGCCCTGCCAGTCGATCTCCAGCACGACGTCCTCGCCGCCCTTGATGCGCTCCTCGATGGCCTTGCGCGAGGTCCCGTAGCAGTTGCCATGCACCTCGGCGTGCTCGAAAAAGTCACCGCGCTCGACCATGGCCTGGAAGTCCTCCTTGGAGGTGAACCAGTACTCGCGGCCGTGCTGCTCCTGCCCACGCGGGGCGCGGGTGGTGTGCGAAACACTGACCTGCAACCGGGAGTCAAGCTCCAGCAGGGCCTTGACCAGGCTGGATTTGCCGGTGCCGCTGGGGGCGGAGACGACGAACAGGTTGCCGGGGTAATCCATGGGGACCTCTTGCTGGTGATCTGGAGCGTGATCGGCGCTCATTCGATGTTCTGGACCTGCTCGCGCATCTGCTCGATCAACACCTTCATGTCGACCGAAATCTGCGTCAGCTCCAGGGCCGCGGCCTTGGAGCCCAGGGTGTTGGCCTCGCGGTGCAGCTCCTGGATGAGGAAATCGAGGCGTTTGCCCACCTCGCCCCCCTTCTTGATCAGGCGGGCGATCTCGTCGAGGTGAGCCTTCAGTCGCTGCAACTCCTCGTCGACGTCGATGCGCAAGGCATAGGCCGCCGCCTCCTGCAGGGCGCGCTCCTGGGCGACTTCGGGCGTGACGTTGCCACCCACCGCCTGCAAGGCCTCCTGGTACTTCTGAACGAAGCGCTCCTGCTGGCGCTGCACGGCCTGCGGCACCAGCGGCTGAGCCTGTTCGGCCAGGGCCTTGAGGCCGGCGAGCTTGTCCTTGAGCACCCCGACCAAGCGAGCGCCTTCGCGCTCACGGGCCTCCACCAGGGCGGCGATGGCCTGGCGCGCCGACTCCAGGGCGGCGTCCTCCAGCCTCACCGAGGGCGCCGCAGCGCGGCACCAATTCAGCACCTCGTTGACCGACAGCGGGCCGGCCTTGGGCAGCCAGTTCTGCACCGTGCCCTCCAGTCGGGCCAGGGTGTGAAGCTGCTCGGGTTGAGGCTGAGGCCAGCCGGCGTCGGCGGCGCGCTGCGGCTGCATGCGCAGCTCGATCTTGCCGCGCTTGAACGAGGCGGTCAGCAGGTCGCGCAGGGCGGGCTCCAGCGCCCGAAACTCGTCGGCCAGCTTGAAGCTCAGGTCCAGGAAGCGGCTGTTGACCGAGCGCACTTCGGCTGCGACCGCACCCGAGGCGTGCCTGCGTGACGCATTCGACGCTTCGGCATCGTCCGTGTTTTCACCGACGTGGTCGGCTGCCGACGCGACCGCGCTGGCAAAGCCGGTCATGGAGTAGACTGACATGGACTGTTTTCACCCAAACAAAACGCGATTATGTCAAAGCCGAAACCCGCTCCGTTGCCGTCGGGCACCGTCGTGGGCGGCTACCAGATCGTCAAGAAGCTCGCCGCGGGCGGATTCGGGGTCGTCTACCTCGCCGAAGACCCGGACAAACGGCTGGTTGCCCTCAAGGAATACCTGCCTGCCTCCCTGGCCGAGCGCTCAGCCGGTGAGCTCATCCCGCGGGTCAAACCCGACAAACAGCCACTCTACCGCCTCGGGCTGAAAAGTTTCTTCGAAGAAGGCCGCTCGCTGGCCCAGATCGCCCACCCCAGCGTGGTGTCGGTGCTCAATTTCTTTCGCGAGAACGAAACCGTCTACATGGTGATGAACTACCTCCAGGGCGACACCCTGCAGGACTTCATCGTGACCGCGCGCGACCTCAAGCGCGACAAGGTCTTCCGCGAATCCACCATCCGCAGCCTGTTCGACGAGATCCTGCGCGGCCTGCGCATCGTGCACCAGCACAAGATGCTGCACCTCGACATCAAGCCGGCGAACATCTTCATCACCAACGACAACAAGGCGGTGCTGCTGGACTTCGGCGCTGCGCGCGAGGTGCTGTCCAAAGAGGGCAACTTCATCCGCCCGATGTACACGCCGGGCTTCGCCGCCCCCGAGATGTACCGCCGCGACGGCTCGCTCGGCCCCTGGACGGACATCTACGCCATCGGCGCCTGCATCTACGCCTGCATGCAAGGCTACCCGCCCAACGACGCACCCCAGCGACTTGAGAAGGACCGCCTCGGCCTGTCGCTGTCGCGCCTGCGTAACGTCTACTCCGACAACCTCATCGAGGTCACCGAGTGGTGCATGTCCCTCGATCCGCTGGCTCGGCCGCAGAGCGTTTTCGCGCTGCAAAAGGAGCTGGCGCGTGAAACCGAACGCCGCTACTCCAAGCTCACCTTTTCGGAGCGAGTCAAGCTGCAACTCGAAAACCTCAAATCCGGGGCGAAGGCATGAGATTCTCCGTCTACCAGATCAGCCGCAAGGGCGGCCGCGAGAAGAACGAAGACCGCATGGGCTACTGCTACACGCGGGACTCCGGCCTCTTCGCCCTGGCCGACGGCATGGGCGGCCACCCCGAAGGCGAGATGGCGTCCCAGCTGGCCCTGCAGACCATGGCGGCGCTCTACCAGCGTGACGCCAAGCCCAAGCTGGCCGACCCCATCCGCTTCCTGCAGGACGCCATCATGGCCGGCCACCACCAGCTGTTGCGCTACGCCAGCGAACGCGGCCTGATGGACACCCCGCGCACCACCATCGTCGCCTGCATCCTGCAAGGCAACACCGCCTACTGGGCCCACTGCGGCGACTCGCGCCTGTACTTCGTGCGCGGCGACAAGCTCATCGCCCGCACCCGGGACCACTCCTACTCCGAGCTGCAAAACACGCTGTCGTCGGTCGTGCCGCTCAACGAGCGCTACAACCGCAACGTGCTCTTCACCTGCCTGGGCAGCCCGGGCAAACCGGTGGTCGACACCGCCGGCCCCCTGCTGCTGCAAGAAGGCGACCGCATCCTGCTGTGCTCGGACGGCCTGTGGGGCACGGTGGAAGACGAAGAGGTCACCCGCAACCTGTCGACGCGCACCATCTCGGATGCCGTGCCTGAGCTGGTCGAGATGGCGCTTCGCAACGGCGGCGCCAAGTGCGACAACGTCACCGTGCTGGCCATGGAGTGGGAGTCCGCCTCCAACGAAGACCAGCCCGGCGTCACCACCGACGACCTGGGCGAAGAGGTGTTCGCCTCCACCATCCAGGCCAGCGTGGGCAACACCGGCGGCCCTGGAGACAACGTCGAGGTCGATGACCTGGACGAGGCCGAAATCGAGCGCTCCATCCGCGAGATCAACGAAGCCATCCGCCGATCCGCCAACGCCGCCGCACGCAAGACCTGATCCTCGCGACGAGCCGGCCCACACACCCCAGCCCGGGCTTGCGCCACGGGCTGTTGTCTTTTGATCCTCAGCTGAAACAGACCCCACCATGGCATACATCCGCTCCCAAGGTCGCGCCGCCGACGCCCTTCGTCCCCTGACCCTCACACGCGGCTACACCATCCACGCCGAAGGCTCGGTGCTCATCTGCTTCGGTGACACCAAGGTGCTGTGCACCGCCTCCGTCGAAGAAAAAGTGCCCCCGCACAAGCGCGGCAGCGGTGAAGGCTGGGTCACGGCCGAGTACGGCATGCTGCCCCGCTCCACCCACACCCGCAGCGACCGCGAAGCCGCACGTGGCAAACAAAGCGGCCGCACCCAGGAAATCCAGCGCCTCATCGGTCGCAGCCTGCGCGCCGTGGTCGACCTGGCCAAGCTCGGCGAGCGCTCCATCGTCATCGACTGCGACGTCATCCAGGCCGACGGCGGCACCCGCACCGCGGCCATCACCGGCGCCTACGTGGCCCTGGCCGACGCCGTCAACGGCCTGATCGCCGCTGGCAAGATCGCAGCCAGCCCCATCCTGCACCCGGTGGCCGCCATCAGCGTGGGCATCGTCGACGGCACGCCCCTGCTGGACCTGGAGTACACCGAAGACTCGTCTTGCGACACCGACATGAACGTCGTCATGACGGGCGCAGGGCACTTTGTCGAGGTTCAGGGCACCGCCGAAGGCGTGGCCTTCACCCGCACCGAGATGGACCAGCTCCTGGCCCTGGCCGACAAAGGCATCCGCGAGCTGATCACGGCCCAGGCCACCGCCCTGAGCCAGCCGCTCAAGCGGGACTGAGCCCCGAGTGTGAGCAAGCCATGAGCAAGCGCCTGATCCTCGCCTCCAACAACGCCAAGAAGCTCAAGGAGCTGCAGGCGCTGATCGCGCCCCTGGGCGTGGAACTGGTCACCCAGGGCAGCCTGGGCATCCCGGAGGCCGAAGAGCCCCACGTCACCTTCGTCGAAAACGCCCTGGCCAAGGCACGCCATGCTGCGGCGGCCGCCTCGGGCCCCGCCCTGGCGGATGACTCGGGCCTGTGCGTGGACGCCCTCGGAGGCGCCCCCGGTGTGCGCTCGGCCCGCCACGCGGTGGACGCCGGCCGCATCGCCGAAGGCCTGCCGCGCGAGCAGATCGACGCCGCCAACAACGACTGGCTCCTCACCCAGATGCGGGGCCAGGCCCAGCGCGGTGCGCACTTCACCTGCGTGCTGGTGGCCGTGCGCCACGCCGACGACCCGGAGCCCCTGATCGCAGAGGGCCACTGGCGCGGCGAGTTGCTGGAGGCCGCACGAGGCGAGCACGGCTTTGGCTACGACCCGCTGCTGTGGGTGCCCGCCCACGGCTGCAGCGCGGCCCAGTTGGCGCCCGCCATCAAGAACGCCGTCAGCCACCGCGCCCTGGCCTGCCAGCAGCTGCTGAGCATGATGCAGGCCCGCTGGGGGCTTGACGCCGCGCCGCAAAGCACCCAAGGACCCAACTGGCCCTGGCAGCACCCATGATCACACTGCAACGCCCGGGTGCCCTGACCACCCTGCCCCCGCTGTCTCTGTACGTGCACCTGCCCTGGTGCATCCGCAAGTGCCCCTACTGCGATTTCAACTCGCACGAAGCCGGCGTCGATCGCGAAGCGGCCGA
>Ga0209300_1000549_pt1 | contig 18548 bp, 18 predicted proteins | sample Shrwel_input2_RT_FD_187535 | JGI IMG/M metagenome (GOLD analysis project Ga0209300, IMG submission 187535) | Subsurface microbial communities from deep shales in Ohio, USA - Utica-3 well 1 S input2 RT (SPAdes) (version 2) ... | reverse complement strand
GCGCACCATCAGCTTGCCATCGTTGGTCGGCTCCACCTCGATGCCGGCGGCGGCCAGTCGGGCGCGCAACTGGATCAGCTCATCGGGGCCCCAACCGGCGGGCGCACTCAGCGTGAGGCTGCTGCCGTCGTAGTCGAGCGTGGCAGACGGGCGCTCGGGCGGCCAGGCGGTGGCCACGACGCCCATGAGCGCCTCGAGGTCGTTGTCCCCCGGCTGGCCGGCCGCTGCGCGCAGGGCTTCGGTTTCGCGCTGCATCTGCACCGGGGCGTCCAGCACCGCAGTGACCTGCGGATGCGCCTGGCGCAGGATGCGAGTCAGCTCCAGGCGCTTGCCCTGCACCAGCTGCTTTTGCTGCCAGGCCCACAGGTTCAGACCCAGCAACTGCACGGCGACCAGCGCCAGCAAACCCACGCGGGCGGGGCGCCACTGCGGCCCCATGACCCGACGCCATTGATCCGACAGGGCATACAGGCCCTTGCTGCGCGGCGTCAGCTCGAACTGCAGCAGGTTCCACAGCGAACGCGCCGCCATCATCAGGTGCTCGGACTGGGTCTGCACGGTCACGGCCCGACCCAGCCAGCGCTCCGCGGGCGACGCCACGGGTGGCGTGGCGAAGAAGCGCGCCTGCACCGGCAAGGGCTCGGGCAGCAGGCTGCGCGCCAGCGAACCAGCCGCGGGCCAGGTCGAGACGCCATCGGCGCTGGACCAGGTCATCAGCATCTCGACGCCGGACTCGGCCTCGTCCGTCGGGTTGTCGGTGGCTTCGTGGAAGTAGGCCGAGGCGGGCTCGTCCGGTGCGATGGCCGGCACCACGCGCTCGACACGCAACTTGGCCTTCTCCAGGGCCATGAGCTGGCTGGTCAGCCAGGTGTGATCGCAGACCGCCACCCAGGCCGCCTGCCCGGCCTTCGCCTGCGGCGCCAGGGCCAGGTGCAGCTCCTCGGGGTCGTCCAGCAGCACCTCTTCGAGCATGCCGGCCAGGGCCGCACGCAGACGAGCCGGCGGTGCCTTGGGCACGGTGACGCGATGCCAGCTCAGGTCGGTGGGGGACATGACAGCGATGACGCTGTCGGCGCGCGGCAGCATGGCCGCCACGCAGCGCCCCTGGCGCGAGGCGTTCATGCCGTCGCCACTGAGGACGTAGCTGTATTCCTTGGGCCCCGAACCGGCCGGCGCGGCCTCAGGCGACGCGGCATCGGCCACGTGGCGTGCGCGTGTCGGCAGTTGGATGATGAGGATGCTCATGCCAGGGGGGTGAAAAAGTCGTGATTCGCGGTCAGGCGCCCTAGCTTAGGCGCTGGGCCATTGTAGGAGCGCCGAAATAGCGCCCTTTTAAGGATTGATACCCGCTTGGGGATGCGCACCACAGGGCCTCAGGGGTTGGGGGATGGATCGGCGCCACGGTCGACCCCGGAGAAACGCGACTGGTGTTTGACCACCACCTCGTTGCCGCTGGTGCGCTGCACGAGGTGACGTTGCTCGATGACGTTGTCCTCCAGGCGCAGCCGCCCGCGGATCTCGAAGAAATCACTGGACACCGACAGCCGCGAGAAATTCCAGTTGCCCGCCCCCAGGGTGGCGCGCAGGTCGTCGGTGGTCTTGTAAGCGTTGCGCTGGCGGGTCTGCACGATGCGGGCCGCGCGCGCCAGGTCGAGGTTGTCCACCACCGCGGCGATCACCTCCTTGGGCGCCGTGTTCACGTTGACCTGGGTGCCGCTGGGCAGCAGCGTCAGGTACGGCCGCAAGCGCTCCAGCGTGCCCGCGTCCAGCCCCAGCCAGGTGAGCTGATCGAAGGTCTGCGGCAGCAAAGGTGCTTTCTGCCGCCCAGCCTCCCCGCCCACCTTGCTCAGCAAGGCCGGGTCATCGGACTGGATCGACAGCACCGCCAGCGTCGCCTGCTTCATGGCCTGGGCCAGTCCATCGCCGAGCCCGGGCGCCAGGCCAGCGTTCTCGCACAGGCGCTTGAGGGCCAGGAGCTCCTCCGGCACGATGTCCCCGTCCGGCGAGATGATGTTGCGCAGGTTGTAGCGTGCGTTGGCGTCCTCGACCTTGCCCGACAGGAAGGCATCGGGGGCGCCCTCATCGGCGTTGTTGTTCTCGTCGACGGCCAGGAAGGTCGACAGGCGCGCCTCGGCCAGCGGGATCGCCCAGGGCTCGCCCAGGTGGTCGGGGCCGCCGTTGCGGGCGTCTTCCCGCAGGATCAGGCGAGCCCAGTCCAGCGCCCCGCTGAGCACCCAGGTCGCCTGGGCGCGCACGCGCTCGGCGCTCTCGACCTGCACCGCGCGCCATTGCTGCCACACCATCGAGGCCGACAGCGTGGCCACCAGGGTCACGATGACCATGGCCATGAGCAGGGCCGCGCCGGCCTGCAGGCGACGCGGGGTGCGATGCGCTGCGCGAGACAGGGTGCGAGGCGGAAGGCGGGTGTCGTGCATGCCGGTCCTCACGGTTGGGGCGACAGGAGGATGTCGCGGGTCACGATGCCGGCCTGACCGCTTCCTTCGCCCAGGGCCAGTTGAGATCGGATGGCCGATGGCAGCTGTTCGCGGACGTAGCCACCTGCCGGGGCCGCGCCAGCCGCGCCTGATGCGCCCCCCGAGGCGGCACCCGATGCCGCCCCCACGGCCGACACCGCTTGGATGTTGCCCGTGGACTGGCAGTTGCTCAAGGAGCCGCTGCGGTAGCAATACACCAGCCACTGATCCACGCCTTTGAGGGCCACCAGGGTGCCCGCCTCGCGGCCCTGCAGCTGGTAGGAGCGCCGCCAGTGGTCCTGCAGCTCGCCCACCCGGGTCGTCTCGGGGCTGGTCCAGCGCAGCAGCCGGCGCTCGCGCACCGCCCAGACCACGACCTGCAGGCCCGCCGAGGTGCGCCGCGTCAGGCGCAGGCTGGCCCCGTCGAAAACCATGCCCTCGACCACCTGCGTGTCCATCACCTGCGACAAGTCGGCGTCGAGTTGCGTCATCACGGACTGCACCCGCAGGGTTTGCTGCAGGTTGCCGTCAGAGACCTGGCGCGCCGTGCTGATGGCGTCGAGCCCCTTCCAGGCCGCCGCCGCCAGGATCGACAGGATCAGCAACGAGACCAGCACCTCGATGAGGGTGAAGCCGCGGCTGCGCAGGCGGGATGAGGTGGAAGCGGTGGCGATCGGGGTGGCCATGGCGTCGACTCAGAAACGCGACACCACGGTCGACAGCTTGACGATGGGCTGACGCTGCTCGTCGAGCACCTCGGCGTCCACCCGTCGGAAATTGATGTTGGGCGTCGGGCGCACCACCATGTGCCCGGGCATCTGCCGCCCCAGCTGCGAGCAGGTGAAGTCGCTGTCGCCCACCGGCGGGAAGATCTTGCCCATGCGCAGCGTGGTGAGCTGGTTCTCGGCGCACCACTGAGCGCTGGTGAGGTCGGACATGCGCTGCGCGTTGACCGTCAGGCCGCCTGCGGCCTTCATGCCCGTGGTGAGCGTGATGGCCACGATGGCCAGCGCCACCATCACCTCGATGAGGGTCATGCCCCGTGTGATGCGCGCGGTCATCGGATCGCGGCCGGCGTGGCGCCGCCGCCCAAGGCATCGTTGACTTCGGTGTCTTCGGCGGTGACGACCTGAAACGGGCCCAGCCCGTCCGTGCCGATGATGAGCTGGCGCTCCTCGAGCCGCAGCATCAGGCTTTGTGCACCGATCACCGGCTCGGGGCCCAGCACGATGCTGCGCCCGCCCACCACCTCGGCGCGGACGTCGCGCTCCAGCCAGCGCAGCGGCGGCATCAGCGCCACCGGCAGACCCAGGAATTGGTAGTCCGCCTCCTCGCCCCGGGGCTGAGGCACCCACAGGACGGTCAGGGCACCGGAGCGCGCCTGCATGCGGGCGGACTCCAGGACAGCCACCAGGCGTGCGGCCTCGCGCTCCAGCCGGGTCGTGGCCGGATCGGGGATGGCCAGCGAGACGACCGAGACCGTGATGGCGATCATCGCGACCACCACCATCAATTCCAGCAAGGTGAAGCCCCGCACGCGTTCAAGCGCGAAGGACCTGGCCTTCATTCGCGGGCCCCCGCCGGGATCACTGCCAGGACCCGATGTCGGCATCCCGACCTTCGCCGCCACTCTGGCCGTCGGCACCGAAGCTGAACACATCGACCTGCCCCTTCACACCGGGGTTGACGTACTGGTAAGGCGCGCCCCATGGATCCTTGGGCAGCTTTTCCAGGTAGGGCTTCCAGTTGCCGGGGATCGGGCCGGACGTCGGCTTGACCACGAGGGCCTGCAGGCCCTGCTCACCGGTGGGGAAGCGCTGGTTGTCGAGCTTGTAGAGCTTGAGGGACTGCATCAGGTTGCTGATGTCGGTCTTGGCGGCGGTCACGCGGGCGTCGTCGGCGCGGTCCAGCACGTTGGGCACGATCAGGGCCGCGAGCAGGCCGATGATCACCAGGACCACCATCAGCTCGATCAGGGTGAAACCACGGTGTGCGGCGCGAGCAGCAGCCCGGGCCCAGTGATGGGGTCGTGAGGTTCGCGCAAACATCTTCGTCATCCAGTTGAGTTCACAAGGGTCCGTCGACCGAGGGCGCAAGCATGCACGAGCGAACCCGTGGCCCGATGCGGGATCAACCCGAGGATGACCCACTTGTTTGCGGTGCACGATGCGCAATTCAACCATCATAATGTGCCCCATCATGGCATCTCGTCTCGCTGCACTCCTGATCTGGGCCGCTGTCGCTGCCAGCCTCGCTTACTGGGGGCTGCGCTGGCTGGCGCCGGCCACCGGCGTGCCGCACAACGCCGCCGCCGTTGCCCTGGAAAGCGGCTCGCGCGGCGACCTGCGCCGGCTGTTGGCCGGTCCCGCCCAAGCCACCGACACCCCTGGCGACCCCTCACTGGCCTCGGCCCTCGCCGGCCGGCTGCAGTTGCTGGGCGTGGTGGCACCCCAGCCGGGCGGCAGCCAGGGCGTCGCGCTCCTGGTCATCGACGGCAAGCCGCCGCGCGCGGTGCGCGTGGGCGGCAGCGTCGATGGCGAACTCGTCCTGCAATCCCTCACCCAGCGAGGCGCCCAGATCGGCCCGGTCAACGGGCCTGCCGCGGTCAGCCTGGACCTGCCCGGGCTGCCCCCACCGGCCACTGGCGCCCTGCCACCCCCGACGGGCGTGACGCAAGAGTCCTTCGGTCAGCCGATGTCGTCGGTGTCGCCTGCCGCGCAGTCCGGCATGCGCCGGGGCGGCGATCGCAGCCTGAACGCGCAAGCGCAACAGGCGCCCACCCCGGCGCCGATCGAAAGCGGCACCGCAGGCCAGGCGGCTTCGCCCGACTGACGCTTTCAGCGCAGGAACAGCCGGTACACCGGGTTGCGCGTTTCGTCGACGTAAACGTAGCCCTGCTTGTCAAGCACCTTTGGGATGCGCGTGACCTCGTCTTTGGGCACCTGCAGCCCCACCAGGATGCGACCGTAGTCGGCGCCCTGGTTGCGGTAGTGAAACAGGCTGATGTTCCAGCCCGGCGGCAAGCTGGTCAGGAAGGCCATCAAGGCGCCCGGGCGCTCCGGGAAGACGAAGCTGAACAGACGCTCGCCCTCGGCCAGCGCCGAACGCCCACCCACCATGTGGCGGATGTGTGTTTTGGCCAGCTCGTCGTGGGTCAGGTCCACGGTGCCGAAGCCCTGGGCCTTGAACGCCTTGGCGATCGCCTTGGACTCTCCCTTCACGCTCGTGCTCAGGCCCACGAACACGTGCGCCTGCTTTTCGTCGGAGATGCGGTAGTTGAACTCGGTGACGCTGCGCGGCCCGATGGTTTCGCAAAAACGCTTGAATGAGCCGCGCTCCTCGGGGATCGAGACGGCCAGCAAGGCCTCGCGCTCTTCGCCCACCTCGGCTCGCTCGGCCACGAATCGCAGCCGGTCGAAGTTCATGTTGGCGCCGCAGTTGATCGCGATGTAGGTCTTGCCCTGGCCGCCATGACGCGCGGCGTACTGCTTGAGCGCGGCCACGCCGAGGGCGCCAGCGGGCTCCACGATGGAGCGCGTGTCCTGGTAGATGTCCTTGATGGCCGCGCAGACGGCGTCGGTGTTGACCGTGACGATCTCGTCGACGAGTTCGCGCGTCAATCGCAGCGTTTCTTCGCCCACGAGCTTGACCGCGGTGCCATCGGAGAACAGGCCGACGTCGCTGAGGGTCACGCGCGCGCCCTCCTTGACCGAGCGGGCCATGGCGTCCGAGTCGCTCATCTGCACGCCGATGACCTTGATCTCGGGGCGCACGGCCTTGACGTAAGCGGCCACGCCGCTGATGAGGCCGCCGCCGCCGATGGCCACGAAGATGGCGTCGATCGGACCCGCGTGTTGCCGCAAGACCTCCATGGCCACCGTGCCCTGGCCCGCGATCACGTCGGGGTCGTCAAAGGGGTGCACGAAGGTCAGGCCCTTCTTGCGCTCCAGCTCTTTCGCGTGCAGCGCGGCGTCGGAGTAGCTGTCGCCATGCAGCACGATCTGCACGTTGTCGCCCCCGAAGTGGCGCACGGCATCGATCTTGACCTGGGGCGTCGTTGTCGGCATGACGATGGTGGCCTGGCAGCCCAGGCGCCGCGCGCCCATGGCCACGCCCTGAGCGTGGTTGCCCGCCGAGGCGCACAGCACGCCCTTTGCCAGCAGGGACGGGCTCAAGCGGGCCATCTTGTTGTATGCGCCGCGCAGCTTGAAGCTGAAAACGGGCTGCTTGTCTTCGCGCTTGAAATAGACGTGGTGGCCGAGCCGACGCGAGAGGCTTCGGGCCTCATCCAGCGGGGTCTCGATGGCGACGTCGTAGACGCGGCTGGTGAGGATCTTCTGCAGGTAGTCCTGGATGGACAGCGGCGCCGCAGCGGCTTTCTTGGCCGTCGCCTTGTTCCTGGCGGGTGAAGGCTTGCGGGAAGGGGCAGGCTTTTGGGCGGCGCGCGCGGTGGACATGCAGGGGGCTCCGGGGCTGGGACATCGAGACGAGGCCCGACAGTCTAGCCCCTCATCAACGCCCGCCGGGCTGGGTGCTGCCGCTCCAGGGGGCGTGCGGCTCCCGCACACCCAGGCCCGCGTAGTAACGGTGCTGCTGCTTGCGTGCAACCGCACGCCAAGGGCCTTCCATCCAGCGCATGGTCCGCAGGGCCACGCTGCCCGCGGCGGTCGGCGCCAGCAGCAGCAAAGGGTACCAGGGTGCGCGGTCGGGCAGGCCCAGGTTGCGCATGCCCTCCGGTCCCAGGAACCATCGCACCAGGCTCAGGTGCCGTTCGCGGTCGATTCGGCCTCGCAGGCCACTCGCCCAGGGGTATTGCCGCGAAAGCGGCTCGTTCATGAGCGCGCGACCGAGCAAGGCGCTGGTTTCGTCGGGCGGGGCCTGCGTGATCAGGTTGCGGTACATCAGCACCCGCCCCGTGGCTTCGTCGTCGCACATCAGCTCGTCTTCCACGCCCACCAGCCAGCCCATGACCCGCCACAGGTGCATGACGGCATCGGCGTCTTCCTGCGCGAACAGCATGCCCGTCAGGCGCAGGCCCAGCAGGTGCACCACGCTGAAGGCGAGGTAGGTGGCCTGCATGTCGACCTGGTTGATGGGCAGGCCCAGCCAGCCTGCGTCCCACGACGGTGCTCGCGAGAGTTGATCACGCACCAGCGCGTGCATGAGGCGCACATGCAAGGTCAGCCGATGCCCTTCCCGCCCCGGCTTCAGGCCGTCTTCCTCGGTGCAGGCCAGCCACCAGGTCGCGGTCTCGGCAATGCGCCGATGCGCCCCACGCTCCAGGGCGCCTGTTTTGAGCAGGGTCTGGTTGATGGCCGCGGCCTGATAGCCCGCCATGAGACCAGCGTCCCGCAAGACCATCATGCCGTGCTCGCCTGTGCCCTGCATCACCTGCGCGCCCCGCCTGACGCGCGCCCAGTCCACCCAGTCCGGCGCGACCTGATGCGCCTGCAAGAAGGCGCGCAGGGGCTGCGCCTCCAGCGGCAGCGCATCGGGTCCCTCGGCGAGGCCCCGCTCCATGAGGGGCCAGGCCTTCTCGCGCCCCTGCTCTCGCATCCACGAGATGACGGCATCACCCAGGGCGTCGCCCCGCCAAAGCGCCTGACCGAGGGCCTGCCACTGCGCCTCGCTGGGCTCCGGGTCCCCGGGGATGGTGACCCGCAATCGGGCGGCCAACGCCCGGCCGCGCTCGCGGTCTGCTCCGTGGCGGCCCGGCGGTGCACGTCCGCCCCCGTCAGCCTGCCCGCGCTGTTCGTCGCCCCCCATCTGACCCCTCCGTGGCGCCGTGGTGCGCGCCCTGTGTGCTTGTTTGATTTGCGTGCGTGTCGTCGCCGCGTCATGGGCGCGCGTCGTCTTTGCACATGGTGGGATCATGCACCTGACCTGAGTGCTCACCAAGCCGGTCGCGGAGTCCGCCCCGGGAACGCGGGGGCCGAAGGCTCGCCGCCGCGCGCAGGCGAAAAAAAACCCGCTGACTCGCAGCGGGTTTTCTGGATGAGGCGGCTGAACCGCCTGGAATCACTTCTTGCGCAGGCGACGGATGGCAGCCAGCTGGGCCACCAGCTCCATCAGCTCGTTCTGGGCCTTGGCCAGGTCCAGGTCGCCCTTGGCGTTCTGAACGGCCTCTTCGGCCAGGCGCTTGGCCTCGTTGGCCTTGGCCTCGTCCAGGTCCTTGCCGCGGATGGCGGTGTCGGCCAGAACGGTCACGCAATGAGGCTGCACTTCCAGGATGCCACCGGCCACAAAGACGAATTCTTCTTCCTTGTTGTCGGCGCGCTGGATGCGCACGGCGCCCGGCTTGATGCGCGTGATCAGCGGGGTGTGGCGCGGCAGGATGCCGAGCTCACCCGACTCACCCGGCAGGGACACCAACGTGGCTTCGCCCGAGAAGATGGACTCTTCGGCCGAGACGACGTCAACGTGAATGGTGGACATGGTGCTCTTTCGTCAGAGCGAGCGCGCAGCGACCGGCGTGAAGCCAGCCACCGCGCACGCCGCTTAGTTGATGGCCTTGGCCTTCTCGAAGGCCTCGTCGATGGTGCCAACCATGTAGAAGGCTTGCTCGGGCAGGCTGTCGCACTCGCCGTTGACAATCATCTTGAAGCCACGGATGGTTTCCTTCAGGGGCACGTACTTGCCGGGCGAACCGGTGAAGACTTCGGCCACGTGGAAAGGCTGCGACAGGAAGCGCTGGATCTTGCGAGCGCGGGCCACCAGTTGCTTGTCTTCCGGAGCCAGTTCGTCCATGCCCAGGATGGCGATGATGTCGCGCAGTTCCTTGTAGCGCTGCAGCGTGTTTTGCACGGCGCGGGCCACAGAGTAGTGCTCTTCACCGACCACGTTCGGGTCCAGCTGACGCGAGGTCGAGTCCAGCGGGTCCACGGCGGGGTAGATGCCCAGCGAAGCGATGTCACGCGACAGCACCACGGTGGAGTCCAAGTGGGCGAAGGTCGTGGCAGGCGACGGGTCGGTCAAGTCGTCCGCAGGGACGTAGACAGCCTGGATCGAGGTGATCGAGCCAACCTTGGTCGAGGTGATGCGCTCTTGCAGGCGGCCCATTTCTTCGGCCAGGGTGGGCTGGTAACCCACGGCGGAAGGCATGCGACCCAGCAGAGCGGACACTTCGGTGCCGGCCAGGGTGTAGCGGTAGATGTTGTCCACGAAGAACAGCACGTCCTTGCCTTCGTCGCGGAACGACTCGGCGATGGTCAGGCCGGTCAGGGCCACGCGCAGGCGGTTGCCCGGCGGCTCGTTCATCTGACCGTAAACCATGGCGACCTTGGAGGCGCCCAGGTTCTCGAGGTTCACGACGCCGGAGTCGGCCATCTCGTGATAGAAGTCGTTGCCTTCGCGGGTGCGCTCACCCACGCCAGCGAACACCGACAGACCGCCGTGGCCCTTGGCGATGTTGTTGATGAGCTCCATCATGTTGACGGTCTTGCCCACACCGGCGCCACCGAACAGACCCACCTTGCCGCCCTTGGCGAAAGGCGAGATCAGGTCGATCACCTTGATGCCGGTTTCCAGCAGCTCTTGCGACGGCGACAGTTCGTCGTACGCAGGGGCCTTGCGGTGGATGGGCGCGGTTTGCGCCTGGTCAACCGGGCCACGCTCGTCGATGGGCGCGCCGAGCACGTCCATGATGCGACCCAGGGTGGCCGGGCCGACGGGCACGGTGATCTGGGCGTGGGTGTTGCTCACTTGCATGCCGCGGCGCAGGCCGTCGGACGAGCCCAGCGCGATGGTGCGGACAATGCCGTCGCCCAGCTGCTGTTGCACTTCGAGGGTCAGCGTGGAGCCGTCCATCTTGAGGGCGTCGTACACCTTGGGCATCTGGTCACGCGGGAACTCCACGTCCACCACCGCGCCGATGCACTGAACGATCTTGCCCACTGTTTGCGTGTCAGCCATTTTTCGTTCCTTCAATCAATTCAAAATCTTCGGATCAGACCGCTGCCGCACCGGCGACGATCTCGGACAGTTCGGTCGTGATGGCGGCCTGACGGGTCTTGTTGTAGACCAGCTTCAGTTCCTTGATCACGTTGCCGGCGTTGTCGGTGGCGGCCTTCATGGCCACCATGCGAGCCGACTGCTCCGAAGCCATGTTCTCTGCCACAGCCTGGTACACCAGCGCCTCGACGTAACGCACCATCAGGTCGTCGATGACGACCTTGGCGTCCGGCTCATAGATGTATTCCCACGAATGAGTCGTTTCGCCGGCGAAATCACTGGCCTTCAAGGGCAGCAGCTGCTCGACCAGGGGCTCCTGCTTCATCGTGTTGATGAAGCGCGTGAAGCACAGGTAGACCGCGCTGAGCTCGCCTGCCGTGTAGGCGTCGAGCAGCACCTTGACGGGGCCGATGAGCTTTTCCAGGTGGGGCGTGTCGCCCATGCCGACCACGCTGGCGACCACGTTGGCGCCAATGCGGTTGAAAAAGCCCGTGGCCTTGTTGCCGATGGAGACCACGTCGGCCTTGACGCCCTGGCCTTCCAGCTCCTTGAGCTGGTTGGTCACGGCGCGCAGCACGTTCGTGTTCAGGCCACCGCACAGACCCTTGTCCGTGCTCACCACGATGAAGCCCACCTTCTTGCCGCCCTGCGAAGGCAGCATGAAGGGGTGGACATACTCGGGATTGGCCTTTGCCAGGTTCGCCGTGATGTTGCGCACCTTGTCAGCGTAGGGGCGAGCCGCAAGCATGCGATCCTGCGCCTTGCGCATCTTCGAAGCCGCGACCATTTCCATGGCCTTGGTGATCTTCTTGGTGTTCTCGACGCTCTTGATCTTGTTGCGAATTTCCTTGCCTACGGCCATGGTGCGCTCCTTTAGGCGAAGGTCTTCTTGAACGCGACGACGGCCGATTGAAGTTCAGCCTCGGCTTCCTTGTCCAGGGCCTTGGTCTGTTCGATCTTGGCCAGCAGGGCGCCGTGGCTGGTCTTCAGGAACTGGTGCAGACCAGCTTCGAAGGCCAGGATCTTCTTGACTTCGACGTCGTCCATGTAGCCCTTGTTGACGGCGAACAGGGTCGCGCCCATCAGGGAGATCGACAGGGGCTGGTACTGAGCCTGCTTGAGCAGCTCGGTCACGCGGGCGCCGCGGTCGAGTTGCTTGCGGGTGGCAGCGTCCAGGTCCGAGGCGAACTGCGCGAAGGCAGCCAGTTCACGGTACTGAGCCAAGTCGGTGCGGATGCCACCGGACAGGCCCTTGATCACCTTGGTCTGGGCTGCACCACCGACGCGCGACACCGAGATACCGGCGTTGATGGCGGGGCGGATGCCAGCGTTGAACAGGTTGGTTTCCAGGAAGATCTGACCGTCGGTGATCGAGATCACGTTGGTCGGAACGAAGGCGGACACGTCACCGGCTTGGGTTTCGATGATCGGCAGCGCGGTGAGCGAGCCGGTCTTGCCCTTGACTTCACCCTTGGTGAAGGCTTCGACGTAGTCGGCGTTCACGCGGGCTGCACGCTCCAGCAGGCGCGAGTGGATGTAGAACACGTCGCCAGGGAAGGCTTCGCGGCCGGGAGGACGGCGCAGCAGCAGCGAGACCTGACGGTAGGCAACGGCCTGCTTGGACAGGTCGTCGTACACGATCAGGGCGTCTTGGCCGCGGTCGCGGAAGTACTCGCCCATGGCGCAGCCGGAGTAGGCCGAGACGAACTGCATGGCAGCCGAGTCAGAGGCCGAAGCGGCGACGACGATGGTGTATTCCATGGCGCCGGCTTGTTCCAGAGCGCGCACGACGTTCTTGATCGACGAAGCCTTCTGACCGATGGCGACGTAGATGCAGGTGACGCCCTGGCCCTTCTGGTTGATGATCGCGTCGATGGCGACAGCGGTCTTGCCGGTCTGGCGGTCACCGATGATCAGCTCGCGCTGGCCACGGCCGACGGGCACCATCGAGTCGATGGACTTGATGCCGGTCTGCAGGGGCTGCGAGACGGATTCACGGGCGATCACGCCGGGGGCGATCTTCTCGATGGGAGAAGACAGCTTGGCGTTGATCGGGCCCTTGCCGTCGATGGGCTGACCCAGGGCGTTGACCACGCGGCCAACCAGCTCCGGACCCACGGGCACTTCCAGGATGCGACCGGTCGTCTTGACGACGTCGCCTTCGGAGATGTGCTCGTAGGCACCCAGGATCACGGCACCAACGGAGTCGCGCTCCAGGTTCAGCGCCAGGCCGTAGGTGGGGACGCCAGAAGCGTCCGCGGGGAACTCCAGCATTTCGCCTTGCATGGCGTCGGACAGGCCGTGGACGCGGACGATGCCGTCGGTCACGGAAATCACGGTGCCTTGGTTGCGAATGTCGGCAGCCGCGCCGAGACCTTCGATGCGGCTCTTGATCAGTTCGGAAATTTCTGCGGGATTCAGTTGCATTGCTTTGCTCCCAGTCTGGTCAAGGGCTGCTCGAAGGCAAACCTCGTTGACAACGGCCGGAGGCACAAGGCCTCCGGGTGTAGGGCGACTGTTCTAGGTTGAGGCCGGGCTCCGATTCAAGCCAGGAGGGCCGACTTCATGCGTTCCAGTCGGGCTTTGACCGAGGTGTCGAGCACCTCGTCGCCGACCACCACTCGCACGCCACCGATCAGCTCCGGGTCGATGTCGACCTTGGCTGTCAGCTTGCGGCCGAAGCGCTTTTCCAGGGGCACGAGGATGTCGGCGACTTGTGCGTCGGACACCTCGAAGGCGCTGGTGATGCGGGCTTCGGACACGCCAGCTCGGGCTTGCACGAGGGCTTGGAACTGCTCGGCCATCAGCGGCAGGGCCGCCAGACGACCGTTTTCCAGAACGGTACGCAGGAAATTGGCCACGACCGGCGCAAGAGCCACCTTGGCAACCTCCGTGAGCACGCTGAAGACCTGGTCTTGCGTGGCACGGGGGTTGTCGGCAAGGCCTTGCACCTGAGCGTCGGAGGCGACCTGACCCAGGGCAGCGACTTGCGCCACCCAGGCAGATTGCTCCGCCTCGGGCGTGGCCTTGAACAGCGCTTCGGCGTAAGGACGGGCGATGGTGGCAAGCTCGGCCATGATCACAGCTCCGACTTCAGGCGGCTCAGCAGGTCAGCATGGACCTGGGCCGAGACCTCGCGGCGAAGGATCTGCTCAGCACCCTTGACGGCCAGACCAGCGACCTGCTCGCGCAGGGTCTCACGGGCCTGGATGACCAATTGATCGGCTTCTGCCTTGGCATCAGCGACGATCTTGGCGGCTTCGTCAGAAGCGCGCTTCTTGGCCTCGTCAACGATCACGGATGCGCGCTTTTCAGCGTCAGCCAGTCGTTGAGCGATTTCGTCACGGGATTGGGCGAGCTGAGCCTGGACGCTCTTGTTTGCGTTCGCCAGTTCCAGCTTGGCCTTGTCGGCGGCAGCCAGACCATCGGCGATCTTGCTTGCGCGCTCGTCGAGTGCCTTCGTGATCGGCGGCCACACGAACTTCATCGTGAACCACCAGAGGATCCCGAAGACCACGATCTGCGCGAACAGCGTTGCGTTCAGATTCACGGCTCGGACCTTTCTCGGTTAAATGGGATGTTCAGTCGAGAAGGGACCGATTACTTCGGCAGGGCGGCGATGAAGGGGTTCGCGAATGCGAACAGCATGGCGATACCGACACCGATCAGGAAGGCCGCGTCGATCAGACCAGCCAGCAGGAACATCTTGGTTTGCAGTTCGTTCATCAGCTCAGGCTGACGAGCGGTGGCTTCAAAATACTTGCCACCCATCAGGGCGATACCGATACAAGCACCGATCGCGCCCAGGGCGATGATCAGACCACAAGCCAGAGCGACGTTAGCCAACACCAGTTCCATGATTGCTCCTAAAAGAAAGGTTGGTTTAAAAAGAAAGGGAACGAGAAAAACAGACAGATCGAAGTGACCCGGTCAGTGACCTTCGTGGGCCTGACCGATGTACACCAGGGTCAGCATCATGAAGATGAACGCTTGCAGCGTGATGATCATGATGTGGAAGATGGCCCAGGCGGAACCAGCCACGATGTGGGTCAGCCAAAGGCCGACGCCACCCAGCGAAGACAGACCAGCTGCACCCAGCAGGGCGATCAGCATGAAGACGAGCTCGCCAGCGTACATGTTGCCCCACAGCCGCATGCCGTGAGAGATGGTCTTGGCGCCGAACTCGACGAGGTTCAGGAAGAAGTTGGCCGGGGCCAGGGCGATGGTGCCCACGACGCTGTGCGCATGGAAGGGGGCCGTGAACAGCTCCTTGATCCAGCCGCCAACGCCCTTGATCTTCATGTTGTAGTACAGGCAGATCAGCAGAACCGAGATGGACATGCCCAGCGTGATGGACAGATCGGCGGTCGGCACGACGCGCATGTAAGCGTGATGAGGGTCGTGGCCGGCAACCTTGTAATACTCTTCCCACAAGCGCGGCAGGAGGTCGACGGGCAGCAGGTCCATCGCGTTCATGAAGAAGATCCACACGAACACGGTCAGCGCAACCGGGGCGACGGCCTTGCGCGACTCTGCGTTGTGCACGATGCCCTTGGCCTGGGTGTCGACCATCTCGACCAGCACTTCAACGGCGGCCTGGAAGCGACCCGGCACGCCGGACGTTGCCTTGCGAGCCGCCTGCCACAGCAGGAAGACACCGATCAGGCCCATCACGATCGACCAGAACACCGAGTCGTAGTTGATGTAGCTCCAGTCCATGATGGCCTGGGGCTCAACCTGGTTCTGCAGGTGGCGCAGGTGGTGCCCGATGTACTCGGGCGCGGTCAGGGCGTGTGCTTCAGCAGACATCAGCGACTCTCGTCAAACGGTTTTTTTCGTGCGGCGCTGTTGAAGCAACAGCGCCACGCCAATAGATTTCAAACAGACCACCAGCGTCACCAGCAGCGCGGCCCAGTGAACCGGGTTCAGCACCGCGGGCGCCAGGACCAGCAAGGCCCCGGACAAGCACAGCTTGAGGATCTCCCAAAGGACCAGACCCCCGACACTGCGCCCCGCATTCCGACCGAACACACCGCGCGCCATCATGGCGTTGGGCACCACCACCACGACCGCCCCATACAAGGCAGACAGGAACGCACCCTGGCTCCAGGTCACAACCCCCCAGATCAGCGCGACCGACAACCCGAACAAGGTCTGCCAGGCCAACGCCTGCCACACCGTGAAGGAAGGTTGCCTGGCGAGCAAGGCCTGAGCCTCTTCTCGCGTCAGCGGGCTGATCGGCGGCAGGGCGTCTTCGTCCAAGTCGCTGTCATCGAAAGGCTTCATTCCGGAACCGCTCACTGACATCTCTGGACTCAAACGCCAACCCGTCGTCGGCAAAACCTAAAGATTATACGCATGAGTCTGAGACAGGCCAAGGCCCGCTGTCGCCATCAGACTTAAACAGGGGGGGGCGATGCGCGCACCAGCCCCCGAGCCACCGTCTCTGCGCATACCACCAGTTCTTACTAACCCGACGCATTACACACCCCCCATGTAAGGGAGCACCGGGGGGAAGCCCGGTGTCTTGGGGGCGACGACGCGGGCATGCTCACCTCAACGTCAACGCGTCACGAATCGAATCAACGCCGGCCTGTCGCACGCTTTGTGCCCCATCGCCGCACGTCGAAGCCCCTGCTTCAGTTGGAGTCCAGCATGCCCACCACGGCCAAGAAAGAAAAAGTCAGTACCTTCTTTCGTCCGATCAAGGCGATCACGGTGACGCACATCAAACAGATGTACGACATTTACTCGTCCTTTTATGAGAACACCTCGCTGGACATCTTCCTCAACGACCTGAGCAAGAAATCGGGCGTGATCCTGGTGATGCGCAAGTCCGACGACCGCATCGTGGGCTTTTCGACGCAGACCTTTTTCGACCTGAAGGTGGATGGCAAGCGCGTGCGCGGCATCTTCAGCGGCGACACCATCATCGAGCCGGCTTACTGGGGCAACAACGCCCTGGCAAACACGTTCTACCGTCGCCTGATCATCGAGCGCATCAAGCGTCCCTTCGTGCCTTTTTACTGGTTCCTCATCTCCAAGGGCTACAAGACCTATTTGTTGATGACGAACAACTTCTACAACTACTACCCCAAGGTGGACGGCAACCGGGGTGGTCGCAACGAGCGCTATCACAACATCACCCAGGCGTACTGCCAGCAGCTGTTCCCCGAGGCGTTCGACCGCGAAAACATGCTGCTGGACTTCGGCAACGAGTACGTGCGCCTCAAGGGCGACGTGGCCGAGATCACGCCGGAGCTGAAAGCGGCCAACCCGCACATCGCCTTCTTCGAGAAGGTGAACCCGAGCTGGCGCCGTGGCACCGAGGTGCCCTGCCTGGCCGCGTGCGACTACGAAAGCCTGTTTCGCTCCATCGTGGACGTGCCCTGGAAGTGGATCAAGAAGCACATCCTGGGGACGCACCGCCCTGCCGGCCTGGACCTGGCTGGCAAACCCACCAGCTCGCGCCGCGCTGAAGCGGACTGGGACGCCGAGGACGCACTTGAGCGTCCCAAGGCCTCCTGAGCATGGGGGCCGGAACCACCCTCGGACACCACCTCCTCAAACTGCTGGTCGCCCCGGGGCGCCAGCGTTTCGAACAGCACCTCGGTGAGCTGGAGTCTGTCCAGCGCGCCAGGCTGGGTCGTTGGTTGTCCGCTGCATCCCTGTCCCCCGAGGGCCAGCGGCGCGGTGTGCGCGCCGACTGGTCTTGGGAGGAGTTTTCTCGGCAGATGCCGGTGTCGTCCTACAACGACTACGCCGAGGTCATCGGCCAGCAACGGGCGCGCAAGCAATCGCTGCTGATCGACTCGCCGGTGATGCGCTATCAGCCCACCAGCGGCTCGACCTCGGCCGTGAAGTGGGTGCCCTACACCAAGATGTTCCTCGACGAGCTCGACCAGGTGATCACCGCCTGGGTCGGCGACCTGTATCGGCAGTTCCCCAAGCAGGGCAATGGCACGCATTACTGGTCGCTGTCGTGGATCCCGACGGAGCTGCGCAGCCAGACCGCGGGCGACATCAACGACGACATGAAGATGCTGTCGTGGGGCAAGCGCCTGCTGGCCTACCTGACGCAGTCGGCGCCCCAGGAAATCGCGCTGGCTCAGAGTTCGGACGACTCGCTGTTTGCCACCATCGCCTACCTGGCCGCCGACGAGTCGCTGGGCTTCATCTCCGTGTGGAGCCCCACCTTCGGCCTGGGCCTGCTCGAGCAGATGTCGGCCTGGAAGGACGAGCTGGCGGCGACGCTCTCCAGCGGGAGCTGGGGCGGGCGGTCCGTGCGCATGGCCGGCGTGCCCTGCCCACGCTCCACCCGTGCGGCGGCCATGCTGCGTCAGTGGAATGGCCAGCTGGAGCCCGCGTTCTTCGAGGCGCTGTGGCCGCAGCTGGCGGTGCTGAGCGCCTGGGACACGGCCGCGGCCACGCCCTGGGCGCGCAAGCTGCAAGGCTTCCTGCCGCACGCTCACTTTCAGGGCAAGGGCCTGTGGGCCACCGAGGGCGTGGTGACCTTCCCCTTCCAGGGCCGCTACCCGCTGGCCTACCTGAGCCATTTCTTCGAGTTCGCCGACGCCAACGACGGCCGCATCCTGGCCGCCTGGCAGCTGCGCCAGGGGCAGGAGGTCATCCCCATCCTGACCACAGGCAGCGGCTTCGCGCGCTACCAGATGAGCGATGTGCTGCGCGTGGACGGCGCCTTGGGCGAAGTGCCTTGCCTGACCTTCCTGGGACGCAACGACGGCGTCGACCTGGTCGGCGAGAAGACCAGCGCCACCACGGCCCAGGCGGTGCAGGACGGCCTGAAGCTCGACGGCGCCCTGCCGGTGACCTTGCTCGCGCTCGACGAAGCGCGCCACCGCTCGCCCGGCTACGTGCTGCTGGTGGAGTGCGGGGAAGACGCGCCGCGCGAGGCCCTGCAGCGTGACCTGGGCACCCAGGTCGAGCGGGCCCTGCAGGCCAACTTCCACTACAAGCTGGCGCGCGAGCTGGGCCAGCTTCAGCACGCGGCCTGCGTGGCCCTGCCCCACATGCGTCAGATCTACATGGACCAGTGCCGTGAGCGCGGGATGATCGAGGGCAACATCAAGATCGAACCGCTGCGCCATTGGCGCGGCGCCGTGC
>Ga0209300_1000548_pt1 | contig 18552 bp, 23 predicted proteins | sample Shrwel_input2_RT_FD_187535 | JGI IMG/M metagenome (GOLD analysis project Ga0209300, IMG submission 187535) | Subsurface microbial communities from deep shales in Ohio, USA - Utica-3 well 1 S input2 RT (SPAdes) (version 2) ... | reverse complement strand
ATCTAATAGTATTCTTACAGTATTCCTAGAGTATCTGTAGAGATTCTTCACAGAATACTAGAGCTTGCGGTGAGGCAAGCAATCAACAAATTCAATTCAACAACAATAATCACAAGGAAATTTCTATGAGCAGATGCAAAGCTTGTGATTCTCTGTTCGCACCATCTCAATTTACCCCTGTGCATCGTAGGGATTCTGAGTTGTGCTCCTACTGCCGATTCGTGGCAGATAATCCCTACTACGTGGATTGCCATGAATACCAGTTTGAAACGATCACAGAGAATCCTACGTATCTTGAGAATTACAAACATACGTGCCCTGAATAATATTTATTCTCATTGGTGTTGACATACAGAGATTCGTGTGTATAATATTAAGTATTGGCACAGAAGAATAACTACGAGGTAAGCATGGCACACAAACCTAACAGCACATCGTTCAAGCCGGGGCAATCCGGTAATTACAAAGGTAAACCTTCCGGTACTAAAACCAGTGCTCGTCGTCAAGGTGCAAACAAACTTAAAAAACTACTCAAGGCTCTTGAGCCACTGGCAGATGATTCAATCGGTGTGGCCGCTGAGATCATGCAAGACGAATCAGCGTCTCAAGCAACCCGCCTCAACGCTGCTATGAATCTCCTGAAGAAATACACTGAGCTTACCGATGTGGTGTATTTTGAACAGCTTCCGAAAGACGAGCAGCAGCGTAACAAGCAAGGCATCGCTGACGACAGCGAAGATGAGCAAGAGGACGCTTCACCTAAGATTGCTTTGTTTTCTGAGAAGAAATCCGGTTAATTAGAATTTCAGTTTTGTGTGGTGAATGCGTAGGCTGATGCGCTCGGATGGGGGAATGGCATACCCTTGGTTGAGACTTGAAAGGTCAAAATTACCATAGTTAGTGGATTTGCACTAGCTGCCTGTCGCTAGGTGTGTAACGTCATTTACGGGTTCGACTCCCGTTCCAGTAAATAGCGACCATGTTGGAGATCAGTACCAACCACCACATGCCTCACATCAGCAAGGGCTGGTGTCTTATGGATAGCTACGGTTATCCATTGCTTTCTCCCGAAGCAAATGTACGGAGTATGCCTCTGAGGATCACCGGAGAGAACAAGGTCACTCCACAGAACTTCATGCACACTTTACTTCGTGTTTTCAAGCAAGCTGTAGAATCGACTACAGGCGTCTTACCTACGGTAACACCGTCGAGGCGTAGGGTTGGGCCAACTAATCCCTTGCTTACCTTTCTAAGTTACCCTAAGAGGCTTTATGAGCATTGTAGAGATTCTTCTGGCAGTGATTGCTCTGCTAATGACAATTCCTTCAGCATTTGGTGCTTTGGTGATCTATCACGTATTTGTCAGACGCAAGCATGAGCCTGCTGATAAGAGTAATCGGATTAACCACTTTAGGCTAGTCTGGTTTGCTCTTACACGAGAAGAACTGTTCGTCAACTTGTTTCCTTGGATGAAACGTGACGAATATGATAATATGCACAGTTAGCTGTAAGCTGCCCTCTAGCTCCTTAGAGGGTTTCTTAGAGCATTCTGCTCAACACTTTTGGATGAGGCGCAGAGACGGAACGGCTGCTCCAGACTGTAAATCTGGCACCACTTGGTTATGTAGGTTCGAATCCTACCTCATCCACCAGAATAGGCATCTCATGCCTTCCCTTTTGGACGCCTACAGACTTTCTCCTCGTTTGTCATGGTGTTCTCCTCAGACCGCTTGGTTATCACGGCGGTGTTCACTGTAGGCGTCCAACCTATATTAAAACATTTCAATATAAGAAATTACTATTGATTTCTTCCCACCTATTGACAAATAGCATTTTAACGTTACAATATTAGTAGATAGTTAGCAAGCCTACTAATATGCTGTTTGTCTTCTGCTACAAGGAGATAAACATGTATGGATAATAACAAGATTGGTCCTGCCAGTAAGCGACAAGAAGATTTTCTGCTCTCTGAGGCTGATATAACGGTATTTGGTGGCTCGGCGGGGTCGGGCAAAAGCTATGTAGGCTTAATGACCCCACTACTTTACGTAGATGATCCGCATTTTCGAGGTGTAATCTTCCGTAGGACAATGCCTGAGATCACAGCAGGTGGTGGTCTTTGGGACACTGCTCAAGCAATGTATAAAGACTTCGACCCTGGTGTGAGATTCAGAGAGAAAGAGAAGGTCGCGATATTCTCGTCAGGCGCACAGCTTAAATTCTCACACCTTGAGATGGAGAAAGACAAGTATTCTCATCAGGGTGCTCAGTACGGCTTTGTGTTGTTTGATGAGGGCACACACTTCTCAGAAACAATGATTGATTATCTTCGTTCTCGTCTCAGGGCACCTAAGTCTAAATACAAGACTCAAATGAAGATCACTTGTAACCCTGACTACGATTCATTTCTACGTCGATGGGTGGACTGGTATCTTGATCCAAACACAGGTATTCCAGATCCTGAGAAAGCTGGCAAGATGCGCTATTTCGTTCGTCAAGGCGAAGAGCTACATTGGGCAGACACTCGGGAAGAGCTTGAAGAAGTGTACGGTACTGGTCCTGAGAGTGGTATCGTGTCTTTCGTATTCCATCCAGCGACAATCTACGACAACCCTCCGCTTATGGAGGCAGACCCTACTTACGTATCTAGGCTGAAGTCATTGGCTCGTGTAGAGCGTGACAGGCTGCTTCACGGCTCTTGGTACGCAAGGGCAACTGAGGTAGGTTACTGGAAGAAAGATTGGGTGGAATTCGTAGAACGACCTCCGATGAAAGTCAAGAAACGTGTACGAGCTTGGGACTTGGCAGGTAGTATCCCTTCTGAGACTTATCCCAATCCAGACTACACGGCTGGCGTTCTGATGAGCGTAGATCAAGACAATCGTTATTACATAGAAGATTGCGTGAGGTTCCGTAAACGGTTCCAAGGTGTGTTTGAAGAGATCGTCAGGTGTGCCAGAGAGGACGGTGCAGACGTTCAAATCATTATTCCGGCAGATCCTGGGGCCGCAGGCAAACAGTACGCATCACAGCTAATCAGAGACCTTGCTGACAAAGGCTTCCACGCCAGAGTTAAGACAACTAATAAAAATAAGGTTACGCGTTTCGCTCCATTCTCGGCAGTTTCTGAAGCTGGCTTCGTCACGCTAGTGAGAGGTCCGTGGAACGATGATTACACAGACGAGCTTGAAGCATTTGACGGAGGAAGGAACAAAAAGGACGATGCCGTAGACGCAACCTCAGACGCCTATTGGGCACTGAGTCAATCTATAACACTTCCTGATTTCACGCTTCCAAATTTCACGCAGTCAAACCCATTCTCAATACAATATTAAGGAGGTCGAATGGCTGAAGACTTAGACCTAAAACAAGGTGAAGGCTCCCCTCCGAGAATGAGGATGGGTGAAACTTCAACGGTAGGTCTTAAAGTAAGTAATGACAGAATCTATGAGGAAATGAAGAAAGAACTTCGTTGGCCTGCTGTCATCACTACTTATAAGAAAATGGGCTATGACGCCACTATCGCTTCTGCGATTGAATTGTTTGAGATGATGATTGCTCGTGTTGATTGGCATGTGAAAGCTCCTATGGACGCCACAGAAGATCAACGTAAGAAAGCAAAGTTCATTGAGCAATGTATGCACGATATGGATCACACTTGGATGAACTTCATTCAGGAAATTTCCAGTTATCTTACGTATGGCTTCAGCGTCCATGAGAAGGTCTACCGAAGACGTTTGAAAGAACGTGGCTCACGATATAACGATGGGCTTATTGGTTGGCAGAAGCTTCCTGTACGCTCTCAGGACACTATCGAGAAGTTTCTGTTCTCAGAGACAGGTCGAGAAGTTATTGGCGTACAGCAAGACTTGTCCGCAAGCTATGACTTGAATCGCTTTAAGAATCTGTTAGATTCTACCAATAAGATTGAGATTCCCCGTAAGAAGTTTCTGCTATTCCGAACCAATCCTAAGCGTAACAATCCAGAGGGCAATAGCCCCCTGAAGAAAGTTTATTTTGCTTGGAAGTATCGGAGTGCTATTGAGGAAACTGAGGCGTGTGGCCTCGCTAGGGATCTCTCAGGGCTTCCAGTTGTCAGACTGCCTCCGAGGTATATGTCAGACGATGCTACGCCAGAAGAAAAAGCGATATTTCAACACTACCAGAGAATCATTCGCAACATTCATAACAATGAGCAAGCTGGCCTAGTATTACCACAAGCGTTTGATCCTGAGTCTCGTCAACCAATGTTTGACTTTGAGCTTCTAGGCGCTCAAGGCGGTAAGCAATACGACACTGACAAGATCATTCGCAGGTGGGATTTCAAAATCCTCACACTGCTTTTCGCAGACATCCTCAAGCTCGGTCAGGACCAAGTAGGTTCCTTCGCATTGGCTGGTGAGAAAACCACGCTAATGTCAATGGCAATCGAAGCACGACTCCAAGAGATCGCTGACGTTCTCAATAACGATCTTATTCCTCAGACATTCCGTTTGAATGGATGGACAGATACAGAGTATCCCACATTCACATACGGCAATCTGAATGAGATTGATTTGGAAGAGTTCTCCAAAGCTGTTCAGCGCATCTTCTCAGTGAATGCTATTGAGGCTGACCGCCCCGTTATGAATAAGATTCGTACAGCAGCCTTTAAGGTTGATCCGTTGCCGGATGATGAGCCTGTCCATAAAGATGAGCTTCCGAACAATGAATCCGGGGCGAGCGAGGGTATGTCTACTATGGGCGAAGGGACCGGAACTAGCGCGATGGGATCTTCTGATAATTCAGCAGACAACTTAGACAACGCAGGATAAAGTATATGGAAGAAGATAATAAGCAACTACTACATGCTATTACCACTCTTCTGAATAAATGCTTTGGCAACGGGACAGAGGAGAGCGTAAAAGCTCCCCCTGAGCCTGTCGAAAAACATGCAGAAGGCGACATTGCTAACGATGTAACAGTGAGCAAAGCCGTAGACGAAGAATTGAAACAAGCAACATTTCTTGTGCTGGCTCCTGAAGAAGTTGATCTGCATGGCGACATTTACTCAGAAACCGAGATTCGTAAAGGCTGTCACAATTTCCAAACGCATTGCCGTAAAGCCAATCTGTTCCACTTGGTAGAAACTGAAGACGCTGCCATTGTTGAGAACTACATTGCTCCCGCCGATTTCTACATGGATTCCACTTATATCAAGAAAGGCTCTTGGTTGCAAGTGTGGCAATTCAATGATGATGAGCTTTGGGATCTTGTTCAGAAAGGCGAGATTAACGGAGTAAGTATTCAGTGCATGGCAGGTTATGAGGAGTTAGACAATGCAGAAGGCTAAACGTCGATTGAAAGATTTTAATTTTGAAGGGCAAGGCTCTGCCGTAGCTCTCGTTGGAAAGCACCAAGGGGGCGCGGCTAATGGTTACACTACGCTAGTCACTAAAGCTACCGACAAGATTCCCGATTCATTTATCCAGAAGGCAACTCAAGTTCAAGTCACATTGAGCATTGATGAGTTCCTTCGTAAGTTTTTCAATATGTATTGGGATGACGCAGAAATCCTTGCACGAATGCTTGGGTTTGTAACTGAAGATATGGATTGGCAAGAACGCATGGAAGATATGCGTGAAACAGATTCTTTTGACAGCTACATCCAAGAGAAGGTGGAATCTGTAGAGATTATGAAATCCATCTTCAAGGCTGATGATATTTATAAAGCTGTTTCAGAACTAAGTGACGGACAGTTTGAACAATTTCTCCACGATCAAAAACTGATCGAGAAAGCTATGTCCTCTGCGTCACCAGAGGGCGTTTCTAACCAAAACGACAAAGAGGACGTAACTAAAATGTCTGAAGATATGATTCAAAAATCCGAAGTAGAAACCATGATTGAGAAGGCTGTTAGTGAGCTTAAAACTGATCTCGCCAAAGCTCAAGAACAAATTGAAGCATACAAAGCCAAAGAGCAAGAAGCTCAGGTAGAAGCTCGTAAGGGTGCTTTGAAAGACGCTGTGAAGGATGAAGAGAAGGCTGAAAGCCTCTTTAAGTCTCTGGAAGGCGTAAGCGATGAAGCATTCACCAATGCCGTACAAGCTCTCAAGTCTCTGGTAGCTGCTACTGAAGAAGGTGAGATGTTTGCTGAAAAAGGCGTTGACGCAGAACAGAAAGAGCCTGCTGCTAAAGATTCAGCAACTGCTGCTTATCTGAAGAAGAAGTATTCTGGCGAATAAGCCAGTTGGTTAACCACCTTACAATTAATAATACGTATTATTGGAGATTTAATATATGACTCTTATCGCAAGTGATACTCCGCGACTGTCTAACATGATCAAGCGTGAACTGTGGAGCGAACAAGGCTACTGCCGTAAAGCAGTAACTGTAAACGAAGGCTCTGCTGTTGATTACAAAATTGGTCAGGTACTTGGCGAAGTAACCGCCGCTGGCAAATTCGTACAGTATGACGAAACTGCTGCTGATGGTAGTGAAACTGCTTCTGCTATTGCTCTGGAAGATGTTTCTGTAGAAGCTGCCACTGACACCATTGTTCTGTGTCTGGTTAAAGGTCCGGCTATTGTAGCTGATGGTGGCCTAGTATTCAAAGCTGGTGTTGACGAAGCTGCTGCTAAGACTCAGCTTGAAGCCGCTGGCATCAACGTAGACACTCAACTTTAATAACAATTAGGAGTAAATAATGGCTACCATTCGTAGTTTTGATAAACCGTTTGAACTTGTAGACTACACCGAAGAACTGCTAGTCATCCCGAATACTTGGGGGCTGGTAGGTCAGATGGGCATCTTTGAAGAAGAAGGTGTTTCTCAGCACACTATCACCGTTGAGAAGATCGACCAGTCTTTGAATCTGATTACTGACCGTGTACGCGGTGAACGTAACAACATGAACAAAGACTACACCCGCGAACTGCACAGCTTTGTTGTTCCTCACTTCCCGCTGGATGATTATATCAAACCTGAAGACATTCAGGGTCAGCGCGCTTATGGCGAAGCGAACATGGAAGAGCAGTTGGGTATGGTGCGCGCTCGTAAGCTTGAGCGTATCCGTCGCAACCACGCAGTAACTCTGGAAGCTGCGCGGATGCAAGCTCTGACTGCTGGTACTGTGTACGCCCCGAACGGCACTGTAGCAAATGATTGGTACAGCTCCTTCAACGTCATCCGTAAAGAAGTTGACTTTGATCTGGGTACTGCTGCTACTGACGTAATCGCTAAAGGCGAAGAAGTGGTTGCTCACATTCAGGACAACATCCTGTCTGGTGACATGGTAACTGAGATCGTTGCTCTGTGTAGCGGTGAGTTCTTCTCCAAGCTGATCTCTCAGGCAGGCGTCAAGGAAGCGTACAAATATTACACTTCCACCCAAGAACCTAACCGTAATCGTCTGGGTAGCGGCCTGTATCGTGAATTCGTTCACGGCGGCGTTCGTTACATCGAGTATCGTGGCAAGTACAACGGTTCTGACCTGATTCCGGCTGGCGATGCGTATTTCCTGCCGATGGGCGTTACCGAAATGTTCAAGACTTACTTCTCTCCGGCCAACAAGTTTGGCTTTGTGAACACCACTGGTGAGCAAGCATACGTCTTTGAATATGCCGGTAGCAAGGATGAAGAGATTGTTCTGCAATCCGAATCCAACTTTATCAACATGCTGCGTCGTCCGCAAATTGTTGTACGCGGTCACACCTCTACCTAAGAGATGACCTAAAGAGGAGGAGGGCTTCGGCCTTCCTCTTTCTTACATTGTAGAGAGCATTTAGTTATGAGTGTTCTGCATAATGTGGGATGCGTTTATTTGCCAAAGGAGACAGTAATGCCCTTCACAGGTGATCCAGTTAATAACGCCATAGACCGCGTTAGATTGATGGTGGGTGACACAGACCCACAGTTTGAGTTCTTAGACGACTCCACATACCAATTCGTACTAGATAAGAATAACGATAACGAGAAGTCAGCCGCAAGAGAATCTGCACGTTACATCCTAGCATACATTGCACGTTTCACTCGTGAGCGTACAGGCGACATTGAAGTTTATGGTAAGGAGTTCTTTGAGAACTACAGACAGCTTCTCATGGATCTTATCAATAATCCAAACTTCAGTGACGTATTGCCTATGCCGTATGCTGGTGGTATTTCTAAGCAGGATATGCTTGATAACAATAACAAGATTGACAACAACCACACTCAATTCTATATCGGCTATTCTACGTCCACACCTACTTATGAAGAGGTAGAGTATGACGGGCCGTTTGAAATCTAATCGTAAAGGTTGGAATGATTTAAAGCGCAAACTTAAAACGTTTGATTATGAGCGTTCTGTGGATGTCGGCTTTTTTGCTAATGCTCAGTATGGTCCCGATAATGACAACTTGCAAGTAGCTCAAGTTGCCGCATGGAACGATTACGGAACTTCAACAAACCCGCCAAGACCTTTCATGACTATAGACTTTGCTGGTGCTGTTAAGTCTGAGTTCAAAGATTATGCTCGTAGGGTTTTCGTCACACTTCTCACTAGAAACATCACACAAGTGAATCAAGAGATTGAGCATATTGGTATTATCTTTGAGGAAGAGTTGAAGGACATTATCGTTCAGTACCCCGGCAGTAATGCTAGTTGGTGGGCTGCTGAGAAAGGCTTTAACGATCCTCTCAGACATACAGACACGATGCTTGAGTCAGTGAGTAGTCGAGTTAAGAAAGGTTCAAGAGTCATCAAGAAAGGATAAGGAGTGAGCAATGCTATCTAGCAAGTTTAACGGTATGAGAGCTACAGGCAGGGTTAAGCTCACTCTAATGCGTCCTTCAGGTACTGGCGGGAGTTATGTTGACGGACGTTGGGTGGAAGCTGGCGCTTCTCCTGTCGAGATTGACGCTAACGTACAGCCTCTAGGGTACAAAGAGACAATGCTTCTGGAAGCTGCTGACAGGTCTAAGAGAAGCCTTAAAGTGTACTCACCAGATCCTATCTATTCTGAAAGCGAGAACGAGAATGGCGCTGATGAGTTTGATTGGCAGGGCGATACGTTCAAAGTGATGAAGGTCGAGAACTATGAAATGGGTGTGCTCTCACATCATAAAGCCGTAGCTATTATGAAGGAGAAGATCAATGAGCCTGTATAGTAGCTTACAAGATTCCCTCCATTCTACACTCTCAACATTCCTCCCAAGCACTACAGTGATACACAGTCATGGTGGTGGGCAAGAACCTAGCGGCAAATACCTTTCAATCAACATTCTGAATATCAACAGAGTGGGTCGTGAGTATGACTCTACATACACCAATGATATTGAACCTGTCTCTCAGTCAACAAGCGTACATGAAGCAACAGTAAGACTATTGTTCATAGGCAATGGCTCTGGTGATGATGCTTATGAGCTTGAAGCAATGCTTCACAATAACGCAACACGATTTGTTCTATACCAAAACAACCTAGCTGTCATGAGGCTTGGTGATGTTACTAGGGTTCCTGAGAAGAGGGACACTACTTGGGTTGATTACTTCAAGTTTGATGTAGTCTTCTCATACGCTGTAGTCAATGAGCAGCCAGTAGAAATCATTGAAGACGTTTCATGGAACAATAATGTTTATGGCTAATCAGCCTATTCGTTAACGATAACTAATTAGCAGGTAGCACCTGCATAGGAGACTATCATTACAGCCGTAACTGATATTGTAAATATTTTGATTTCAAGAGAGACCCAAGCGGTTTCTCGTGCAGCATTTAACGTTCCGATGTTTCTTGCTTCACACACAAACTTCACAGAACGTGCACGAGCGTATGCTTCTATCACAGAAGTAGGCGCAGACTTTGGTTCTGAAAGCTCTGTCTATGCAGCAGCTTCCCAATTCTTTGGTCAAGACCTAGTACCACAACAGATTGTAATTGGTCGCCGCGCTGTAGACTCTGTTGATGTTGCCGTGAATGACACTTCAGGCACTATCACAAACAGCTACAACGGCACTGAGGTCGTCACTGACGTATCTGGTGCAGCAGACGCAACAGCAGCCGTAGGGTTGATTGAGAGCGACTTCACAGCAGCTTCTATTACAGGTATTGACTTCACTGACAATCTGGACGGTACTTATAGTATCTCTCCGACTGTTGCTGGTGAAGACTACTCATTCTCGACTGAAGGCACTGCTCAGACGCTCACCTACAACTCTTCTGAGACTTGGGTGGATGCACTAGACGAAGTTAGTCTCTACAACACTGAGTGGTATGCCTTCACAGCAGAAACTCACGATCCTGTAGACGTAGCTTATCTAGCGGCTGCGGTAGAGGCACGTAAGATTGTTTACGGTACTTCCACAAGCTCTACTGACGTACTTTCCGCAGCCTCCACTGCTGACATTGGTCAGCAACTGTATGACTTGGGTTATGACCGCACATTCGTCATGTATCATCCTGACGCAGACACAGCCTATCCTGAAGCAGCTTGGATTGGTGGACAACTACCAGAGCAGCCGGGTAGCAACACTTGGAAGTTCAAGAGTCTGTCTGGCGTAGCTGTTACTCCGCTATCAGCAACTCAGAGCAACGCAGCTAAAGATAAGAAAGTGAACACCTACGAGCGTGTTGGTGGTGTTGGTATCACTTCTGAAGGCGTCATGGCTAGTGGTGAGTTCATTGATGTCATTGTGTTTTTGGACTGGTTGGAAGCTCGTATGCGTGAGGGCATCTTCTTCCGCTTGGTTAACACTAAGAAAATCCCGTTTACAGCACAAGGCACAACTGTAGTAGAAGCTGAAATTCGCCGTGTGTTGTCTGAAGGCATTGCTAACGGTGGTCTTGCTCCTAACCCACAGCCTACAGTCAACGTACCGAACGTACTGTCTCTGGACCCGAATCTACGGGCTACTCGTACACTGGAAGGTATCACCTTTGAGGCGCGTCTCGCGGGGGCCGTACATTACGTCAAGGTTCGAGGGACCGTAAATATCTAACGAAATCAATGACTTACGTTAATTGATTCCAAAATAATCAGGAGTAATACCAAATGGCATCTACTTTTACAAGTACGTTTGCGCCTAATGATGTTACGGTAGTCATCTCTCAAGGTGGCTTCTCGCATGTAGTGAGCGGCTTCTCTGAAGATAGCATCGTGAGCATTGAGCGCAACAGTGACACCTTCAGCCTCTACACAGGCGCTGACGACACTAACACTCGTATCTATCAAGCTGACACTTCTGCGATGATTACATTGCCGTTGCAGCAGACTTCTAATAGTAACGACATCCTCTCTCAGCTTTATGAGAATGACCGTGCTTCACGCGATTCCACAGGTCTGTTCAATATCACTGTGAAGGACAACTCAGGTCGTTCCACATTCTTCGCTGAAGAAGCATTCATTGCTGTTGTTCCAAACTCAAGCTTTGGCAACACTATGCAGCTTCGTGAATGGCAGATTCAAGCTGTACGTCTTCAGACATTCAATGGCGGTAACGCTAAGTTTAGTCCTGAAGATCAAGCAGCCTTTGAAGAGATTGGTGGCACTGTAGAGTCTCAGTGGCAAGCATAAAATTGCTGCAATAATCCTATAAGGAGGGCGGGGGTTATTCCTCCCCCCCTCCTTTTTCTTTGCTTATAATAAAAGGAGATACGAATGGCATTGAAAAGTTATTCTCCTCAAGACGTAGATATATTGCTTGGTGGCTTCTACAGAGTGTCTGGATTCGTAGAGGATTCTTTCATCAATATCTCAAAGGACGTTCAGCCGTATAAAACTAAGCGTAGCTCTGATGGACAAGTAGCAAGAACATTCATCAAAGACGACACTTACACTGTTGAGATTTCCCTAGCATCTTCCAGTCCAGCCAATGACATTCTCACTAAAATTTACCAAGTGGACTCACTGAGTCAATACGCTAAATTCCCACTGTTCATCAAAGACACACTTGGGTCTTCATTGTTCGTATCGCCTACAGCTTGGATTAAACAAGTACCGGACATGTCTTTCACAAGTAGTGTGAGTGATCGTGTGTGGGTGATTCAGGCGACACAAGCCACATTCAATATCGGTGGTAATGAGGGCGCGTCTTCTGCTTTGGAAGACTTGGCGAACGCAGGCTTTGGTGCAATCGGAGGATTCCTTTAAGGAGGGAATATGTCATTTGAAGTTTATACATACAGTCCCTCAGAGGTGGTTCTAACAATCTCAGGGTATCAGATCACAGGCTTTGATAAGATTTCTGTCAGTCGTAATTCGCCAGCATTCTCTATGGTGAAAGGTATTCGTGGACAGAACACTAGGGTTAGGAATAGAGATAGCTCTTGCACTATCACTGTTGATCTATTGCAAACAGCAATGGCTAATGATGTGCTGACAGAAGTGCTTAATGCAGACCTTAAAACAAACTCTGCACGAATGAATCTTAACTTGACAGATGCATTGGGCAATGCTAGAATAGATAGTAATAGTTGCTATATCGAATCCTACCCTAAAGCAACATTCGCAGGTGACATTGAGTACCGTCGATGGACACTCACTTGCCTATCCACAGAGACATTCAAACTTGGCGGCAACGCAGAGCTTGGAGGCAACGCTTTCACTGATGATGTGGGAGGTTATGCTTCTAAGATTGGTAATGCTGCACAGGGCGCTGTAGATGCTGTAGGTGGGGTTTTTGGCAGCTAAGAATTACATAAACAAAACGTGAGGAAATAAATCTATGCGCGAACAAAAGACAGTGGAAATTCAAGGCGAGGAATACCTGCTTAACCAATTTGGTGCCTTGGAAGGCTTGACGTATCAGAAGGCATTGGCTAGTGTAATTATGCCAGCGATTGCTGAAATCACTTCTCGTGATAATATGAGCGAAGGTGAAGCACTCTCTATTGGCATGAACAAGCTTGCTGAGAATATTGATAAGATTGATGAGAATATGATTCAGGCTATGGTTGTGCGTGGCGCTACCAAAGGCAATATGTCAATCAACTTTGATAACGAATTTGCTGGCAACTACATGAAGCTCTTCAATTTGCTCAAGGAGATTGTCGTATTTAACTTCGACTCGGTTTTTACGATGCTCGGTTCAGAAGAAGAATAAAAGCTGATTCAGCATCTTCTGAGCCAGCCACCAGAGTCCAGCAAGAGATCGCTAAAGACTTCTCTCAAGACCCTAGGGTAATGGCTCTGTTGTTATTTGAACCGAGTCTATGCACATTACATGAGCTACAAACAGTGTATAGTCTGGAAGACTTCTACGATTTACTAGAGATAGTGGATGTGCAGAGGGCGCTCAAGGAAGAGCAACATAAGCAGCAACAGCAACAAAATCGTAACAATAGATAAGAGGATTAGCCTATGGCTGGTGGTGGACAAATAGCTGAGTTTTTTGGCACACTAGGCTTCAAGATAAATCAAGCAGACATTAAGAAGTTTGATAAGACGCTTGATAACCTAGAAGCAAGAGCTAAAAGATTCTCGGAGGGATCACTCTCTAATCTGAAGGTGCGAATCTCAGGGTTTGAGTTTGCGCCTGATTTTAACAGAAAGCTAAACACTGCGCTACGTTGGCGCATGAGACAAGCTACACGACAGGGAAGCGGTGTAACTCCTAAGATCAACATCGACAAGTTTGACTTTGATCGTAATGAGATGCTTAGGGAAGCCAAGGACGCTGTGCGGTACGTAGAGAGTAATCTGCGTATGAATATTAGGCCTAACGTACAGCAACCCACAGGTGGTTTTACGGGTTCACAAGGCTTCCGCACAGGAATGGGAGCAGGGGCTGGTGCAGCAGCAGGCGCTAGTCTAGGAGGTAAAGCTTCTGTATTCGCCCGTGGCATTATGCCGGGGCTTGGTGCTGGTTGGGCTGTGGGTCAGCTTAATAGAATCAACCAAGAATTGATGGGCATTGAATACGCTTCCACTGCTATCTTCGGGGGAAGAGAAGAAGGTACGCAAGGCATGGATTGGCTCAAGCGATTCTCGCAAGAAGCCGGTCTGCACTACAGGAAGCAAGCCCCTGCATATCAACGTATGATTGCTTCTGCTCAAGCTGTTGGTATGTCTCAGGAAGAGACGCAAGGGATATACGCAGGTGTGAGTAGGTATGGCCGTACAATGGGTCTTGACTCACAGGCGATGCAAGGGAGTATGCGAGCTATTGAACAAATGATGAACAAGTCTCAAGTATACGCTGAAGAACTTAAAATGCAGTTAGCAGAGCGTATGCCGGGAGTAATCTCAGCAATGGCAGAAGCAGCAACCGGATCTGGCGACGAAGCTGGTATCCAACGGCTGTTCAAAATGATGGAAGAAGGGCAGGTAAGCTCATCTAAAGTGCTTGGTAAATTCGCAGCAATCCTTGACGAACGTGCAAGGAGAGCAGGAGCATACCAAAAAGCTGTTCAAGCCTCAGCAGCACAACAAGCGAGATTCAATACAGCATTTGATGACTTGATTCGTGTGTTTGGACAATCGGGCTTTGAAGAAGGTCAAGCGAATATCTTCAATATGCTTGCGTCCTACCTGAAGGAGCTTAACCCGTTAGTTGAAGGGTTGGGTAACGGATGGAAATATGTAGGGTCTGTTATTAGAGTGCCTATGGGTTTGCTCACAGACTTGTCCTTCGGGCTTGATAAACTGTCTGACAGGACTGGCATGGCCAATAGTGAGTTAATGGCTCTAGGTGGTGTGTTAGGCACTGGTCTTCTAGCTAAGAAGTTCCCGATAGTCAAGAGTATGTTGAAGCTGACAGGTGCGTTGGCACTTATAGAAGACTTCACTGCTTTTATGGCCGACAGGCCAAGCTTAATTGGAATGCTTCTTGGTGGCGACTCTGACGAGGTTAGAAGCAAAGCCATAGAGTATTTCAGTGAACTAGGAAACCTTGTAGAAGGTCTTGGGGACAAGCTTACAACACTTGCTGAAGCATTCAACCTAGAAATTGATTTTACTTGGGGTAAGCTCGTAAGTAGCACTCTCACTAAAATGACGAATGATGTCAAGGCGCTCCAAGAACTTCTCGGCATTAGACAAGAAGGTGATGAAGACAAATCTTGGTGGGAAGTGAACAAGTACAAGTTCCTACCAGACATTTTGAACCCTGAAGTCCAGAACAGTCTCAAACAGCAGATGGATCAAGGAACGTTAGGTAAACCTCTTAATGACTTCTTCGGTAATATGTACGAAGGCTCGTTTGTTGAGAAGGATGTTGCAAGGAGCAGACAAACGTTGTTTGACATTATCGGTATGACGCCTTTTGCGTCCACAGATGCTGACGCTTGGGGTGATTACATGCCGCAGTCGGCTATTGCCAATCTTGGTCCTTCAGGTAACTCAGGTTTCTCTCCACAGATGCCTACATTCACAGGCGACATATACGTACAGGCTAATGATGCTAATGAGTTGATTCAGTCCCTAGAGGCGGAAGTCAATTCAATGAAAGGTGGTATCGACACGGTATTGGAAAAAGGGAGTAATTCTGCACAATGATAGCAATAAAATCACAAGAAGGTGACGTTGTATTCTTTGATGTAGTTACACGTTACTCTCAAAGCTTCCGTAGTCAACTCACACAGCATCCTGTAGATGGTGCTGGTACTGTCTCAGATCATGTTGTAAAACAAAACCCACAAGTTACCCTCTCGGGTATTATCTCTGGTGCTGACTTTAATCAGTCTAAACCTCAGAACCTCTCTGAAGAGCAGCGCAACAGATTACAAGTAGGTGCTTCTGTAATAGACCCTGCTTCGATTGCAAGCATTATTGAAATCAAATCTGAAGATGGTGCTCTTAATTTACTGCCGGGAAGTGTAAGTCAGTTTACATCAAACTCTGTACCTACCATTGAAAACCTATCAGAAGGCAGGGGTAACGAGAAGGATGTGTTCACGCTACTCAAAGGCTACAGTGACCGCAAGGAGGCGGTTAACATCTATGAGTTTGATGACGTAGGCGAAGGCATGACAATCGTTGATGAGCTTCCTGAGAAACCTTCTCAGAGGGTGTATATCACCAACCTAAGTAAGGATGAGACTGCTCAACAAGGTGACGCTCTCACTGTCAACATGACGTTCCAGATTGCAACAGTCACTACACTGCAAGAAGAAGAGGTGCCTGCCAATATGCGACAGGACGTTCAAGACCAAGCTGCTACAGGCACTTCAAAAGGCAATCAAGGTGCAAACTCAAACGAGATTGAAGACTACGTAGGCGATGCTGAGAATCCTTCGGGCATCCTAGACTTCCTTCTGCAATGGAGGAGTAACTAATCATGGCTCTAATACAAACAAGACTACCTCTATTCTCAGATGCTTTCTACAGCTTCACTACGTCACTTGAAGAAGACACCTACACAATCTCAATCCTGTACGTGAAACGTATCAATGATTGGGTGATTAGTATTAAGGATGCCGCAAGAAACACTCTTGTGGAAGGTCAGAGGTTCACACCAGACACTCCATTATTTGCTGACTGTCAGCTTCCGGGGTTGTCTGGTTTCTTCTGGCTAACTACTAAGTCAGGTGAAGATCCATCTAAGTTTGAAGATCGTAGGCGTAATCTTCCTGAGTATTTCAACTTCTATTACATTTACGAAGACGGAGAATAAGAATGTTACAGTTTGACAGGAATTATCGTCTAGTAATAGGAGACTCAGAAACTCAGGAAGGGTTTGCGATAGAAGACTTGCAGGTGAGGTTCAACATTAAGAAGTTCTCCAATAATAGCGAGAACACCGACAGCTGTTCTATTGACATCTTCAACTTATCTCCTGAGAAGCTTGCTCTCCTTCAAGTTGATTTTCCTGTCGCTACATTCTCTTGTGGTTATAATGGAAATACAATCGAGATATTCCGAGGACAGGTGGTGCCTACGAAGACATTCAAAAGTGGTGCTGACAGGATCACACGCATAGACATTAAGCCTATGTTCACTGACCTCAACCACAAGCTAATGTCTGAGATTGTACCTGAGAACGGTACTGTAGAGGATGCTATTGAGAAAATCCGTACAAACACCAAACTTAAACGTGGCTCCTATAGCGGCCAGTCGTTGAAAGAAAATATTATCTACGGTTATCCGCTCGTAGGCACTCCTAGACAAATGATAGATCAGGTGTGTGAAGTGTATGGTCTTGAGTGGAGAATTGAATCAGACTCTTTGATTATAACTCAAGGAGATTCTGTAGTGTCTGAAGTGAAAGAGACAGCGCCTGTCATATCACAAACTACAGGTATGCTTGAAGAGCCAGATTATTTCAATGGATCTGATGCTAAGTCTGAAAAGGATAAGCGTAAGCGTAGTGGTGTTAGGTTCAAAGCTCTCATTAATCCTAATGTAGTACCAAGTAGCCTAGTAAAAGTAGAATACAAAGGTAAAGAAGATTTCTACAAAGTAGAAGAAGTGAAATACTCAGGCGACTACAGAGGCAACAATTGGTATATGGAATGTATTTGCTTTTCTAGGCAAAAGGAGGTATAATGAAAGAAGGAAACTATGAAGCGTCTCTTGAGGCGTTCTTCAATTACAAGCTGTCTTCAGTGTATACCGCCATCAACTGCGAAGTCATTGCTGTACGAACAGAGCTTAATGATCAGCGTGTAGATGTACTTCCGTTGCCTAAAGCTGTCAAGCCTGACGGTGAATCCAAAGACCGTCCTGTAATCACTAACGTCCCTCTGATGTTCCCTAGCTCCGCTAAAGCAGCTTTAACATTCCCTATTGATGTTGGTGACACAGTACTTTGTGTGTTCTCACAACGCTCTCTAGATCAATTCAAAGCGTCTGCCACTAACGGCACGTATGCTCCAAAGGATAAGCGTAAGTTCTCCATGAGAGATGCTATTGCTATTCCCGGCCTATTTGCCTTTGATAAAGCTATCAACAACCCTAGCAAGCATAAGTGGCCTCACTCCACACGAGACTTGGTTATTGTGAATAATCTTGGCAGCGACATTGAGAACGAAGTGAGGCTCAAGAGCAACGGGGATATTTCTGTGAAGACAGACCAAGACTTCTACGCAACCTTTAATGACGGGCTTATTGAGTGTAACAACCTGACAGTGAATGCTCAAGGGAATATTAACGTGTTTGCCGGTGTGAATCTCAACATGGAGTCTGGCGGGAATACAAGTCTCACCGTTGGAAGTAATTACAATGTTGATGTCACAGGTACAACCACTGTCAATGCTCCTACAACGAATTGGACTGGTATCTTCAACCTCAATGGTACATTAGGTATGACTGGCGGCGGTGGAGGTGGTTCTGGCACAGCAACTATCGACGCGCCTTTGATTGTCAATGACACAATCACGCTCAATAGCAGCATGACAGCTTCTGGTGATGTTACAGCAGCAGGTGTGAGCGTGAGCGGTCATACGCATACAGGTGATAGTGGCGGCACTACAAGCCCACCTAATTAATACAGAATAACGTGAGGAAACTATGGACATTCTCTTGAATGAAGAAACACATGACGCTGAGTTTGTCAACGGAGATACGCCAGTCACACCTACAGTGGATGATGGGTTGAAGCAACGCTTGAAGATTAAGTTGCTCACATTCAAAGGTGAATGGTATTTGAATACGCTCTACGGC
>Ga0209300_1000547_pt1 | contig 18556 bp, 14 predicted proteins | sample Shrwel_input2_RT_FD_187535 | JGI IMG/M metagenome (GOLD analysis project Ga0209300, IMG submission 187535) | Subsurface microbial communities from deep shales in Ohio, USA - Utica-3 well 1 S input2 RT (SPAdes) (version 2) ... | reverse complement strand
GAGGAAGCCAAGGCTGCTGCTGAGCAGGCTAACCAACAGGCTGTTGAGTGGAGCAACGAACTGGTTGGCGGCGAAGAGAACTGGAATGCCCTGGAATCCTGGGCAGAAGCCAATCTCGATGATGCACAGATCGAGTCGTTCAACAAGGCGATGGAGAGTGGCGACAAGTATCTGCAAGAGCTGGCCATCAAGGACTTGCACTCCAAGTACCAGAACAGCGAAGGTGACACAGACGCTTCCCTTATCTCCGGTGACAGTGCAGCCAATGAGGGCGCAGGTGCTCCGCTGACTGCCCAAGACTACATCGCTGAGATGACCAGTCCCGAGTTCCGTGCCCTGAAGGGACACGACAAGGCTAAGGCTCAGGCACAGCTTGACGCTCGCCGCCGTGCCGGGATTAAGAAAGGCATTTAATGCCACTATAGAAGGAAAGGCGTCTTCAACTGAATCAGGAGGTTCAAATTGTCTACTACTAATAACGTTACCAACCCGGCGGTGTCCGCTTCCGGTGAGGTAGATACGCTTCTCATAGAGAAGTTCACCGGCAAGGTGAAAGAGTCGTACATTCGCCAGGAGAACCTGCTGCGTTTCTTCGACGTTCAACAGGTTGTCGGCACTAACATGGTGTCCGAGAAGTTCATGGGTGATACTGAGCTGCAAGTGCTCTCTCCGGGCCAAGACCCCGAGGCTACCCAGACCGATCAGGACAAGAACGCTCTGGTCGTGGACACCACTGTCATTTCTCGTAATGCCGTGGCTATGTTCCATGACATTCAGAACGACATTGAGGGCTATAACTCCAAGCTCTCCATGAACCAAGCCAAGCAGCTTGCTCGCCTGGAAGACGAGATGGTTGTCCAGCAGCTCATCTACTCTGCACAGAGCAACACCAAGGCTGCTCGCACCAACCCACGTGTTTCCGGTCATGGCTTCTCCTACCAGATTAGCATTTCCGAGACTCAGGCTGGTGATCCCGAGAACCTGCAAGCCGCTATCGAGCTGGCCATCGAGAACATGATGACTGGTAAGGACGGTGGCGATGGTGTTGACCTGGATGATATGTACATCATCCTGCCGTGGATCGAGTTCAACGTCCTCCGTGACGCTGAGCGTATCGTGAACGCAGAATACAGCACCTTCCAAGGTGATACTGTTTCTGGCTTCACCCTCAAGAAGTTCAACGTCCCGGTCATTCCGTCCAACCGCTTCCCGCGTGTTGCTCCGAATGGCACTGACGTTATCTCTCGTACCAGCCAGCTCAGCAACAGCACCAACGGCCAGCGTTACACTGCGTCTCTAGACCAGGCCAAAGCTAAGGCTGTGGTGTTCAAGCCGGAAGCACTGCTCACCGGCAAGACCATCGACATGATTGGTGACATTTTCTGGGATCGCCGTTCCAAGTCTTGGTTCGTTGACACCTACCAGGCAGAGGGTGCAATCCCGTCAGCTTGGGATGCCGTGTCTGTCGTTGATGTTGTCGGCAACACCGAGAACACTGACGTTACTGCACGCGCCAACCGCAAGGTTGTCAAGAGCAAGACTGTGGTCTAATCACAGTGACCTACAAAGCCTCGTCCCTTATGGGGCGGGGCTATTTTGTTTAGGAGGTTTCTATGGAAATGCTCAACACTGAGCTTGATGCAATCAACCTCTGTTTGTCAGGTATTGGTCGTGAGCCTGTGGCTACTGTTGATACGACTGACCTTGATGCTGCGATGGCCAAAGCTATCTTGGATCAGGTAAGTCACGACACTCAGCTAAACGGCGGGCAAGGCTGGTGGTTCAATCGAGAGAAGAACTGGAAGCTGAAGCCTGACAACCTTGGTAACATTACCCTTCCGAATAACACCTTGAGCATCCTTGAGGCAAGGGCTTCATTCTACGATCAGGGCAACCGTCTTACTATCCGTGGTAAGAAGGTCTATGATACGGATGACCATACCTACAACATGACAAACAATGTTGACAAGGATGGACGGATCACCTTCACACTTCTTCTTTTGCTGAACTATGAAGAGATGCCGCCTTCGGCTCGTTCTGCTGTGGCATGGTCAGCTCGTCGCATCTTGTCTGATGATGTTGTGAGTGACCCGAATCAGCACCAGATCAATGTCAGGAATGAACAGCGTGCCTACGCTAATCTTGAGAAAGAGCATCGGCGCTCTTCACGTTCCAACTACCTCAAGGACAATGATCGCGTAAGGTTCAAGATCGGGAGTATCGGAGGGTACAACAACCTTTGGCACTAGGAGGAATGAATGACTCTTACTACAAGTGCATGGGATAGACCTATTCAGGGTGTGTCTCAGCAACCTCCGAAGGTACGTCTCGGTGGTCAGTGTACTACCCAGGAGAATGCTGTAAGCTCTGTTGTTAATGGTCTGGTCAAGCGCCCTGGAACTAAGCGGATCGCTACCATCCTGAATGACTTTGCCGACCCCAATGTAAAGTGGCATTACTACAATCGTGGGACTAATGAGCAATACATCATAGCCATTGCCCCTAACCAGTCAACACCGTTGGTGTGGGATATTAACGGAAATCAGCTTACTGTAGAGAATGAGCTGGCAGCGACTAGCTATACTACGCACCCAACTCCCAATGAAGTCTTCAGTATTACCACCATCAGCGACTTCACCTTTATTGCTAATAATACGGTAGCCCCTGTGCCTGCAAGCACGGCAACAGGTACTCTTACTAACATTGCAATCGTCAATGTTCAGTTCTGTGATTATGGCAGGACGTACAGCACCTTTATCAATGGTGTGGAGACTACACTACAGACCCCTCAAGGTGATGACTCCAGTGACGTTTACAGCGTAGACACCGCTGAAGTTGCCAGGATGATGCTAACAGGCGATTTGTCAGGCAAAAATGCAGACACCCATTTCTTTGGAACTCCGCTGAACGCGCTGTCAGGATTCTCTGTGAGCAGGGTGGGTAACACCCTTATCGTGCAGAAGACTGATGGAACTGATTTTACTATCACTACCCAAGACGGCGCGGATGGCCGTGACCTATTCGTCGTAAAGAACAGTGTCAAGAGTGTGTCAGACCTGCCTTTGTATGCACCCAACGGATATAAGGTTAAGGTAGTCGGTGAAGGTAACACAGACGATGACGACTACTGGCTTGAAGCAGAGAGCAGCTCAGGGGATACTGTTACTTGGAGAGAGTCTACTGGCCCTGCTCAGTCTACTGGTCTTGACAAGAACTGGATGCCTGTCACCCTGATTCGTGATAGGTTCGTCAATGGGCTTGCTGTATTCAAGCTGAAGCGAGGGGCGTGGGTGGACCGTAAAGTAGGTGACTCTACATCAAACCCTTTCCCATCCTTCGTACAGGACGGAGTTCCTATCCAGTCTGTAGGGACATTGCAGAACAGGCTGTACGTCACGGCAGGTGAGTCAGTCGTCTATACACAGAGCAATGACTTCTTCAATTTCTTCAGGACCACGGTTCGTACCAAGCTGGATGATGACCCTATCGACGTTTATGCTGACACGAATCAGATCAACGTCCTTCAAAGTTCCGTTACCCTAGATGGTGACGCTGTATTCTTCAGCCAGAACGGTCAGTTCGTACAGCGTGGCGACCAGCCTATCACCAAGGAGAACGCGACACTCATGTACGCCAGTACCTTCGAGAGCCTGCCCAACGTTAAGCCTGTTGCTGGTGGTGATGTTATCTTCTTCGCCTTCGGGTACGGCAGGTTCACTGGTATTCGTGAGTTCTATACAGACAGCTTCACTGACACCAAGAGAGCCCGTCCGATCACTGACCACGTTGACCAGTACATCGAGGGTGATGCTAGGTTGCTTGCTACCAGCACTAACAGGAATCAGTTGCTCGTTTTGTCTGATCCTGACGATACCGTGTACGTGTACAACTTCCTTTGGCAAGGCCAGGAACGGGTGCAGTCTTCATGGAGCAAGTGGGTCTTCGATGGCAAGGTGGCGCACATCGCTTATGACAATGAGACGATCTACCTAGTCATTGAACGTGACGGCAAGATCGAGTTGGAGTACATCGAGACAGGTGATCCCAACTATAAAGGTACAGGCTTCCCTATCAGACTGGATCGTCAGTTCGTAGCAACAGCCACAAGGTTGAACGGTCATTGGGAAATCAGTATCCCGTATGCATTCGCTCCTAACGAGCTTGTTATCGTCCGTGGTAATGGCTGCTTTGACCCAGGTGTGACTGTTACGTACACAGATCAAGGTGGAGGTGTCGTTTATACTGACGAAGACATTGGCCCTGATGGAGCTACAGAGGTTGAGGTTGTGTGCGGCGTTCCTTACACCATGATCTATGAACCTACCATGCCTTTCATCCGTGATCGCAACGGAAGTGTGATTGACACTGACCGGCTGACTATCAACGATGTGTACCTGAACTATGACCAGACAGGTCTGACCACCATCGAGGTAGAGAATGATTGGGGAGCTTTTAGGGAATACACATTCAATGGCAGGGTCATCGGTGCAGCTAACAACCTTGTGGGCTTCGCACCTTTAGAGCCTGGTCGCTTCAAGTTCCCTGTGCGCCAGCAGTCTGATCGTGTCGTGTTTAGGATCGTGAACAGAAGTCACTTGCCTTTCCAGCTACGTGATATGGAATGGCGAGGAAGATTCCATCAACGAGGACGTAGAGTATGAGCTATGAGTACAGACACGTAAGGAGGGTCTAATGGCAGTAGCAGCGGTGGGAACTTTCCTGGCAGCTAATGCAGGCACCATTGCTGCTGCTACGATGGCTGGGCAAGCTATCATGTCTGGTATCCAAGCCAGGAAACAGGCAGAAGCTCAGCAACAGTATCAGCAGCAACAGAATGAGTTGGCACTGAAATCCATGCGTGACCAGTACAGCCAGCTCTCAACAGCAGAGAAGGATGCCAAGGAGCGTTCTCTAAATGAGAGCATCCAGAACCAAGAAGAATACGCCCAGCGCAGGGCTCGCATCAACCTGATGGCAGCAGCTACCGGGACAGGCGGGCTCAGCGTTGACAGTATGATGCAGGACTTGAAGATGCAGAAGGGTCGTAACCTGAATACCATTGTGAGTAATCAGGAGATCGAGCTGCAAGGGTTCCGTAATCAAGCTGAGGCTATCCGTACCGGAACACAAAGTCGAATTGATACCCGTAAGATTCAACGCCCGAGTTGGGCAGAGATCGGCTTGAGCGCAGCAGGCTCCGCAGTGTCAGGTTACATGACTGGTCAGGATATTAAGAGTCAGCTTGGGCAAGGCGGTGATCCGGCTGCAACTATGGGTACGCGCCATGGCTCTCTGCAATCCCAGGTTAACTATGAACCAGCTAATCAGCTATTCGGAGGTGTATGATGGCGAATGGAGGCCAGATCACTCGGGGAGCCGTTGAGAACCTGCCTCGTCGCAGACGACAGGCACAGCCGTCTACAACTGTAGACACATACTTCCAGGCACCTCAACCTACAGGGCAGCCTGATCGTATGTCTCGGATTGTGAATGGCCTCTTCGACTTCACCGGGAAGGCTGTGGATGCAGCAGTCCGTAACGAGAAGACCAAAATCGAACTGGATAAGGTGACGCAACAACAGCGTGCTATCGCTGGACTTGACCCTACCGACGACGCAACCAAAGCAGGGCTGCGTGCGTACCAAGTTGTCAAGATGCGCGATGATGTGCTTGAGGTTAACTCAGACCTTGCTCGTCGTATCCGTGACAATCCTGATATGTCAGATGAAGAGTACGAGATCGCTACCCGTGAGGCTTATGCTCCGCTGCTCAACCAGTACCAAGCTGACCCTCAGTTGTCACAGGCACTGAGCAATCGACTGCAAGAGTCACAGACTCAGGTTCACCAGATTCGTGCGTCCGTCCAACGCGAGCACCGAGACTGGCAGCGCCAAGAGGCATTCAAGACCAGTATCGAAGAGTACCGGGAAGCGTCACAGACACCGGAAGAACTGGCTGCCATGATTAACGAGGGTGGCCAGCTTGCCAATGAAGCAGATGCCCTTGGTATCACTGAAGAGCAGCGCAGGACTATGCTCCTGAACTTCGCTCAGATGGATGCAGCGCAAGGTGATGGTCGTATTCTTCAGGCTATCCAAGGACAGGAATGGGCCAGCCGTGATGAGCGTGTTGCCAGGGCACAAGAGACGTACCGTGCATGGGAAGCTCGCCATAACGCAGCAGAGATCGGCAACGCATGGGGTGAAATCCAAATGGGCTGGAAGAACCGTTCCGCCTCATGGGACCAGACCCTTGCAGCTATTGATCGGCTGAACCAGCGTTACCCTGGCTCCGTCACAGCCAATCAGGTGGCGTCACTTCGTCAGGCAGGAGCTGCCCAGCACCAAGCAGATGCCGAGAAGAATGCAGCTATCACAGGTTTCTGGAATGCAGTGCAGAACGGGGAGGCTCCGCACCTTGGGACCAACCCACTAATCCCTGATGAACACAAGGATGCTATCCTCAGTAACTTCGTGGAGACTCTTGAGACTACCGCAAGGCAGCGTGTTGCAGCGGGCAGCATGTCTCAGGAGGAAGCTGGCTCTTGGGTGATGGAACAGAAGATTGGATTCAGCCGTGAGTACGGTCTTGAAGTTCCTGGCATCAAGCCTATCATCGAGAGTATGGCCAATGTTGATCCTGCTGATTGGGAAGGAGAGGGCGTGCCTTCGCACTTCCTGCCAGCTCTTGAGGCCATCCCTATGATGAACGAGAGTGACATTGAAATGTACGGGAACACAGAGCGTGAGCGAAACATGATGCGTAACTATCAGCAATTCCTGTCACAAGATATGGCTGACCGGGATGCTTGGGTTCGTGCTTACCGCAGCGTTGCTAACCAATCTAGCTTGTCACCAGAAGACCGCGCAACCATGGTGGAAGATGTGAACGAGGGTATCGACTCTCGCCTGGATCGCTCCTTGGTAGAACGCGGCTTCGGTAACATTGGCCTTGGACCTGAAGTGGAGAAAGTTCCTGAAGGTCTGCGTCCTTATATCCGTGAACGAGCCAGGACTGAAGCGTTCTCCATGATGGGCGCAGGTGGCGTTAACTTCGAGACTGTATCTGATGCAGCGGTAGAGCGTGCAATGAACCGTGTGACTCTGTTGAACCAGGGCACCTTCGTCACCCGAAATACTCAGCAGCTTCTTGCTGATGGATCATTCCGTGATGAAGAGGGACGTACCTACCAGCTCACAGAGAATAATGTATCTGATGCCTTCCAGAACTTCTTTGATAAGAACAAGGAGGATATGGCTCTTGAGTCTTTCTATGGCCAAGACCTCAGCATCCAGAACGTTATCTTCCATGCCAATGAGAACGGACTGATTGAGGTACGAGACGATACTGGTGAGCCTTTGCTCCCTGGTACAATCAATGTTCGGGATATTACTCGGGATTACGTTGAGACTACCGCAACTGAGCGGGCTCGTCGTGCAACTGAGAAAGCCCAACGAGAGTTCGAGAGACAGCAACTTCCGCCTGCCGAAAGGTACGGGCCAGGAGCTGTCCGTAGATAAAGGAGGTAGTAATGGCAGAGGAAAACCAACCTCGCTTTCGGCCTTCCTTCGGGACTGACTATGTAACTCTGCAAGAAGAACGTCGCAGGGAAATCCAAGCAACCCAGGAGGAACGCCTTGGCGCTGGTGAGCTTTGGGATGCAGTGACCGAGAGTGAATGGGTCGGTCCTCGTCTTGAAGAACGCCAGCGTTTCGAGACAGGAGCTAGTCTGTTTGAGGATGCACAGGCTCCTGTCATCCCGGCTGAAAGGCTGGAACGTGACTTGGGTGCTGACTACACCCAGGATGAGCAGGACTTCATTGCCAAGGCAACCAGCGAGGAAGACTACCAAGCACGGCTCGACAAGGTTGCCAGGGATCGACAGCTTTCCCAGACTATCGCAAAGGAAGGCTTGCGTGGCACCCTGTACAGCATTGCTGCCGGTATGTCTGACCCTGCCTTGCTTCCTCTCTACATCGGCACAGGCGGCACAGCATCAGTTGGTCGCCTTGGCCTTCTGGCTAAGACCCTACGCTCCGGTGCCCTTGGTGCTGCCGAGGGTGCTGCTGTAGAGTCTGTGCTTGCCACTGGTGACACTCAGCGCGACCTTAGCGATGTGATCTTGGCTGGTATGTCTGGTGGTATCGTCACTGGCGGCATCACCCTTGGAACTGCCGGTCTTCGTCGGACAGCCAGAGGTCGTTCACCTAACCCTAATCTGGATAACCTTGAGCGTGACCCTGCTCTCACCGAAACTGCACAGGGACTTGATGCAGATTTGGCAAGGATGCAGAAGGATTACCGTGAGGACCAAGCTATTGCAGCGATGGAAAGCAACCTGAGCATTGATTACCTCACCAGCATAGACGCAAGGCAGAGCATCATGGACGAACTCCTCCCTGTGGCACAGCAAAGACTGTCCCGTGGGGATCGCCAACCCATGGAAGCTGAGGTCAGGTCGCTTGAGCGGGACGTTCAGCGTCTTCGCCAAGAACAAGAGGCAGTCCCTCGTCCCGATGCAGGCGGCACAGCTCGTCTCCGTAGGGAGGCAGCACAGGCCAGGCAGGCCAGGATTGCCGAGATCGAGGCCAGACTTGAGCCTATCAAGGCCAGGATGACTGAGCTTCAGCGAACCCTGGATGAAGACCTGCCTGCCCGCGAAGCATGGGCTGACATTAGCCGCTTGGCACAGGGACAGATTCCTGAAAGGTTCCGTGAGCGCATCGAGAAGATGCAGCAGGAAGACCTGTCACCGCTGAACCGTAATGAATCACGGATCGTGCGAGACGCCGCCAGGAAGGCGCAGGAGGCGCGACAGGCCAGAGCTGATGCAGAGGCCGAGGCAGTTGTCCGTCGCCCGGAGGGAGCCGCACAGGAGGCAGACACGGCATCCGTGGGCGCTGCCCGCGTTGAGGGCGTCCGTGATCCGCAGGATGCCTATGCTGAGTCAGGTAACCTCGACACTGAGGATCAACTGTTCGAGATGAACCGTGTCGGTGCATCCCTTCCGAATCGTGACAGACTTCGCCGCCTGGCGGGCGCTGGCATGAAGCGACTGTCCAGCACGTACAGCAAGCTGATGGGCAGCGAGAGCAACATCATCAAGGGCATTGCACATACCGTCCTGGCTGACCCGCAGGCTCAGGCTCGCGGGCATATCTCAGCAGCTCACCGTGTCGTGAACTACCATGATCGCCTGGTGAATGCCGAGGGTGGTCGTGAAGCGGTGGCCAGGGATGAGTGGGCCAGGGAGATCGGCATTAACCCGCTGCGACTGCACATGGCAGAGGAAGGTCCGACCAAGGACTTTGACAATGCCGTTGTCCTGCAAATCCGTGGCATCGACCAGGGTAGTGAGGCTATCAGGAAAGCAGCCGAGGCTCGCCGTGACGTTCTTCGGGAAGCCCTGAAGATTCGCAAGGAAGCTGGAGAAGCTGGTTTCGAGAATGTTGAGGATCACCAGTCTTACTGGTCCTTCCTACCTGACTTCAACAAGATGCAAGAGATGGTCTCCACGCATGGCGTTGATCGTGTGCTCGATCTTCTTACCGGGGCTTACATGAACGGTAGGTTCAAGCTCAGGGAGAACAGCGCACGCATGGTGGCCAATGCTACGTACCGTAGGGTGATGCGTCAGGGTCTATCTGATTCTGAGTCCTCCAAGTACGCACTCAGTAAGGCTGATATTGGTGCGCTGCGTAGTGACATGGAAGAGGCTGGTGTACCCACCAACCAGATTGACGAGTTCCTTGAAGAGATCGAAAGGACTGAGCTGGAGCATAACGTCTCAGACAGGGCTAAGCTGTCCCTTGGTGCAAGCATGACGTATCAGGTTGACGATACCCTGAGAATGGTTGACGTTCTGGATACCAGTATCAACGTGACTCAGAGGTATGCTCAGGAAGCAGCGGCTGGTGCAGCTCTTGCTCGCTCTGGTTTCAAGAGCCGTGGTGAACTCACCCGTGTGCTAGATGACGCCGAGGTTACTTCCAAGAACGCTCTGTTCAACGAGGCAACCGAGAAGGGAATCAGCATCCGAGCCAAGCGTGTCACTGACACTGTGGATGGCAAGCGTCAGAAGGTTATGAAGTACGAGGTTGTCAAGGATGGCAAGCAGAAGACCGTAACAGAGTCTGAGCTGCAAGACATGCCTATCATGAAGGAAGACTTCAAGGAACGCTTCGACAACATCACTGATGAAATCCAAACCATCCGAGATAGCGTTAAGCTGCTGTACGGTGAGAGCCTAGATACCAACGTGAACTTGGTTATCAAAGGGTCCAGGGTGGCGCGTAAGATGACCAACCTTGTAGCACTTCAGTGGAACGGCTTTGCTTCAGTAGGTGAGGCTAGTAACCAGCTAGTCAACATGGGCGTTGTTACTACTCTTCGCAATACCAGGGCTAAGGACTTCCTTTCCTTCGGTAAGATTCGTGAGTCCAAGGATTTGCAGAGTGTGGGTAATCTCGTCGGTGCCTATGGCCAGCTTGGTTCCTCTATCAAGGACAACAACTACACGCTTCAGACCATGGATGAGTACAACCAGGGCAAGGTTGAGCGTATCTTCAACAACGCTTCTGGCTGGGTCAGTAATAAGTCACAGCTATTGTCAGGGTTCCGTAGTGTCCAGCATGGCCTAGAGAACGTCCTGCTACGTTCCATGCAAGACCGGATGATCCGTATTGCTGATGGTGACTTGAAGCCTAAGCAACGGGACTTCGATGAGATGGAGCGTGCTGGCCTTCGTCGTGACCAGATTGATGAGGTATTCCGTAGTATCAAGGATAACCCTGAGTACGTTGAGATGGATGGCAAGCAAGTCCGTGTCTTCTCAGGGAAGCACTTGCCTACTGACCTTCGTGAAGACCTAGGCGTTGCCATGACTACCATGCTGTCTCGTAACATGCAGCGTAGCTTCGTTGGTGAGACGCCTATCTGGATGAGCAAGGAGCTTGGTAAGCTAGTAACTCAGTTCCGTTCGTTCAGTATTGTGTCTATCGAGAAGCAGCTTGCCGCTGGTCTACGAGGGGACACCATCGGTATGTTCCTGAAGACCATGTTCGGTGTGATGCTTGCAACGGGTGCTTACACATCTCGTGCCTGGATTCGTTCCCAGCTTGATGAAGACCCTGAAGAGAAGTGGGAGCAGTACACCAGCCCGATGGCTCTGTCAACGGGTGTAGTGAACATGACTCCGCACCTTGGCCTTGCAGGTATGGGTATGGAGTTCGGTTACGCAAGCAACTTGATCCCTGCACCGGAGGATACATACCTCGGTAGGGCAGGTAGCCGACCCTTTACCTTGTCCAATCTGGTGCCAGCTATTGGTGTGGCAGAGGACGCAGCAAACGTAGGACGTAGTGCTCTGGGTCTTATCATGTCACCGGACAGTGAAGAGGCCATGGAGACTCTGAAGGAAGCAAGAGGCATGGCACCGCTGCTGAACTCAGCAGCAATCGGGACAGCTATGGCAATCGCCAACAAGTCTGTGGAATAAGACCACTATAGAAGATAATCATGTAAGGAGGGAGTAGATGGCATTCAGCTATACTCAGGAGATTGGTGACGGAAGTACAACTTCTTACACCTTCTCCTTCACTGGTCAAGATCAAGGTTACTTACGTGACAGTGATATAGAAGTGAGTGTGGATGGGACAGTAGTCTCATTCACCCTTCTAAGCACTAACTCGCTTGAGCTTGATGTTGCACCAGCGAACGGATCAGAAATTATTATACGTAGGATTATGCCTAAGAGCGAACCCTACGCAGACTTCCAACGAGGTAATAACTTTGGACAGGAAGTTCTTAACAATAGCTTCTTGCAATTACTATACGTAGTGCATGAACTGCTGGATGGTTGGTTTCCGGCAGGACTTACAGTACGAGAGGCCGTGGATTATATTGAAGGTCTACGATCCTTATCACCAGACCATAATGACCCTTACTCTGTTTTAACCTTTGGCACTGGTGACGCTCGTTACTTAAAGTTATCTGGTGGCACAATTAATGGTGCTTTGGATATGGGAGATAACCATATCCTTGTGAGAAACCCGGTATCTTCAGATGAACCTGCACAGAAAGGACAACTAGACTCAGAGATTACAAATAGACAAGCGGGTGATTCTAGTATTCAATCCCAATTAACTGGTGAGGTTCCTTTAGCTGCATCAGCATTTAGTCCAATATCTTGGCATGACCAAGTGCTTACAAATTCTGTAACAATCCCTAAGAATAAAAATGCTTGGTCTTTTGGTCCATCAGTCACAGTTGCGGAAGGACAGAGCATTACCATTAGTGAGGGTTCTTTCTGGACTATAGCTAATGGAGAGGGTAGTCAATCAGCACCATCACTTTCATACGACGGAGGAATTCTTTAATGGCAATTCAGTTTAAGCGCGGTACAGGTTCAGCAAATGACGCGCATACAGGACTAGATGGGGAAATCTCCATTGACTTCACAAACGAACTAATCAGAGTGCATGACGGAGTAACAGTAGGCGGGGCTTTCTCAGTAGGAGCTTCTGGAGGAGGAGGAACCACCAACCTTAGTGTCAACTATGATGTTTCTAGTTTCACTGTAACCAGCTCTTCTGGGACAAATGCTGTTGTTAATGCTGCTACAGACACAACAGCAGGCGCCTTTTCTGCTGCGGATAAGGCTAAGCTAGATAGTGTTGAGGCTGGTGCTACATCAGATCAGACTCCTTCAGAGATTAAGGCAGCTTACGAGAGTAATTCAAATACCAATGCTTTCACTGATAGTGAGCAAGCTAAGTTAGCTGGTATTGAAGCGGGAGCTGAGGTGAACTATACCTTCGCTTCTCAATCTCAAGCTCAAGCAGGAACCTCTACCACAGTAGTTATGTCTCCTCTTCGTACAGTTGAGCTTATTGAGGCTGGTAATTATGTAATTGATGAGGGGGTCCTTTAATGAGCTTTGCACCACTTCGATCAAGCACACCGGGTTTAGTACCATCAGCAGCGTCTATGCACGAGGGTCAGCTCTTCGTTAATAGTGCTGATAGACTTATCTACATGAAGACAGGAACAGATGTCAAAACTCTTGCTTCTGACATCTCTACGTCCTCAAACGGTACTTTCTCTTCTGAGTTTCCTGGAGGTTTGAAGATTGCATATGGTCCTGTTAATCTAAACTATTTATCAGACACGATTCTTTTTACTAAAGTGACGTTTCAAACTACCTTCTTTAACATACCAAGTGTTACTTTAACTGTCAACACAGATATTACATCTAACGCCCCAACTAACAACCCCCTTAGTTATTCAGTACGAGTTAATCCAACTACTACCTCTTGCGATTTAATTGCACACAGGTTAGATGGAGACCCTCTTTCTCCTGGATTTAGTGTTAGGGCTTACTTTCAAGCAATAGGTATTTAAGGAAATATATATGAGCACACTCAGAACTGATACTCTCCAGAGCCTAGATGGCACTGTCTCAAAAAACGTAAAACTTCTATTAGAAGAGACTTCTCAGAACTTCTTACTCTTTGATACTGTTGCTGATATGAAAGAGAGTTCTGAATTATATGTTGGAATGAAGGCAAAAACTCTTGGATATAATACCGTAAATGACGGAGGAGGAGCTTTCTACGATATTGTTCCTAAAGGAACAGGTGTAGTTGATGGGGGTTCAGTAATTAGCCTCCCTGTTTCTAATTTGCAAGCGTTAGCTGCATTCTCTTCTGTAGTTAGTGTTAAGCAATTTGGCGTAGCAGAAAATATTACTGACAACTCTGATAAGCTACAGAGAGCCATTGACTATAGCGATGCTCTTTATGTCCCGAAAGGAGAATATGTAGTCAATAAGCAAATCCTTTTGAAAAGCGATTTTACTCTATATGGAGAGGGAACTATAAAGGCAAGCCCGTCTCCTCTTTTTATAGATGGGACTAATATTTACCACTATGCGCTATTGCATGGTACTGATTTGTTTAATGTAGAGATTACAGGTATTACTATAGACACTTCTGATGTTTTAGCTGTTCCTGACAATGCCTTTTCTATGCGAGCATTATTATTTCTCCGTTGTGATAACATTGATATTTATAAATGTAAGTTCAATGTTAATGGTGGTGCGACAGCAATTTTAGGCTGTAACAACTATCGTGTATCTGAAAACAACGTAAATGTCAACTTAATGACAGGGGAAACTGACGGAGTTCTTGATAACTGGTCAGAAGGGGGTACTCTTTTTTCCGCTACTCTTTCTAACAATTATATTGAAGGGAACAACGTAGCTCGGTGGGGTATCTTGTTTAATGGTGTTGAATTTAAACAAAATACCTGGACTATAGAGAATATATTAGTCTCTGAAAATGTGATTGAGAACTGTAGTTTGGATGGTATTTGGCTAGGTGGACGGGAGCCAACGATTAATGGTTTCTCTGTAACTAATAATAAGATTTTTAATTCTCTCAAAGGGATTAGTTTATCTTCGTGCCTTAATGGAACTGTACAGGGAAATGTAATTAAGGATTGTGTTTCGACTGGAATTCTTCTTTGGAAAGAGGGAGAACATCCGGGGAGTATTGGCTGCCGTTATACAACCATCTCTGACAACATTATAAAGAAAGAAGTTGGCACCACTGCTGGGGCTGCTATTGAGATTGCTGGAGATACCTCTCTAAATAATATCCAAAATAATATAGTTTGGGGGCCAGGTTACGAGTTCGGCTATCTAGTAGGGGTAGGACCTGTGAGGAATATCATTTCCCCTAAAATTACCGATGGAGTTGTAAGTAGGATTTTCTCTGATGGGACACAGAATATTATTACAAGTAATCAGTATGCTCCAACTATCACTCCCTTGGATAATTTTAACACTGCTAATCTTATATCAAGTGATTACCAGGTAGATGGGCTAGTGGTTACTGTTTACTTTATTGTTGCTGCTTCAGCAGGAGTAGCAGGCAATTTATCACGTTTCTCCATCTCCATTCCTGTCTCTTTTAAGGTGGGATTGATTGCAGGCTCTGCTTCTACTGCTGCATTTACAGCGACTATTGAGGATAGCGGGGAAACCGCAGATGTTGTCTGTTTTCCAACAACTACGGATTCATTTAATTATAGCGGGTCTTTCTCTTATCGAATCTCTATCTAACAGAGAGAGTGGTGAAGGGATCTTGGCCCTTTTATAGCATACCTGCTCACAAATATCTTAAACGAAGGAGGATGTCTGAGTAACACAACACACCAAGTAGTAGAGGGCGGCCTACGGGTCTCCCCTCCTATTACAGTAAGCGCAGCAAGCATCATGGGCCTTGGTTTAGATGAATGGATGTACATTGCTACTATCCTGTACACTGCCCTCCAAGGTTCTTACTTGGTATACAGATGGAGGCGAAGTCACAAGAGATATAAGGAGAGAAAGCATGGCAGAACGGACGACTGAGACAGAGGTCGGGTTCCTCAGTAAGCTAGTCACCCAGCTCTACACTCGTAAGGCTGAAGCCATCCTGAAGAATATCGAGGAAGGCATGGACCCTGATATGGCTATCGACCATCGGGTTCTACAGGCTATGGGTAAGTGGGTGCTGGATAACGGTGTCTTCGCTGCACCGGATGCCCAGGATTCCAATAGCCCGCTTCAGGCTCGACTGAAAGAGATTCAGGAACGGTCTGGAAAGAAGGTACTTGACTTCAAGAAGGAAGCAGGTGAGCGAGGTCTTGGATGAGCAAACTGAGCTTGGAACAAAAGCTCAAAATGTGGGAGGATTTGCAGACTCTTCAGGAGACTTTCCCTTATACAGTGGAGGGTCTTCTGGAGTTTGCACAGATTTGCATTAAGGAGCTGATCCCTGGTCGGCCTGACCTTAATGCTTCTCAGGCAGACATACTGGAATACATGCTGACAGGGAAGAAGTACCGGATGGTGCAGGCTCAGCGTGGTCAGGCAAAGACTACGCTGGCTGGCATCTTCGCTGCCTTCACCCTTATACACATGCCTCACTTCCGTATCGTTATCTTCTCACAGACGAGCAAGCGTGCTACCGAAATCTCAGGGTGGGTTGTCAAGATATTCAAGCAACTCGACTTCCTTGAGTTCATGCTTCCCGACAGGAACGCCGGGGACAGGGACAGCACGGAAGCCTTCGACATTCATCACGTATTCAAGGGTGGCGATAAGTCGCCGTCAGTCTCTTGCTACTCTATCACTTCTGGTGCCCAGGGTGCGCGTGCAGACCTGTTGATACCTGACGACATTGAGAGTCTTCAGAACAGCCGGACTGTCACTGGTCGTGAGTGGCTGGAAGAACAGGCTAAAGAGTTCGAGTCTATCAACCAGCATGGCGACATTCTTTACCTCGGGACTCCGCAGTCTATGGACTCTATGTACAACAACCTCCCTGGTCGTGGGTACGACATTCGTATCTGGCCTGGACGCTACCCGACTGTGGCGGAAGAGGAAGCGTATGGAGAGTTCCTGGCTCCTAGTATCCGAGAGAGGATGCTTGCCGACCCCAGCTTGCGTGAGGGTTACGGGCCGACTGGTAGCTCTGGTGCTCCCACTTGTCCCGAAATGTTTGATGACGAGACTCTGATTGAGAAGGAAGTCTCGCAGGGCAAGGCTAAGTTCCAGCTTCAGTTCATGCTGAACACGCGGCTGACTGACCAAGAGCGATTCCCGCTGAAGCCGTCAAATTTGATCGTCACGGCGTTCGGGCACAAGGAGGGGCCAGCCATCCCGGTATGGAATAACTCGCCTGAGAACCGCGTACAGACGGTTCTGCGCCCAGGTTCAAAGGACACTGACAAGTTCTACTCCCCGATACCCAAGCCGTATGAGTGGCTGCCCTTTGAGCGCCGGGTCATGTACATCGACCCTGCCGGTGGCGGCGCGAACGGTGACGAGACGGCGTATGCCATCGTGTTCCAGCTCGGGAACCTGCTGTACCTGTACGACATGGGCGGCGTCCCAGGCGGGTACGACGAGACGGGCCTACAGGAGCTTGTGCGGGCCGCTAAGCGGGCAGGTGTACATGAGGTCTACATCGAGAAGAACTACGGCCACGGGGCGCACATGGCGATTCTGAGGCCCATGTTCGAGCGGGACCACCCGTGTACGCTTGAGGAGGACTACAGCACCGGGCAGAAGGAGGTCAGGATCATCGACACCCTGGAACCCCTCATGTCCTCGCACCGCCTGGTGGTGAACCGTGAGCTACTGGATAAGGACTTGGATAGCACAGCGCACTACCCCGCTGAGCAGCGCAAGACGTTTCAACTCTTTCACCAGATGGCCAACATCACGTATGACCGTGGCTGCCTGAAGCATGATGACCGTGTTGAAGCCCTGGCTTCTGCCTGCCGTATGCTGGTCAACGAGATCGACTACGACTACAGCAGCAAGCTGGCTAAGCAGCATCAGAGGGAAGCCCTCGAAATGCAAGAGATCATGCGTGATCCGAGGAAACGTAGGCGTCATCTTGGCGTCGAAGGTGGTCCTATCCACAAGGATATGAATAGGTTTGCCCGCCCTCAGAGGCGTTCAAGGAGGAAATGGTGAGTAACTGTAAAAACTGGAACAAGGGTAAGAACAGGCAAGGCTATGGCCAGCGGTGGTTTCAGGGAAGAAACACTCTTGCACACAGAGCAGCTTACTGTGAACATCATGGTCTTTCTCTTGAAGCCATCAAAGGTCTAGTCATTCGGCATACCTGTGACAACCCTTCCTGCGTAAACCCAGACCACCTGCTATCCGGTACTCACAAAGAGAACATGGAGGATATGGTCAGGCGAGGAAGGGCAAGCAGGAAAGGGAGTACAAGAGTAAAGCGCCTTGGTTCAGAGGATGATGTGCTTGACCTTTATCAAGAAGACCCTAGTAGGCATCCTCAAACCATTGCGTGTAGGGTGAACAGAAGCGAGAGCTTTGTAAGGAAAACCCTCAAGAAATTCATGATAACCCAAGCCGTCTAAAAATCCTTGCACCACAAGGAGTTGCGGCGATTTCGGACTTTTCCTACCACTATAGAAGGACGGCAAAAGGAAAACAAGGAATAACAGGTAGTCTAGGTAGTCCTAGTATACCAGGGCGTCTAGTACGTCCTAGTAGTCCTGGATGCCCTAGCACCTTTTCCTCTTCCTCTACTGAGGAAGTGGTAGTCCCGGTATGCCTGACTCCTTCTGGGAGGTCGAGGTCGTGTCAGTCCAATCCAATTCAGAAGGAGAATCAACATGCCTATTACTGGTGATCTTACTCAGAACAAATCGTTCGACACTACCGCAACTGCGTTCCCGTACACGGTAGTCCCCGCAGCTTCAATCGCTAATGCCGCTGACCCCATCAACCAAGAGTACCTGTCCGGTAAGCGGAAGGGTGCTGGTATCGTTGTGGAAGAGGCTGGCGGTGAGCTTTACCTGTACTTCGCTACTGGTTCAGCAGCTACCGATGCCTGGCAGCGTGATGCACCCGAATGGGATGGCGCTGCAATGGTAGCCGTTACTGTCACTCCTGTGTAAGCAGTGAGTTAAGGAGGTGATCCTATCTCTTCTAGTCCGTAAGAGCTAGTCGTAAAAATAAGGATAACTC
>Ga0209300_1000545_pt1 | contig 18613 bp, 19 predicted proteins | sample Shrwel_input2_RT_FD_187535 | JGI IMG/M metagenome (GOLD analysis project Ga0209300, IMG submission 187535) | Subsurface microbial communities from deep shales in Ohio, USA - Utica-3 well 1 S input2 RT (SPAdes) (version 2) ... | reverse complement strand
ATCTCCACCCTCGATTCGTCGGGTGGACGTTCCCGTGAACAATCGGGTGGGTTTACACAGCTAGTCGGCCACCGGCGCCGCCACGAAGTGGAAGGCGATGTCCACGCCGTCCTTGACCCGCAGCCCGCCGCCGAGGGCGGTGAACGGCGTGATGCCGAAGTCGCTCTGCCGGATGTGCAGCCCGCCGATGGCGGTCAGTCGGCCCGGCTCGCGAACGATGGCGGTGGGCACCACATAGTCCCGGCTGACGCCGTGCAGCGTGATGCGCAAGGTGATCCGTGGATACCACGGTGGCCCGGTCAGACCGAGGCTGCGCAGCGTGATGCTCGGATAGGCCTTCGCATCGAGCACCTCGGGGCCCAGCATGTTGTCCTTCGTGGCCTGCCGGTCCTCGGCGGAAAGCTGGCCCGCGAAGTCCTTGCCCTCCTGCCCCCGGGCCTGCGCGGGGTCCACTTGGAAGCCGTCGACGGGCACGCGCAACGCGAACCCGGAGTCGGCGAGCTGCGGCTGCAGGTAGAGGCGGCCCTCGATCCGCGAGGTGACGATCACGTGATTGTGGCCAAGATCGGCCAGCGGCCCGCCACGGTAAACACGCAGCCGCAGCTCCGATGACTCGGGCAGGATTCGGTACTCCGTCGCTCCCTGGGTCGGCAGGGGCCTGGCGGTCGCCAGTGTCCGGGGCCCAGGTTCGCCGGGCGACGCCTCGCCGGGCGACGCTTCGCCGGGCGACGGGCCGCCGGCACAGCCCGCCAGGCCGAGGGCCAGTATCGCCCCCGCGATCAGCAGGCGCATGACTTGCAGGTTTGCGGGGAGGCGACGACGCTTGCACATGATGGGGTTCCTCCGCTTCCAGGTCTTCGATGACGGGGAGTGTTCCGATGCAGTGGCGAAACAGTCCCGACCGCTACGGTGCCATGGCCCAGGGCTTCCACTGGCTGATTGCCGTGCTGCTCGTCGTCCAGTATGGCATCGGCCTCTACGGCGTGCGGCTGGGGACAGGCTTCGAGCAGCTGGTCGTGCTGGCCCGTCACAAGTCCCTGGGCATCACCCTGTTCGGCCTGGCGCTGCTGCGCCTGGCATGGCGCGGCTGGAATCCGCCACCGCCGCTGCCGGGCGACATGCGTCGTGCCGAGCGCGGCTTGGCCCACGCCAGCCATGGCCTGCTCTACCTGCTGCTGTTCACCCTGCCGGTCACCGGCTGGCTGTTCTCGTCGGCGTCGGGCATCTCGGTGAGCTGGTTCGGCTGGATCACACTGCCGGACCTGGTCGGCGTCTCCGAACCACTGGCCGACGCCCTGCTCCGTGTACACATCGGCCTGTCGCTGCTGCTGGTGCTGACAGTGGCCCTGCACGTGGCGGCGGCACTCTGGCACCACCGGGTCAGGCGCGACACGGTGCTGCTGCGCATGCTGCCCGGCCGATGGGGCCGGCGGGAGCGACAGTCATGATGCGAGACTGGCTGGTGGCGCCGGCGATACTGCTGGCGATGGTCATGGCCACGCCGGCGCTGGCCGGGCCGGCGCTGGCCGGGCCGGCGCTGGCCGGGCCGCCGTGCTGGACCCGGGACGCCGCGGACAGCCAGTTTGAATTCACCGGCAAGCAGGCCGGCGCCCCGGCACACGGCCGGTTCCGGCGCTTCACGGTGCAGGCCTGTTTCGATCCCGACCAGGCACAGGGCGAGCTCGAGGTCGAGGTCGATCTCGACTCGCTGGACACGCGCAATGCCACCCGCGACGCCACCCTGCGCGGCCCCGAGTTCCTCGACGTCTCCCACTACCCCCGGGCCCGCTATCAGGCGAGCGACTTCGAATCGCTGGGCGGGCAGCACTATCGGGCCAGGGGCACCCTGACCCTGCACGGCGTCAGCCAGCCCCTGGCGGTCCCCTTCTCGTTCCGGGTCGACAACGACGGTCGGCAGGCCGAGGCCCGCGGCACGGCCGCCCTCGACCGTCGCGACTTCGACGTCGGCCAGGGCCGCTGGGCCGGCACCCGCTGGGTGGGCGCCGAGGTGGAACTGAGCTTCTCGCTCAAGCTGGTCCCGGCGAGCCCGCCATGATCCGCCGCCTCGCCTCACCCGGCCCTGTGCCGGCACCCCCTCGCTCAGGCTGACGCCCGGCATGCAGCGAGCCCGGCCGAAGGGCCGGGCTCGCTTTCGTGCAGGCAAGGGGTGGGCCAGCGAGGCCGTTCAGCCCTCGAGCCGCTCGGCGATCAGGCCTTCGAGCTTGCGCTGGTCGTCGGCGAAGCGGCGGATGCCCTCGGCCAGCTTGTCGTTGGCCATGGCGTCCTGGTTGTGACCCCAGCGGAACTGGGCCTCGGTGAGCGGCGTCAGGCGCTCGGTCCTGTCCCCGATGTCGCTGACCTTGCGCTCGACCTCGCCGTCGCTCGAGGCCAGCTCCTCGAGCAGCGCCGGCGAGATGGTCAGGCGGTTGCAGCCGGCCAGCGCCAGCACCTGCCCGGTGTTGCGGAAGCTCGCGCCCATTACCACGGTGGCGTAGCCGTAGCGGCTGGCGGTGTCGCACACGCCGCGCACGAAGCGCACGCCGGGGTCGGTCTCCGGCGTGTAGTCCTCACCGGTCTCCTTCTTGTACCAGTCGGTGACCCGACCGACGAACGGCGAGATCAGGTACACGCCGGCGTCGAAGCAGGCCTGCGCCTGGGCCTCGGAGAACAGCAGGGTCAGGTTGCACTGGATCCCTTCCTTCTCGAGCACCTCGGCGGCGCGGATGCCTTCCCAGGTGGAGGCCAGCTTGATCAGGATGCGCTCGCGGCCCACGCCGTGACGCTCGTAGAGCTCGATCAGCTGGTGCGCCTTGGCGATGCTCGCCTCGCGATCGAAGGACAGCCGCGCCGGCACCTCGGTGGAGACGCGACCGGGCACGATGCCGGCGATCTCGCTGCCGATCGCCACCGACAGCCGGTCCACGGCCTGCTCGATGCGCGACTCGGCATCGGCGACATCCTGCTTCACCTGCGCCAGGGTCTCGTCGATCAGCGCCTGATGGCCGGGCAGGTCGAAGGCCTTGAGGATCAGCGACGGGTTGGTGGTGGCATCGTGGGGCTGATAACGGCGGATGGCCTCCAGATCACCGGTATCGGCAACCACCAGGGAGAGGCGTTTCAGCGCGTCGAGTTGGTTCATGGCTTGTCGTCCTGACTGTCGTTCAATGAATGCATCCGCGATCACGGCGCCACGGCATGGTGCCTCTGCAGCGCCTGCCGGTAGCGGTGATAGAGTTCATCATACCGCGCCCTGGCCTCGGGCTGGGGACGCGTTCGCGTCTGCGCGTCGAGGCTCACCAGCCGCTCGCAGAGCGCGGCCAGCGACTCGCCCGAACCGCGCGCGGCGGACTCGCACCAGGCGGCCTGGATCGCCGCGCCCAGCGCCGCGGCCTCGGTGAGCGTCGGGCAGACTACCTCCACGCCCAGCACATCGGCGACGATCTGTCGCCATACCGCGCTTCGCGCGCCGCCGCCGACCAGGCGGACCTGGCTGGCTTCCGCGGCCAGCGGCCCGAGCAGCTCGAGCCCGTAGCGCATGCCGAAGGTGGCGCCCTCGACCACCGCCCGGCACAGGTTGGCGGCGGTGGTGTTGAGGCTGGTCAGCCCCAGGAAGCTGGCAGTGGCGTGCGGCAGGGCCGGCACCCGCTCGCCGTTGAAGAACGGCAGCACCATGACCCCATCGGCGCCCACCGGCGCCGCGGCCACCCGCTCGCCGAAGGCGGCCACGTCGAGGCCGAACAGCTCGCGCACCCGGGTGGTCGCCGAGGTCACGTTCATGGTGCATACCAGCGGCAGCCAGCCGCCGCTGCTGGCGCAGAAGTTGGCAACCAGGCCGTCGGCGTCGATCACCGGCGCCTCGGCGTAGGCGCATACCGTCCCGGAGGTGCCCAGACTCAGCGTCACCAGCCCGGGGGCGATGTTGCCGGTGCCGATCGCCGCCATCATGTTGTCGCCGCCGCCGCTGGCGACCAGCACGTCGTCGGCGAGCCCCAGCTCCCGGGCCACCGAGGGGCGCACCCGGCCCACCGCCTCGCGGGACTCGATCAGCCGCGGCAGCACATGATGCGGGTCGAGCTCCGGGGCGATGGCCGCGAACACCTCAGGGTGCCAGCGACGCGCCCGGGTGTCGAAGTAGCCGGTGCCCGAGGCATCGCCGCACTCGGTGACCCGCTCGCCGGTGAGCCAGAAGTTGAGGTAGTCGTGGGGCAGCAGCAGGGTGTCGATGCGCCGATAGGCCTCGGGATGCCGCTCGCGCAGCCAGGCCACCTTGGAGGCGGTATAGCCGGTCTGCAGCAGCAGGCCCAGCCTGTCGAGGCAGCCTTCGGGCCCGCCCAGCGCCTCGATCAGCGCCTCGTTGTGCAGCGCCGTCTCGGTGTCGCACCACAGCTTGGCGGGGTACACCGGCTCGCCCTCGGCATCCACCGCGACCATGCCGTGCTGCTGGCCGGAGACGCCGATGGCGCGGACTCGTCGCGCGTCGATGCCCGCCGCGGCGACGGCCTCGGCGAAGGCGCCGCGCAGGGCGCCGAGCCAGTCGTCGACGGCCTGCTCGCGACGCCCGCCCTCGCCCTCGATCAGCCGATGGGGCCGGCTGCCCTCGCCGACGATGGTGCCTCGCTTGACGTCGACGATCACCACCTTGGTACTCTGGGTACCGCAATCCACGCCAACATACATGCCTACTCTCCCACGGTTTTTCTCATCCACAATTTGGCAAGGCCTCACGGGTAGTGCGGGTGCCGTCCCGGTGCCGCCTGGAAGTCAGGTGCAGCAGGGAGCTGGGCGGCATGCAGCCAGGGCCGTTGGCGGGCACGAAGCCGCCTTGCATCATCAATTCCTCATTCCTCAGCAACATAGCGCCTGATAGCAGCACGAACGCCCTGGTCGTCGATGATATCGAGCCACTTGGCAAAAGCGCCGAGGAGTGCCCGCGACTCGGCCAGCTCGTTGAAAACCTCGCGGATCGCCAGGAAGGCGCGAGGCTCGCGAAGGGATTCCCGTGCCCCCGCCCTCAGCCGTGCCGACAGGGGATCGGAGAGCGCGGGTACCCCTGACGCCTCGCCGGCCACCCGGCAATAGCAACACCAGAGTGCCAGCTCGAGCGCCAGCCCGCCGACGGGGAAACCACGGCCCAGCGCATCTCTGATCGCGGGCAGGATGAACTTCGGCTGCCGCGTCGAACCGTTGGCACACAGCCGCGACACGGTATCGCCAATCTCGGCGTTGCCGAAGCGCTCGACGATCCGCGCCAGGTACGCCGGGTAGGCGACACCCTCGATTTCCTCCAGGGCGGGCATGATCTCCCGCTGCTGCAGCGCGAGCAGCCAGTCGCGAATGTCCGGGTCGGCCATGGCGCGATGCACGTGATGGTGTCCCAGCAGGGCCGACGCATAGGCGATGCTGGCATGGCCCGCGTTGAGGATTCGCAGCTTCATCGTCTCGTAGGCCGCCACGTCGTCGACGAACTCGACGCCCACCCTCTCCAGCGGCGGACGACCGGCACAGAATCGATCCTCGATCACCCATTGCCGGAAGGGCTCACACACCACGGGAGCGGCATCCTCGATGCCGAAACGCCGGCTGACCAGTTCACGCTCGCGGGCAGTGGTGGGGGGCGTGATGCAGTCGACCATCGAGTTGGGGAAGGTCGCCTCCCGCCGGATCCAGCCGGCCAGGTCATCGTCGATGAGCTCGGCCAGGCCGACGACCGACCGGCGCGTCACGTCACCGTTGCCGGGAAGGTTGTCGCAGGACAGCACGGTGAAGGGGGGCAGGCCCTTCGCCCGACGCTCGGCCAGCGCCTTGACCAGCATGCCGAAGACGGTGCGGGGACGCGCCGGATCGGCCGCGTCGGCCCGGATTCGGGGGTGACTGGCATCGAATCGACCGGTGGCGGCATCGAGGAAGTAGCCCCCTTCGGTGATGGTCAGGGAGACGATACGCACACGCGGGTCGGCCAGCGCCTCGACGATGGCCGTCGGCACGACGGGAACAAAGTCGACCATGGCGCCCACCACCCGGGCCGACATCGCCCCCGGCCCGAGATCGACCACGGTGGAGAGCCAGTCCTGCTGGCGCAAGCGCCTGCGCATCCGGACATCCGCCGGCATCACCCCGGAGCCGACGATCGCCCAGTCATGGGCTTCGCCCTGCGCGAAGAGGCGATCCAGGTAGGTCGCCATGTGCGAACGGTGAAAGTTGCCCAATCCGATATGCAGGATCCCCGGACGCAGCCCGCGACGATCATAGGCCGGCACCGCCACCCGGTGCCGGACAGCGGCCAGCGACTTCTGCGTCAGTGCCTCACCCACTCACTTCTCCCGGTCCTTTCAGGCTGGCGCCCCTTGCAAGCCCCGTCGACCGATACACTTTAGCATCGCCTTGCCTTCCCGTGATGATGCCCCCGGCCCGGGCGCCGCTCCCGGGAGCGGGCCTGCGATCAGCCCAGCCGCTCGGCGAGGCATGCCTCCAGGGTGGCCCGCGCGCCCTTGGCGTGCAGGCTCGCCAAAACCTCGAGATAGGCCGCGCGGAAGCGCTCGTCGTCGGCCAGGTCGCCGAACAGCCGGCGGTTCTCGATGAAGGCCGCGGGCGCCTCGCGATTGCGCCCGGCCAGCGCCATCAGTTCATCCCTGAGCCGGTCGACCACCTCGATCGGCTCGCCCTGCTCGTCGACGCCCTCGGCGTAGCGCGCCCAGCTCGCCACCACCGCGGCACTGCGCCGGAACTCGCCGCCGCGCTCGAGCTGCTCGCGGATCACCGGCAGCAGCCACTTGGGAATCCGGTCGGAACTCTCGGCGCACAGCCGCGCCAGGGTGTCGCGGATCTCGGGGTTGGCGAAGCGCTCGATCAGCGTCTGGCGGTAGGCGTCAAGATCGACGCCCGGCACCGGCGCGAGGGTGGGCGTGGCCTCGCGGGTCATGTAGTCGAGCAGGAACTGGACGAACAGCGGGTCCCGGCAGACCTCGTGGGCGTAACGGTAACCGGCCAGATAGCCGAAGTAGGCCAGCGCCTGGTGACTGGCGTTGAGCAGGCGCAGCTTCATCAGCTCGTAGGGAATCACGTCGTCGACCATCTGCACGCCGACCCGCTCGAGCGGCGGGCGGCCCTGCGGGAAATGATCCTCGAGCACCCACTGGGTGAACGGCTCGCAGACCACCGGCCAGCGATCGTCGACGCCGAAGCGCTCGCTCAGCGCGGCGATGTCGTCGGCCGTGGTCACCGGGGTGATGCGATCGACCATGGCGTTGGGGAAGCTCACCTCGGCCTCGAGCCAGTCGCCCAGTTCAGGATCGAGCGCCCGGGCGTGGGCGGTGAACATCCTGCGGGCGACGTCGCCGTTGCCCTGGATGTTGTCGCAGGACATCACCGTGAACGGCGCGATGCCGCGCTCGCGACGCCGGCGCAGGGCGGCGACCACCAGCCCGAACGGCGTGCGCGGGGCCTCGGGCTCGGCGAGATCGTGAGCGACGTCGGGCTGGCTCAGATCGTAGTCGCCGGTGACGTGATGGAAGTTGTAGCCGCCCTCGGTGACGGTCAGCGAGACGATGCGCGTCGCCGGGTCGGCCATGCGCTCGATCACCGCCTCGCGGTCGTCGGGCGCGTAGAGATAGTCGACGATCGAGCCGATCACCCGCGGCTCGTAGCGGCCGTCGGGGTGCTTGACCACCAGGGTGTAGAGATGGTCCTGGGCGGCCAGGGCATCGCGCATGCGCGTGTCGCCGGGCATCACGCCGACGCCGACGATGCCCCAGTCGAGCGCCTCGCCGCGATTCATCAGTTCATCCAGGTACATCGCCTGGTGGGCACGGTGGAAGCCGCCCACGCCGAAGTGGACGATGCCCGGCGTCACCCGACGCCGGTCGTAGGCGGGCACGGCCACCTGCGGATCGAGACGACCCAGGGCGGCATTGCTGAGAGTGGGCATGAGGGGCACTCCTTGCCGCAAGCGGCAATCGAGAATGAGTGAACGGGGCTGAGGCGAGCGCTGTCGGCAACCGCCCTAGCTCCAGCGAAGATCGGGCTCTATCGACTCGGCCTTGATCAGCCGCGCATTGAGCATGTCCTTTTGACAGGCCTTGGCGAAGGCGGCCTGGCGATCCTGGCCCATGTCCAGCCAACGCTGGATCAGGCGCGCCTCGAGCACCTCGTCGGCCACGTCCAGAAACAGCGTCATGTCGAACAGCGGATGCAGCTCGCGCCAGGGGTCGCGCTCGAGCAGCAGGTAGTTGCCCTCGACGATGACGATGCGGTGCTCGAGGGTGATCAGGCGTCCGCCGGCGCGCGCCAGGTCGAGGGGACGATCGAACACCGGCACGGCGACACGCTTGTCCGCGCGCCGGATACGCATCAGGTCCTGATGCAGGCCGTCGACATCGAAGGTCTCCGGCGCGCCCTTGATGGACACCATGTCCTGGCGTTCCAGCACCGCATTGTCGAAGTGATAGCCATCCATGGGCACCACCGCGGCGATGCCTGACCGTCGCTCGTTGATCTCGCGGCACAGCCACTCCGAGAGAAGCGACTTGCCAGCGGCGGGCGGCCCGGCCAGCGCAACGATGAAGCGTTCGCTGTCGGCGGCCATGTCGAGCAGATGCGCCGCCATGTCTTGGATATTCGGATTCATTGTCAGCTCATCCAGTTGCCGCCATCGACGTTGAGGGTCTGGGCGACGACATAGTCGCTGTCGTCGCTGGCCAGGAATACCGCGGCGCCGGCGTGATCCTCGGGACGGCCCATGCGGCCGTAGGGCACCGCCTCGCCGACCAGACGCTTCTTCTCGCCCGGCGGGCGGCCCTCGTAGCGGGCGAACAGCGCATCGACCTCGTCCCACATCGGCGTGTCGACCACCCCGGGAGCGATGCCGTTGACGTTGATGCGGTGCTTGATCAGGTCGAGCCCGCAGGACTGGGTCAGGCTGATCACCGCCGCCTTGGAGGCGCAGTACATGCTGACCAGCGCCTCGCCGCGCCGCCCGGCCTGCGAGGCCATGTTGATGATCTTGCCGCCTTCGCCGCGCGCGACCATGCGCGCCGCCACCGCCTGCAGGGTGAAGAAGGTGCCCTTGACGTTGACCCCGAACTGCTTGTCGTAGCTGGCCTCGCTGACCTCCAGCACCGGCGCCATGTCGAACACCGCGGCGTTGTTGACCAGGATGTCGATGGGGCCGAGCGTCGCCTCGACGGCGGCGATCATCGCCTCACGCGAGGCCGCGTCGCAGACGTCGAGCGCCACCGCCATCACCGGGGCGTCGCTGCCGCGGGCAGCCTTGAGCTCGGCCACCGCCCGTTCGGCGGCGGCACGATCGATGTCGGCGATCGCCACGCGGGCACCCTCGTCCAGATAGCGGGTGACGATGGCCAGGCCGATGCCGCGGGCCCCGCCCGTCACCACTGCCGTACGCTTGTCGAGTTTCATGAAATGTCCTTGTCGATGATGGCGTCGTCACCCACGGCGCTGCTGCCGCCAGCGGGCGACGCAGTCGCCGAGTTGCGTCATGTGCGCGAGCACGTCCCGGGCGCCGGCCTCGCGCAGCCGCTCGGCGTGGCCGTCCTCGATGTGGCTGGCGCCGGTGAAGCCGATGACCGTCATGCCCGCGGCCCGGGCCGCCCGCGCCCCCGAGATACTGTCCTCGACCACCAGGCAGTCGCCGGGGGCGACGGCGAGGCTGCGCGCCGCCAGCAGATAGACGTCCGGCGCCGGCTTGGGGTGCGCCACCTGCTCGGCGGTGAACAGCGGCGCCTGGCCCAGCCGGGCATCCAGCCCGGTGTTGGCGAGCGAAGCGAGTACCCGCCGCCGGCTGCTGTTGGAGACGATCGCCAGCGGCAGGTCGAGGGCATCGATGGCCTCGGCGACCCCGGCCATGGCCTCGAGCTCCTCGGCGAGGCGGGCCTCGATCGCCGCGTCGATGCGTGCCAGGGCATCGGCGGGCAGGGCGTGGGCGCTGAGCCCTTCCAGGTGCTCGAGGATCGCCGCCGTGGTCATGCCCAGCGCACGGCGCAGCTCGTGCTCGGCGGCGAGGTCGGGCAGCCAGGCGGCGAGGCGTTCGCGCAGCACGCCCTCGGCGATCGCCTCGCTGTCGACCAGCACGCCGTCGCAGTCGAAGATCAGCAGGTCCACGGGCGTCTCCTCAGTGGTCGTCGCCGGAGGTCGAGGCACGGTTCTCCTTGCGCTCGACGTTGACCAGCGGATGGCGCTCGAGGCTCGCCAGGGCCAGGCCGTCTTCCGCGAACAGGTGCGCGCGGCCGGGCTCGAAGCCGAAGCGGACGGCGTCGTGGACGCGATGGCTGACGTCGCCGTCGGCCACCAGGATCCACTCGTCGCCATCGGCGTCCAGATACAGGGAGGTGACCCCGCCCAGGCGCTCGATCACCACGATCTTGCCGCTCAGCGGCCCCTGGTCGTCGAGGGTCAGGTGTTCGGGACGGATGCCCAGGGTCAGGGTATCGCCGGGCCGGCAGTCACCGCCGTCGACCGGCACCCGGCACTCGCTGCCGCCGGGCAGACGCACCGAGACGCCCTCGGCGTTGGCATCGAGCACCTCGACCTCGGTGAAGTTCATCTTCGGCGAGCCGATGAAGCCGGCGACGAAGCGATTGCGCGGGTGATGGTAGAGCTCCATCGGCGAGCCGACCTGCTCGACCACCCCGCCCTGCAGCACGACGATCTTGTCGGCCATGGTCATCGCCTCGATCTGATCGTGGGTGACGTAGATCATGGTGGCGTCGAGCTCGTCGTGCAGGCGCGCCAGCTCGATGCGCATCTGCACGCGCAGCGCGGCGTCGAGGTTGGAGAGCGGCTCGTCGAACAGGAAGATGCTGGGGTTGCGGACGATCGCCCGGCCGATCGCCACGCGCTGGCGCTGGCCGCCGGACAGGGCCTTGGGCTTGCGGTCGAGGAGGTTCTCGAGCTGCAGGATGCGCGCCGCCTCGAGCACCTTCTGACGGCGCTCGGCCTTGGGCACGCCGGCCAGGCGCAGGCTGAAGCCCATGTTGTCCTCGACGGTCATGTGCGGGTAGAGCGCGTAGCTCTGGAAGACCATCGCCAGGCCGCGCTCGGCCGGGCCGACCTCGTTGATGCGCTGGCCGTCGACCTTGATGTCGCCGCTGGAGGCACTCTCCAGCCCGGCGATCATGCGCAGCAGGGTCGATTTGCCGCAGCCGGAAGGCCCGACGAAGACCACGAATTCCCGGTCCTTGACCTCCAGATCGACACCCTTGATGACCTGGGTGTCGCCGAATTCCTTGACGATGTTGTTGAGTTCGAGCGTTGCCATGGTGAATTCCTTATTTGACGGCGCCGAAGGTGAGACCGCGAACCATCTGTTTCTGGGTCATCCAGCCCAGGATCAGGATCGGCGCGATGGCCATCGTCGAGGCGGCGGAGAGCTTGGCCCAGAACAGCCCCTCGGGGCTCGAGAACGAGGCGATGAAGGCGGTCAGCGGGGCCGCGTCGGAGGTCGTCAGGTTGAGGCTCCAGAAGGCCTCGTTCCAGCTCAGGATCACCGACAGCAATCCAGTGGAGGCGATGCCCGGCAGGGTCAGCGGCATCAGCAGGTAGAGGACCTCCTGCAGGGTACCGGCGCCGTCCATGCGGCCCGCCTCGAGGATGTCCCTGGGCACGTCCTTGAAGAAGGTGTAGAGCATCCAGACCACGATCGGCAGGTTCATCAGCATGTAGACGATGGTCAGCCCGGTCAGGCTGTCGAGCAGCCCCAGATCGCGGAAGATCAGATAGATCGGCATCAGCACGCCGACCGGCGGCAGCATCTTGGTGGAGAGCATCCACAGCAGGGTGCCGCGAGTGCGCGGCGTGGGCAGGAAGGCCATCGAATAGGCCGCCGGGATCGCCACCAGCAGCGCCAGCAGCGTCGAGCCGACCGAGACGATCACGCTGTTGAGGGCGAACTTGACGTAGTCGGCGCGGGCCATGACCTCGTGATAGCCGGCCAGGGTCGGGTCGAAGAACAGGCTGGGCGGCGTGGCCACCGCCTCGCCCTCGGTCTTGAAGCTGGTGAGGATCATCCAGAAGATCGGGAAGAACACCACCAGCGCGATGAACCAGGCCAGCAGCGTGAGCACGAGTTTCTTGGAGAGCGTCTGATTCATGGGGCACCTCAGGTCTCGAGATTCTTGGCCACGGTGCGGACCAGGAAGATCGCCACGATGTTGGCCAGGATGATGGCGATCACGCCGCCGGCCGAGGCGCCGCCCACGTCGAAGTCGAGCAGCGCGCGGATGTAGATCAGGTAGGCCAGGTTGGTGGAGGCCAGCCCGGGGCCGCCCGAGGTGGTGACGAAGATCTCGGCGAAGATGGTCAGCAGGAAGATCATCTCGATCATGATCACCACGCTGATCGCCCGCTTGAGGTGCGGCAGGGTGATGAACCAGAAGATCGCGATGGGCCCGGCACCGTCCATGCGCGCCGCCTCGACCTGGTCGTCGTCCAGCGACTGGATGGCGGTAAGCAGGATCAGCAGCGCGAACGGCAGCCACTCCCAGGAGACGATGATCACGATCGAGGTCAGCGGCAGCGACGAGAACCAGTCGACGGCGTGGAAGCCGAACAGGTTGAACAGCCAGGCCAGTACCCCGTTGACCGGGTGCATCATCATGTTCTTCCAGATCAGCGCGCTGACCGTGGGCATGACGAAGAACGGCGCGATCACCAGCAGCCGGGCGATGCCGCGGCCGAAGAATTCCTGCTGGAAGAGCACCGCCAGCAGCGTGCCGCCGACCACGGTGATCGCCAGCACCCAGCCGACCAGCAGCAGGGTGTTGCCCATCGCCGTCCACAGCGCCGGGTCGGTGAGCAGGTAGGTGTAGTTGTCGAGTCCGGCGAAGCCGGAAATCATCGGGTTGAGAAGGTTGTAGCGCTGGAAGGAGAACCACAGGGTCATGCCCAGCGGTACCAGCATCCACAGCAGCAGCATGGACACCGCGGGCGCCTGGAGGAAGAGCGTACGCATCCCTCCGACGGTGCGGCCGGAAGCTCTATCGCGCATGGCTGAACCCATCTGAAAACGTGACTGGGGAAAGGGGCCGGGGGCGGGCCCCGGCCAAGGACACGGCACGCAGGCCGTGCATTTGCCTGATCAGTAGTAGCCGGCCTGGCGCATGGTGCGATCGGCGGCACGCTGGGCGGCGCTCAGGGCCTGATCGACGCTGCGCTGCCCGGCCAGGGCGGCGGCGATCATCTGGCCGACCTGGGTGCCGATGGCCTGGAACTCGGGAATGTCGGCATACTGCACCCCGGTGTAGGGCACCGGCTTGGCGCTCGGATCGGTGGGATCGGCGGTCTGGATCGCCTTGAGCACGAAGTCGGCGAAGGGCGCCGCCTTCTGGTAATTGGCGTTCTGATATGTGGATTCACGGGTGCCCGGCGGCACGCTGGTCCAGCCCTTCTTCTCGCCCACCAGCTTCACGTAGTCCTTGGAAGTCGCCCAGGTGATGAAGGTCTGCGCGGCGTCCTTGGCGTGGGACGATTTGGGAATCGCCAGCGCCCACGACCACAGCCAGTGCGAGCCCTTGGGCGTCTCGGCGATCGGCGCCGGGGCGAAGCCCAGCTCGTCGGCGACCTTGGATTCGTCGGGGTTGTAGATGCGCCCCGCGGCGGAGGTGGCGTCGACCCACATGCCGCACTTGCCGCTGGAGAACAGCGCCTGGTTCTCGTTGAAGCCGTTGGAGGTCGCCCCCGGCGGACCGTAGTTGTTCATCAGGTCGACGTAGAAGTTGATCGCCTTGTGCCAGGCCGGCGAGTCGATCTCGGGGTGCCAGTCCTCGTCGAACCAGCGGCCGCCGTAGGTGTTCACCAGGGTCGACAGGAAGGCCATGTTCTCGCCCCAGCCCGGCTTGCCGCGCAGGCAGATGCCGTAGACGCCGTTGTCGGGGTCGTTGACCTTGCTCGCCCAGTCGTGCACCTCGTCCCAGGTCGGCTGCTCGGGGACCTCGATGCCGGCCTTGTCGAACAGGTCCTTGCGGTAGTACATCATCGAGCTCTCGCCGTAGAACGGCAGCGCGTAGAGCGAGCCGTCATGGCTCAGGCCGTCGCGGATCGGCTTGAGGATGTCGGCCTTGTCGTAGTCCTCGGGCAGGTTGTCGAGCTGGGTCAGCCAGCCCTGCTTGGCCCAGATCGGGACCTCGTAGGTGCCGATGGTCATGACATCGAACTGGCCGCCGTCGGTGGCGATGTCGGTGGTCAGGCGCTGACGCAGGACGTTTTCCTCGAGCACCACCCAGTCGAGCTTGATGTCCGGGTGGGCCTTCTCGAACTCGTCGGTCAGCCCCTGCATGATGATCATGTCGTTGTTGTTGACCGTGGCCACGGTGATGGTCTCGGCATTGGCGGAGACGGAAGCCAGGGCCATGGCTCCCGCCAGCGGAATGATGGCGTGCTGTAACCGCATGTCGCGCTCCTTGGAGGAGATTGTTGGGCTTGTTTTTGATCAATCTACTCAATGACCTTTCAAATGATCATTTACGACCCCAAAAAAAGCAAACCGCCGCCCTTAGACTTTGGCCGCACGTCGCCCGACGAGGCCGCGCTCGTCGGCCGCGGCGTCACGGCTCCCCCTGCTCGAGAATGTAGCGCGCCGCCGCCTCGTCGGTGACCAGGCCCTGCAGCCAGCCGCCGCGCAACGCGGCGAGAATCGCCGGCCCCTTGTCGCGCCCGCCGGCCAGCCCGACCAGCGTCTGCCCGGCGAGCCGCTCCAGCGGCAGGCTGGTGATCCGTCGGGTGATCGGACAGTCGATCAGTTCGCCGCGGGCGTCCATCGGCCAGCCCAGCAGCTCGCCCACCGCCCCCGCCTCCAGCAGCTCGGTCAGTTCCGCCGCGCTGATGAAGTGGTCCTGAAAGAGCGTGGCCTGCGGATCGATGCGACCGATGCCGATGAAGCCGGCCTCCGCCTGCATGGCCACCGCACTCACCGCCTGGACCAGGTGCTGGGCGAGCAGCGCCTCCTTCTCGGTCACCGAGGCGGCGACCACCGGCGCCGGCAGCAGGAAGCGCTCGGCGCCGGTCTTGTCGGCGAGCACCATGACGCCGTCGTAGCGGTTGGCCGAGCCGTCGCGGGCGACGTTGCCCACCAGCGAGACGAAGCGGTGCTGCGGGCGCTCGAGGCGGCTGAGCGCCTCGACCGTGGCACGCACCACCCGCCCGGTGCCCAGCGACAGGGTCAACGGCTGGTCGCGATCGATGTAACGCGACAGCCGCTCGGCACCGGCCAGGGCGAGGAAGGCCGCGCTGTCGTCGTGATGCTCGGGGTCGGCGGGCACCACGTCGCAGAAGGCCAGACCGAACCGCGACACCAGCGCTTCACTCATGGCCATGCAGTTGGCCAGCGGGTGGTCGATGTGCACCTTGACCAGCCCTTCCTGACGCGCCAGCGCCAGCAGGCGCTGCACGCCGGGGCGCGACACGCCCAGCTGGCCGGCGATCTCGTCCTGGGTGCGTCCGCCCACGTAGGAGAGCCAGGCGGCGCGCGCCGCCTGGTCGAGCTTGCGTTCGTACTTGTCCATGCTGCAGAGAATCCTTCTGGCCAGTCACTTCGATCATCCGGCTGCCGATGCGGCGATACCATACACGGTGCGTGACGTCAGCGCCGCCCCGGCGCTCGCCCGCCGGGCAGCACGGCCCGGGCCGCCAGGCCGCCGAGCGAGGCCGTCTCGAGGCTCAGCGAACCGCCGTAGAGACCCATCAGGTCCTCGACGATCGCCAGGCCCAGCCCCGAGCCCGAGCGGTGCTCGTCGAGGCGGGCACCACGGGCCAGGGCCGCGCGACGCTGTTCGGCGGTCATTCCCGGGCCGTCGTCCTCGATGCACAGTACCACCGTGCCGGCCTCCTCGTGCAGGCTCAGCCGCACCCGCGAACGCGCCCAGCGCAGGGCATTGTCGAGCAGGTTGCCGACCAGCTCCTGCAGGTCCTGCGGGTCCATGCGCACCGTCAGTTCGGGATCGAGCTCGCGCTCGAGGGCGATCCCGCGACGACCGGCCAGCCGTGCCAGGCCGTCGACCACCGGGGCGACCGCCTCGCCGACCCGGACCCGGCCGGTGAGTGTCGAGCCACCCGCCGCCGAGGCTCGGGCAAGATGGTGGCGTACCGCCTCGTCGATGCGCCCCAGCTCGTCGTGCACCTGGCGGCGCTGGGCCTCGGGCAGGCGCTCGGAGACGGTCCTGAGCACGCTGACCGGGGTCTTCAGGGCATGCGCCAGGTTGCCGGCGGCACTGCGGCCGCGCTCGATCAAGCGGCGATCGCGCTCGAGCACCTCGTTCATGGCCCCGGCCAGTTCGCTGAGTTCGCCGGGCAGACGGGTATCCAGACGCTCGCCGGCGCCGGACTCGACGCGCTCGAGATCCGCATGCAGGCGCCGCAACGGCGCCAGTCCCCAGCGAATCTGCAGCGCCAGCCCGCCGAGCAGCAGCGCCCCCAGCGCCAGCAGCGACAGGCCCAGCAGCCACTCGAAGCGCGCCACCTCGGCATCGAGTTCCTCGCGGGAGACGGCCACGCTGACGTGCAGCGGGCGCGGCCAGCCCGGCAGCCGCACATCGCGCTCGATGACCCGCAGCAGTTCGCCGCGCGGCCCCCGGATATTGCGCACACTGACCCCGTCGACCGTCGTCACCGGCAGCCGCTGGTCCCACAGCGAGCGCGAGACCAGCGCGGTGTCGTGGCGGTCGGTGACCTGCCAGTACCAGCCGGAGAACACCCGCTCGAAGCGCGCATCGCCCAGCGAGCGCGTCATCGTCAGCTGGTCGTGCTGGGCATCGTAGCCAAGGTCCGCCAGCACCACCTGCAGCAGCGAGGAGAGCCGCTGATCGAAGGCGGCGGTCGCCGATTCGCGGAAGTTGTAGGCCAGCCCCAGTCCGGCCAACGGCAGCACCACCAGCACCAGCGCCAGCGCCGCGGCGAGCAGCCGCTGGCCCAGCGTCCAGCCGGCCGGACGGGTCAGCCAGGCGCGCAGGCGTGCCTTCACCCCTCGCCCTCGAGGGCCACGGCGCGATAACCCTGGCCGCGCAGCGTCTCGATACGCCCGCTGCCCAGCTTGCGGCGCAGCCGGCTGATCTGCACGTCGATGACGTTGGAGTCGGGCTCGTGATCACGGTCGTAGACGTGTTCGGCGAGCTCGGCGCGGCTGACGATGCGCGGCGCGGCGTGCATCAGGTAGGCGAGCAGCCGCGATTCCTGCGCGGTCAGCGTCACCGGCCGCCCGGCGACGCTGACGCTGGCCGAGTGGGTGTCGTAGGTCAGCTCGCCGAGCGTCAGCACCGGATGGGCGTGGCCATGGCTGCGCCGCACCAGCGCCCGCAGACGGAACAGCACCTCGGCGGTCTCGAACGGCTTGGTGACGTAATCGTCGGCACCGGCGGAGAAGCCCGCCGCCTTGTCCGACCAGCGCTCGCGGGCGGTGAGCACTAGCACCGGCAGGTCGATGGCGGCGTCGCGCCACTGCCCCAGCCAGCGGGTGCCGTCGCCGTCGGGCAGCCCCAGGTCGAGCACCACGGCATCGTAGCGCTCGGTGCGCACCAGGAAGTCGGCCTCGCCGCCGGTGCCGGCGATCTCCACGAGCAGGCCGGCATCGCGCAGGGCCTCGCCGAGCGCCTCGGCCAGTGCCCGATCGTCTTCGACCAGTAGAATCTTCATGGTGTTGTCAGCGTCGCTTCATGGCTTCGATATCCGGCCCCCGGCTGTCGACCAGCTCGCCGGTCGCGGCGTCGAAGACGAACTCGACCAGCTGTCCGTCGGGGCCGATCATCTCGATATCGTAACGGATGGCGTCGTCCTCGTGCTCGAGCTCGACCTCGAGAATCTGCCCCGCGTAGCGCTGCTGCAGCCAGTCGAGCACGCCGGGCAGCGCCACCAGCCGCCCGGCGCGGACGGCGTCGTGCAGGCCGTGCCAGTCATCCTCGGCCGCGGCCGGGGGCAGGCTGACCAGCGTCGTGCCCAGCACGACGACACCGGCCGCCAGGATGCGGTTGCATGCGTTCATGGCCCCCATCCTGCCAGCGCCCGCCTGAACGCCTGATGAATCGTCCGGCCGCATGAACCCACCATGAATGCATTCTTCAGCTCACGGCAAGGTGGCGCGGCGTACAACGGGTCATGACGCCGACGGTCACCGCCCGGCGGACCGACGCATCGGCATTCGTTGCACGACAAGGAGACTCGCCATGACACCCCTGCGCCTGATGATGCTCCCCGTCGCCTTCACCGGCGGACTTTCCGGCCTGGCCCTGGCCGACGAGGGCGGTCTCGCCTCCGACAGGCTCGACGCCCTGCTCGCCCGGGGCGAGCCGCAGGGTCACCTGGCCTATCGGCAGCTTGATGCCCGCCCCGGCCATCTGGCACTGGAGGGGCGGCGCGACGACGCCTGGCAGGCCTCGACCGAGCGGCTGGTGCGCGACGGGTCGCTGACCGGCCGGGTCGACGGCATCGCCGGCTGGCAGCTGTCCGGCACCGCATTCACCCGCGCCCTCGACGCGGCCCGTCACGCCCCCGTGCAACAATTGGCGTCTCTCGCTGTCGACGCCACGGGCCATGCCGAACTCGACAGCCCGACGGCTTCCATTGACGCGGCCTGACCGCGCCTCGACCTCCTTACCGGCTACCGGAGTGAACCATG
>Ga0209300_1000544_pt1 | contig 18623 bp, 14 predicted proteins | sample Shrwel_input2_RT_FD_187535 | JGI IMG/M metagenome (GOLD analysis project Ga0209300, IMG submission 187535) | Subsurface microbial communities from deep shales in Ohio, USA - Utica-3 well 1 S input2 RT (SPAdes) (version 2) ... | reverse complement strand
GCCCCGGGGCCCAGCGGGGCGTTGACCACCGGGCGGTGTCGAACATCAAGCCGCGCATGCAGCAGCACGCCGCGCAAGCCCGGCACGGCGCGAACCTTGCCCGGCGGCCACAGCCCCAGGCCGATGCCGGTGAGTTGTTCGAGCGTGCACCCGCCGATGCGCCCGCTGTCGAGCGACAGCCATTGCTGCGCCAGGGTGTTGGCGCCGACCACCCAGCCATCTTCGGAGAGCGCCAGCAGGCCTTCGCCGACGCCACCCAGGCCCTCGGGGAGCGGGTGCAGCCTCAGGATGCGCTCCTGGGCGTGGCGGGCGTGAAAGAGCCGGTCTTCGATCATGCGGGCGGCCGAGCGCACCAGGGCGAAGGTGTGGGGGTGGTGGCCGCGGTGGTCGCCGGAGATGTCGAGCACACCGCGCAGCTGGCCGCGCGGGCCGAAGACGGGCGCGGCCGAGCAGGTCAGGAAGCCGTTGCGCTCCAGGTAGTGCTCGGCGCCCTGGATGACGACGGGCTGGCCCTCGGCCAGTGCGGTGCCGATGGCGTTGGTGCCGCGGTCGGATTCGTGCCACAGGGCACCCGGGCGCAAGGAGACGCGTTCGGCCCGCCCGAGGAAGTCGGCGTCACCCAGGCTGTGCAGCAGCAGGCCGCGTGCGTTGGAGAGCACGACCAGGCTGCCTGAGTCGCGCATCTGGTCGAAGACGAAGTCCATGACCGGGCGCGCCTGGGCGAGGAAGTCCCGCTCGGTCTGCAGCGCCTGGCGCAGTTCGCTGTCGCTGCACAGCGGGGGCTCCAGCAAGCCACCGATGGGGCTGAGGCCCGCGTGCTGGCTGCGCTGCCAGGACCGGCTGAGGGCCTCGTCGACCAGGCCGCCCGGCACCTCGCCGGCTTCGAGCAGGCAGCGGCGGGCCTGGGTCAGGTCCGAGGCGGGGGTGGGAGGAAGCGAACGCATGGCCGCCGCAGTATCGCGCCGGGTGACCCAGGTGACACCCGGGCTCACCCTGTGTCGTTTCGGAACAGTGTGTCAGGGTGGCGCAAGCGGGCGTGGCACAGGGTGACAAGGACAGGGCATGCGGGATTTTCCGGGTGCACCCTGGGGGCGAGCCGCCTGCCGATGAGGGCGAACCCGCATTGGCACGCGCTGTGCGCTGTTGAGGGGGCGGCGGGCCACAAGCCCGGGACAGGGGCGACTCCACCGCGCCTGTCCACCGCACCTTCTTTCCTTCGCTTCCCCCGCTCCCCTCGCACACCAGGAGACACGCATGATCTACGCTGCACCCGGCACCGCCGACTCGGTCGTCACGTTCAAGAAGCGCTACGACAACTTCATCAACGGTCAGTGGGTGGCGCCGGTCAAGGGCCAGTACTTCGACAACGTCACCCCGGTGACGGGGCGCGTGTTCTGCCAGGTGGCCCGCTCCAGCGAGGAAGACGTCAACCTGGCGCTGGACGCGGCCCACGCGGCCTTTGCCACCTGGGGGCGCACCTCGCCCACCGAGCGCGCCTTGCTGCTCAACCGCGTGGCCGATCGCCTGGAGGCCAACCTGGAGCTGCTGGCCGTGGCCGAAACCTGGGACAACGGCAAGCCGGTGCGCGAGACCCTGGCGGCCGACATCCCGCTGGCCATCGACCACTTCCGCTACTTCGCGGCCTGCATCCGGTCGCAGGAGGGCTCGGTGGGCGAGCTCGACGGCGACACCGTGGCCTATCACTTCCACGAGCCGCTGGGCGTGGTCGGCCAGATCATCCCGTGGAACTTCCCCATCCTGATGGCGGCCTGGAAGCTGGCGCCGGCGCTGGCCGCAGGCAACTGCGTGGTCCTCAAGCCGGCCGAGCAGACGCCCGTGGGCATCCTGGTGCTGGCCGAGCTGATCGCCGACATCCTGCCCCCGGGCGTGCTCAACATCGTCAACGGCTTCGGGCTGGAAGCGGGCAAGCCGCTGGCCACGAGCAAGCGCATCGCCAAGATCGCGTTCACGGGAGAGACCACCACCGGCCGCCTCATCATGCAGTACGCCAGCCAGAACCTGATCCCGGTCACGCTGGAGCTGGGCGGCAAGAGCCCCAACGTGTTCTTCGATGACGTGATGGCACAGGACGACGAGTTCTTCGACAAGGCGCTGGAGGGCTTCACCCTGTTCGCGCTGAACCAGGGCGAGGTCTGCACCTGCCCGAGCCGCGCGCTGGTGCAGGAGTCCATCGCCGACCGCTTCATGGAGCGCGCCATCCAGCGCGTGCAGGCCATCAAGCAGGGCAACCCGCTGGACACGGAGACCATGATCGGCGCGCAGGCGTCGATGGAGCAGGTCGACAAGATCCTGTCGTACATGGACATCGGCAAGCAGGAGGGCGCGGTGTGCCTGACCGGAGGTGGGCGCTCGCAGCAAGCCGGTGAGCTGGGCGATGGGTTCTACGTGCAGCCCACCATCTTCCAGGGCCACAACAAGATGCGCATCTTCCAGGAAGAGATCTTCGGGCCGGTGGTGTCCATGACCACCTTCAAGGACGAGGCCGACGCGCTGCGCATCGCCAACGACACGCTCTATGGCCTGGGCGCAGGCGTGTGGAGCCGCGATGGCAGCCGCGCCTACCGCATGGGCCGGGGCATCCAGGCCGGTCGCGTGTGGACCAACTGCTACCACCTCTACCCCGCGCACGCGGCTTTCGGGGGCTACAAGCAGTCGGGCATCGGTCGCGAGAACCACCGCATGATGCTCGACCACTATCAGCAGACCAAGAACCTGCTGGTGAGCTACAGCCCCAAGGCGCTGGGCTTTTTCTGACGGGACGGGCGCGATGGCACAGACCGAAGCCCTGCGGGTCACCGCCACGCCCGAAGCGCTGGCCCTGATCGCCCGACTCCAGGCCCTGCACGGCGAGCTGATGTTCCACCAGTCCGGCGGTTGTTGCGATGGCAGCTCTCCGATGTGCTTCCAGCGCGGCGAGGTGCTGATCGGCCCCTCCGACGTGCAGCTCGGCGAGATCGGGGGCTGCCCGTTCTACATGAGCTCTTCGCAGTTCGAGTACTGGCAGCACACCCACCTGACCATCGACGTGGTGGCCGGGCGGGGCGGCATGTTCTCGCTGGAGGGCCCGCATGGGCTGCGTTTCCTGACGCGCTCGCGGCTGTTCACCGACGAGGAGGCAGCGCGCCTGGCGCCGGTGTTCGTCGTTCAGGTTTGACAGGGATGCCAGGGGACCCATTCCCCCGCTGGTGACGCGGCCCACGAGGCTGTGCCACAGTTCGGGCTTCACGCGTCGACACGACGCAGCGGAGACCCGAACATGAGCCTGGCTGTCTACGGCATCCCCAACTGCAACACCGTCAAGAAGGCCCGCACCTGGCTCGATGAGCGGGGTGTGGGTTTTGTTTTTCACGACCACAAGAAGCAGGGTGTGCCCGCGGCGCGCCTGGATGACTGGATCGATCAGGTCGGCTGGGAGGTGCTGGTCAACCGCCAGGGCACCACCTGGCGCCAGCTCGATGAGGCCGTCAAGGCCGGTGTGGTGGACGCGGCCTCGGCCAAGGCCGTGATGCTGGCGAACCCCAGCGTGATCAAACGGCCCGTCATCGAGCAGGGTGGTCGGGTGCTGGCCGTGGGCTTCGATGACAAGAAGGCCTCTGCGCTTCAGGCTGCGCTTTGAGCCTCACGACGCTCACAGGCCCAGCAGCTTGAGCCGGTTGGCGTGGGTGAGGTAGAACTGGGCGGGAGACGGCGCGGCCTTGCCGATCAGCCCGAAGACGTGGTTCATCTCGTCGATGTGGTTCCAGGGGTAGTCGTCTCGGATGACCTTGCCCAGGTGCGCACCGCAGGCGTAGACGGCCCCGTCGCTGGGCTCCGACGTTTCCTGCATGAACAGGTCGGAGACGTCCCAGCTGTTGGTCTTCACCCCGCGTCCGGTGGCCGAGAGGTAGTGGATGCCGTTGACGACCTGCCTGCCTTCGCCGCAGTAGGTGGCGGGCAGCCCGGCGGGGAAGAGCACGGCGAAGCGGTCGAGCTCCTCCTTGATGCGCAAAGCAGAGACGTCTTGTGGCAGCTTGCCGTTGCCCGAGATCCAGGCCACGAAGCTGCCGGCGAACTCGACCATCGCGCCGTAATTGGTGACGGCTTTTTCGATGTTGCTTTCGGCGGCTTGCGCGTCGGTGATGACGGTGGGCCCGCCGATGCCGGTGACGCTGGCCACCAGGTGCGGCGCGACACCGGCCACGTAGCGGCTGGTGGGGCTGCCCTGGCTGTGGCCGATGAGGTTGAACTTCTTGACGCCGTCGCGTGCGGCCCATTGCTTCATCTGCAGCAGCAGTTGCTCGCCACGCAGCGAGCTGGAGTTGACTTCGGAGACGGCGGCCACGTAGACGGTGGCGCCGTTCTTGCGCAGCAAATCGGGCACCTGGTAGAAGTAGTCGACGCCGAAGATGTCCTTGAAGCCCATGAAGCCGTGCACCAGCACGATGGGGTGGCGGGTGGCCGCTTCGGTGCTGACGGGCTTGGTGGCTGCGTGGGCCGGGGGTGCCGCGAGCGTGAAGCAGGCCACGACGGCGACCACGGGGGCCGCCAGGAGGGAGAGCAAGGGTCGCATGGTGGAGGGCTCCTGGTTGATTGTTATCGACCATAACAATCAAATGAAGTCCGTTCAATGGGGCCTGCGAGCAAGTGAAGCCCGGCGGGCGCAGGCTGGGGTGCAATGCCTGCCAGCGTGCGCCCGGTCAAGGCAACAAGGTCAGCCCCAGCCAGCCCGCAGGCGTCCCATTGACCTGCACGTCCACGCCTTGTTCGCCGGGGTGAAGCGCGCGCGTGCTCACCGGCTTGAACGACAGCTTGTGCACCCAGCTGACCTGCTCGCCGGGCCCCAGCTTCAGGCGGCGCCCTTTGAAGGCCTTGGGCCTCAGCTGGCCATCGGCCTTGCGGAAATGCACGCGCACGTCCACCTCCAGCTCTTGCGCCTGGGCGCAGCGCGAGCGAAGGGTCACGCCGAGCTCGACGGCCTCGCCCACGCTAACCCGCGGTGACGACAGCGTCAGCGTCACGTCGCCCTCGAAGGGCTGGCCCACGCCCCAGGCCTGCAGCATGGGCGCGTGGCCTTGTTTGATCAGGTGGCGGCTGGCGTGCCTGAGCAGGCGCACGTGATCCACCGAGGCGCCTGGGCGGTGGGTCTGAACCCAATCCACCAGCACCGCTGGGTGGTCCTTGCCGATGTCGTTGAGGTGGTTGGCCACGCTGCGGCGCACGTACTCGCTGGGGTCGTGCTGCAGGGATTGCAGCAGGGGCAGGGTGGGCGAGGGGTCGGCCACCAGCGACTGCAGGCGCAGGCCCCAGGGCAGGCGCGGGCGGCTGCCCTCGCTGACCAGGCGGCGCACGTGCGCGCTGGGGTCGTGCTGCCAGGCGTGCAAGGTGCGCAGCACCACCTCGGGGTGGGCCACGAAGAAGGGGCGGATGGCGAACTCCGCCGTGAAGCGCTGGGTGATGGCGTGCAGGGCCTGCAAAGCGCGCTCAGGCTGGTGCAGGCCGCGCTGGGCCACCACCTCGCCATAGGCCCACAGGGCCCAGCCAGCCACGCCGCTGTCGTCGCTGCTCAGGCTGCCCAGCTCTTTGTCGGGGTCGTGTTCGCGCCGCGGTGGGGGCACGGCCTTGAGGCTGCGCTCCAGCCAGGTGGCGCAGGCGTCGAAGTCCTCAGGCAGCGTCGCGAGCAAGGCCGCTGCCACGTGCTGGGCGCGGGCCTTGAACTCCAGTGCCTCCAGGCCGTTGAGGGCCAGGGCCTCGAAGCCCCGGTCCACGCGCCGCAGGTGGTGCGACACCGCCTGCACCACGGCGGAGCCGATCAGGTTCTTGAAGGGCTCGGCCATGGGTGCGTCGTCACGCCGCCAGCAACTGGCGCAGCACGAAGGGCAGGATGCCGCCGTGCTGGTGGTAGCTGACCTCGATGGGCGTGTCGATGCGCAGCGTGACCACCACGGTCGTCTGGCTGCCGTCGGCGCGCGTGATCAGCAGTTTGGCGTCTGACTGGGGGTGGACCTCGGGCCCCAGGTCGATGGCGATTTGTTCATCGCCCCGCAGGCCCAGCGACTGCCAGGAATCGTTGCCCTTGAACTGCAGCGGCAGCACGCCCATGCCCACCAGGTTGCTGCGGTGGATGCGCTCGAAGCTGCGCGCCACCACGGCCTGGATGCCCAGCAGCTGCGTGCCCTTGGCCGCCCAGTCGCGGCTGGAGCCGGTGCCGTATTCCTCGCCACCGAAGACGACGGTGGGCGTGCCTTCGGCCATGTACTTCATGGCCGCGTCGTAGATGGGCATCTTCTCGGCCGGGGCGCCGTCCGCGGCTTTTGCGCCCGCCTGGTACAGCGTCCAGCCGCCTTCTTCGCGGCTGCCGTCGGGCAAGGTCGGCAGCATCAGGTTCTTGATGCGCACGTTGGCGAAGGTGCCGCGCACCATCACCTCGTGGTTGCCGCGGCGCGAGCCGTAGCTGTTGAAGTCGCCCTGGCTGACGCCCAGGCCCAGCAGGTACTGGCCCGCGGGAGAGGCCTCTTTGATGGAGCCAGCCGGCGAGATGTGGTCGGTGGTGATCGAGTCACCGAACAGCGCCATGATGCGCGCCGGTTTGCCGGCCAGGCCCACGCCCAGGTTGCGGCCCTGTGGCGCTTGCGGTGGGGTGGGCTGGAAGCCGTCGAAGAAGGGCGGACGCGCGATGTAGCTGCTTTGTGGCCAGCTGTAGACCTGGCCCGTGCCGCCTCGGGTTTTTTCCCAGAGCTTGCCCGGCTTGGTTCGCACCTTTTCGTAGTTGGCTTTGAAGGCCTTGCCATTCATGGCGTGCTTCATCAGCGCGTGGATCTCTTCGCTGCTCGGCCAGATGTCTCCCAGGAAGACGGGGTTGCCGGCCTTGCCATGGCCCACGGGCTCGGTCATCAGGTCGCGCGTGACGTTGCCGGCGATGGCGTAGGCCACCACCAGCGGCGGGCTGGCCAGGAAGTTGGCCTTGAGGTTGGGGTGGATGCGCGCCTCGAAGTTGCGGTTGCCCGACAGCACGGCCGCGCACACCAGGTCGTTGGCGGTGATGGTGGCGTTGATCTCGGGGGTGAGGTCGCCTGCGTTGCCGATGCAGGTGGTGCAGCCGTACGCCGCCACGTTGAAGCCGAGCTTCTCCAGGTAGGGCAGCAGACCTGCCTTGTCGAGGTACTCGGTGACCATGCGCGAGCCCGGCGCCAGCGAGGTCTTGACGTGGGGCTTGACGCGCAGGCCGGCCTTGACGGCCTTCTTGGCCAGCAGCCCGGCGGCCAGCAGCACGCCCGGGTTGGACGTGTTGGTGCAGGAGGTGATGGCCGCGATCAGCACGTCGCCGTTGCGGATGTCGATGGTTTTGCCATCGAAGGCGGTGGGGTGCGCGGTGGCCAGCTTCTCGGCCGGCTGGTTGAAGCCGTTGCGCGAGGTCGGCTGGCTGAACAGGTCGGTGAAGGTGCGGCTGAGGGCGCCGATCTCGATGCGGTCTTGCGGGCGCTTGGGGCCGGCCAGCGAAGGCGCCACGGTGCCCAGGTCCAGCTGGATGACGCTGGAGTAGTCGATGTCGCCCGCCTGAGGCACGCCGAAGAGCTGTTGCGCGCGGAAGTAGGCCTCGAAGGCTTCGATCTCGGACTTCTTGCGGCCGGTGCCCTTGAAGTAGTCGATGGTCTTGTCATCGACCGGGAAAAAGCCCATGGTGGCGCCGTACTCGGGCGCCATGTTGGCGATGGTGGCGCGGTCGGGCAGGGGCAGCGAGGCCGTGCCTTCGCCGAAGAACTCCACGAACTTGCCCACCACCTTGGCCTGACGCAGGATCTCGGTGATCGTCAGCACCAGGTCGGTGGCCGTGACGCCTTCGCGCAGGCGCCCGGTGAGCTCCATGCCGACGACATCGGGTGTCAGGAAATAGACGGGCTGGCCCAGCATGGCGGCCTCGGCCTCGATGCCGCCCACGCCCCAGCCCACCACGCCGATGCCGTTGATCATGGTGGTGTGGCTGTCGGTGCCGACCAGGGTGTCGGGGTAGGCGACGCCGTCGGCCGCCTGGTGCACGCCGCGCGCGAGGTACTCCAGGTTGACCTGGTGCACGATGCCGAAGCCCGGGGGCACGACGCCGAAGGTGTCAAACGCCTGCATGCCCCACTTCATGAACTCGTAGCGCTCGGCGTTGCGCTGGAACTCCAGCTTCATGTTGAGGTCCAGCGACTTCTTGCTGCCGTGATGGTCGATCATGACCGAGTGGTCCACCACCAGGTCGACCGGCACCAGCGGCTCGATGCGCTTGGCGTCCTGCCCCAGGCTTTCGGCCACGTTGCGCATGGCGGCCAGGTCGGCCAGCAGCGGCACACCGGTGAAGTCCTGCAGCACCACGCGCGCCACCACGAAGGGGATCTCGTCGGTGCGCTCGGCGCGGGGCTGCCAGTTGGCGAGCTGGGCCACGTGCTCGGGCGTGACCTTCAGGCCGTCGCAGTTGCGCAGCACGGACTCCAGCACGATGCGAATGGACACCGGCAGGCGGCTGATGCGGGGCTGGGACTTGGCCAGCTCCGGCAGCGAGTACAGCTTGCGCGTCTTGCCGGATGCCGTCTGAAACGTCTTCAGGGTCTTCGCAAAAGGGTGGGCCATGTCAACTCCTGGGGTGCTTGTGGGGGTCGGGAAGGACGCGGTCCATTCTGGCAGCACCGCGTGACCCTGAGTGCGCTAGGCTCTTGCTTTTGATGTTCACCCCTTTTGCTGCTTTTGCCGCTCTTGCCCATGTTGCGCTCCGCTGCCCCCTCACGCCCGCCTCGCGGTGCGGTCGACTGGTTCCTGCTGGGCATGGTGGCCGCCGTGGGCCTGGCCTCGCTCGCGCCGGACTGGGGTCGCAGCGACGGGCCCCTGCGCATGGGTCAGGTCACCGACGTGGGCGTCTTCGTGCTGTTCTTTCTGCATGGCATGGGCCTGTCGACTGACAACCTCAAGTCCGGGGCCTCGCGCTGGAAACTGCACCTGCTGGTGCAAAGCTGCACCTACGTGCTGTTCCCGCTGTGGTGGGCGCTGGGTGCGCTCTTGCTGGGGCCCTGGGTTTCGCGCGACCTGCTCATGGGCTTTTTCTTCCTGGCGGTGCTGCCCTCCACGGTGTCGTCGTCCGTGGCCCTGACGGCGGCGGCGCGCGGGCACGTGGCCGCCGCCGTGCTCAACGCCACGCTGTCGACCCTGCTGGGGGTGTTCCTCACGCCCTTGCTGGTCAGCCTGGTCATGGGTGCGGACAGCGGCGCCCTGGACGTGGGCTCCACCATGCTGAAGGTCGCACAGATGCTGCTGCTGCCATTCGTGCTCGGGCACCTGTTGCGCCCCTGGCTGGCCGCCTGGTTCGCCAGGGTCAAGCCCGTCACCAGCGTGTTCGACAAGGCCGTGATCGTGCTGATGGTGTGGTCGGCCTTCAGCGACTCGGTGGCCGATGGGCTGTGGACTCGCCACGGCCCGCTGCTGCTGGCTCAAGCCGTGGTGGGCTCGCTTATCTTCCTGCTGCCCATGCTCTGGTTCACGCGGCGTGCGGCGCGCGCGCTGGGCTTTGACGTGGAAGACGAGATCGTGGCGGTGTTTTGCGGCTCCAAGAAGACGCTGGCCTCCGGCATGCCGATGGCCAAGCTGCTGTTCGGCGGCAGCGCGGCCATGGGCGTGCTGGTGCTGCCCATCATGATCTACCACCAGATCCAGCTGTTCGTGTGCGCCGTGATGGCGCGGCGTTACGCCGCCCGGGGTGACGGCGGCGCGCGTCGGGTGGTGTGAGCGTCATGCCTGAGCCGTCGCTTCAGCCCGTTCAGCCCGTTCCGTCCGTCCAGCCTGTCCAGCCTGCGGCCATCGACTACCGCCCGCCGCCCGACGAGGGCCTGGACGTGGTGTTCGTCGACGACGACATCGTGGTCGTCGTCAAGCCGGCCGGGTTGCTGTCGGTGCCGGGCCGGGGCGAGGCGCGCGCCGACTGCCTGGCCGCGCGGGTGCAGCGGCGTTGGCCCGACGCCTTGATCGTGCACCGGCTGGACATGGCCACCTCGGGCCTGCTCGTGCTGGGCCGCGGTGCGGACATGCAGCGTGCGCTGAGCGTGGCGTTTGCCGATCGCCGGGTCGACAAGCGTTACGAGGCCTGGGTGCAAGGCCTCGTGGCCGCGGATGAGGGCGAGGTCGACCTGCCCCTGATCACGGACTGGCCCCGCCGGCCGCGCCAGATGGTGTGCTTCGAGCACGGCAAGCCCTCTTTGACGCGCTACCGCGTGCTCGAGCGTGACCGCAACGGCAACAGCGACAGCGCCCCCTTGCCAGGCCTGATCGGCCGCACGCGCGTGTCGCTGGAGCCGGTCACCGGGCGCTCGCATCAGTTGCGCGTGCACCTGCTGGCACTGGGTCACCCGATCGTGGGCGACGAGCTGTACGGCCCCGAGCCGGCGCCGTCGACGCGCATGATGCTGCACGCCGCCGAGCTCAGCCTGCCGCACCCCCGCACCGGTGAGCGCCTGCGCCTGAGCAGCCCCGTCCCGTTCTGAGGCGGGGCGGCATCACGCCGATTCGCGGCCTTGCGTCACCCAACGCCGAACGGTGGCGAACATCTGCTGGATGTCCAGGGGTTTGGGGACGTGGTCGTTCATGCCGGCGGCCATGGCCTGCTCGCGATCGGAGCTCAGCGCGCTGGCCGTCATCGCGATGATCGGCAGCTTCGCCCACAGGGGGTTGGCGCGGATGCGGGCCGTGGCGGTGTAGCCGTCCATGCGCGGCATCTGGCAGTCCATGAGCACGCAGTCGAAGTGGGCCCCGCTCGCCAGGGTGTCGAGGGCTTCCTGCCCGTCGCTGGCCACGCTCACGCGGGCGCCGGCGCGCTCCAGCAGCTCACGCGCCAGCTCCTGGTTGAGCGCCTGGTCTTCCACCAGCAGGATGTGGGCGTCGGCCAGCAGCGTGGGCTCGGGTGCGGTGGGCAGGGTGACCCGGCCGACCGGGCCGCCATGCGGGCGCCTTGGCTGGTGCGCTGCCCAGTCCGGGGTCACCAGGGCCGCGCTCTGGCTGAGGCTGTTGAACAGACTGGAGGGCGTCACGGGCTTGGTCAGCACCCCTGAGAGGCACACGTCGGCGGCCGCCTGCAAGGCCGCGGCGCGGTCGAAAGCCGTCACCAGCAGGATGCACGGGCGCTGGTCGCTGGGCTGCGCCTGGATGTGGCGCGCCAGGGTCACGCCGTCCATGCCCGGCATCTTCCAGTCGAGCAGCAGCCAGTCGTATGGTGCGGTTTCGGCTTTCAGGCGGCTCAGGGCCTCGTCGCCGCTGGCGGCCAGGTCGGCGTGCAGGCCCATGCTCGTGGCCATCCGGTGCAGCACCTCGCGTGCGTCAGGGTGGTCGTCGACGATGAGCACGCGCTTGCCCGCCCAGTTCTGCCTCAGCGGGGCCATGGGCGCTGGTTGGTGAGCCCGTTTCATGTGGGCCGTGAAGTGAAAGGTGGTGCCCTGGCCTTCGACGCTGTCGACCCACATGCGCCCGCCCATGCGTTCGGTGAGCTGACGCGAGATCGCCAGGCCCAGCCCGGTGCCACCGTGGCGACGGGTGGTCGAGGCGTCCACCTGCGTGAAGGGCTGGAACAGGCGAGCCATCTGCTGGCTCGACAGGCCGATGCCGGTGTCGCGCACCCAGCCGTGCAGCGTGATCGCTTCGCCTTCTTGCTGCTGCACCTCCAGCCCGAGCGTCACGCTGCCGTGGTCGGTGAACTTGACGGCGTTGGAGCCCAGGTTGAGCAGCACCTGGCGCAGCCGGGTGGGGTCGCCCTGAAGCCGAGCCGGCAGGCTCGCCGGGGCGCTGAAAAGCAGCTCGATGCCCTTGTGGCTGGCCGAGAGACCCAGCACATCTGTGACCTCGTCAAGCACCTGCTGCACATCGAAGTCAACGCTTTCGAGCTCCAGGTGCCCCGCCTCGATCTTGGACAGGTCGAGCACGTCGTTGAGGATGGTCATCAGGCTGGTGGCCGCCTGGTGGGCCTTGGCCACGTAGTTCCGGACCTTCTCGGGCGGGTCCTCGCTGAGCGCCAGGTGCGTCATGCCGATGACGGCGTTCATCGGTGTGCGGATCTCGTGGCTCATGTTGGCCAGGAAGGCCGACTTGGCCCGCGCCGTGGCCTCGGCGGCATCGCGCGCGGCCTCCAGGGCGGCTTCGGTTTCCTTGCGCAGCGTCACGTCTTCGACGATGACGAAGTACAGGTCCGGGTCTTCCTGGGCCAGGCTCATCAGCGTGACCTCGGCCTGGAACGTGGCGCCACCGGGGCGCCTGTGAGTCCAGTCCAGGCGAACGGGTTGTTGCTCGTCTCGGCAACGGTCGAACAGCACTTGTGCTTGCGCGTTGTTGTCCTCGGTCGTGTGGTCGGGCGTTGGCTCGGTCAGTGGGGGCTGCCAGGGCTTGATTCCAAGCAGATCCTCCATGCACCCCAGGCCATAGACGCGCACGGCTGCCGGGTTGCAGCGCAGCACCCCCTTGTCACGGTGCAGGAACAAGAAGGCGTTGGGCGCATTCTCGAAGGCGAGGTCGAAGCGCGACTCCGCCCGCTTGCGTGCGGTCACGTCCAGCCAGTAGCCGTCGTAGACCTGCCCGCCGCGTGCGTCCGTGGCCACGGCGCTGTTGACGCTGACCCAACGTGTCTGTCCATCGCGTTGCAACGGGAACTCGACCGGCTCGGTGGGGGGGTGGTCCTGAGCGGTGTCAACAGGCCCCCACAGGCGCCGAGGCGTGTTCATCCAGTCTGCCAGCACCGGCCCGAACACCTTGGACGCGCCGGGGCCGACATGTCCGAACCGCCCGGAGCCCGTGGTGTCGACCCGGTAGCGAAACAGGCCCAGGGGCAAGGCCCGCGTCATGTCGAGCGCTTCGCGGCGAGCCTGCTCCACCGCTTCTTCTCGTTCGTGTCGACGCCATCCAGCCCACAGGGCCGACCACCCCAGCACCAACAGGGTCAGCCCGCCGAGGGCGCTCGACAGCACGATCTCCCTCTCGGCGGCCAGCGGGGTCATCACCCAGACCTGGAAGGGGTAGCCCACCAGCGCTTGTGATTGCGCCAGGTAAGGGCGTCCGCCGATGCGCATCACGGGGCGGCTTTCTTCTCCGATGCGCGTGGTGTCCATGCCCCAGTTCAGCGTGGCGGGCAGGCGTCGGTAGACCCCATCGATGTCCGCGCGATCGGACAGCTCGGGCGCCTGCGGCATCCTGTGCAGGGTGTCACCGGGGCGGTTGCCCGCCACCACCACGCCATTTCGGTCGACCAGCAGGAGCACCCGCCCCACCGTGTCGACGAACAGCCGGCGCATGGACTCGGGGTCCGTCTTGAGGACGAGCACGCCAAGTTGGCGCTCGGGGCTCTGGATGCGAGCCGAGAAGTTGAAGCCCGGCTTGTTGCTGATGCGCCCCATGACGAACTGGAAGCCCGCGCCCCGCTCCATGGCGTCGAGGAAGTAGTCGCGTGTGCGGAAGTTGGCCCCCAGCGTCGAGATCGTCTCATCCTGGCTGCTGTCGGCCAGCGCCGTGCCGTGTGCATCCTGGATGTAGGCCTGGCGGATCTGGAAGTTGTTCACCACGTCGGCCAGCTGCTCACCCATGTCGCGCACCGGCGCGCGCCTGAGCAGCGCCTGGCGGAAAGCCTCCCGCTGCGTGCCCGTCAGGGGCGTGGGGTTCGTGGTGGCGTTGCCCTCCAGGAAGCCGATCAGGCCGGGTTGACTGGCCAGCACCTGGCTGAGCCCCGCCATGAACCGGAAGTGGGTTTCGACGTTGTCTTGCAGGCTGCTCAGGCGCTGCTGCCCGCCTGCTGCCGCATCCAGCCTGTGTGACTGCAGCCGCCCGTGGGTGAGCAGCGCACCTCCCAGCGTCACCAGCAACAGCCACAGGCCGCCCGCTTGCAGCAGCCGCCGTCTCAGCAGGCGAGGCCCGTCTGTGTGTGCTCCCTGTGCCTCTTTGTTCATCGAGATCTCCGTGCGATGGCGTCATCCTCGCACAGCCGGCGCAGAGAGGGAAAGGTGGCAGAATTCGGGTTTTCGTCTGGGATTCCGATGCCATGAGCGCAGTTGTCATCAGCGGAACGGGCCTGTACCAGCCCCCGCACACCATCACCAATGCCGAGCTGGTCGAGTCGTTCAACGCCTACGTTGACCTGTTCAACACCGAGCAGGCCGCTCAGATCGAGGCCGGTGCGGTTCAGCCCCTGGTTCACTCCAGCGCCGAGTTCATCGAGAAGGCATCGGGCATCAAGCAGCGCTATGTGATGGACAAAGAGGGCATCCTCGACCCCACCCGCATGCACCCGCGCTTGAAGGAGCGCTCTGACGACCAGCTCTCCATGCTGGCCGAAATCGGCGTGGAGGCCGCTCGCAAGGCCATGGCCGCCGCCGGCAAGACGGGCGACGACATCGACGCCGTGATCTGCTCGTGCTCCAACCTGCAGCGCGCCTACCCCGCCATCGCCATCGAGATCCAGAACGCCATCGGCGCGCGCGGCTATGGCTACGACATGAACGTGGCCTGCTCGGCCGCCACCTTCGGCCTGGAGCAGGCGGTTAACGCCGTGCGCACCGGCTCAGCCCGGTGCGTGCTGGTCGTCAACCCCGAAATCACCTCCGGCCACCAGGAGTGGAAGGACCGCGACTGTCACTTCATCTTCGGTGACGTGGCCACGGCCACCGTCGTCGAGCGCGCCGACACGGCCACCTCGGCCGAGCAGTGGGAGGTGCTGGGCTCCAAGCTGGCCACGCAGTTCTCCAACAACATCCGCAACAACTTCGGCTACCTCAACCGCAGCGAAGACAGCGACCCCCAGGCCCGCGACAAGACCTTCCGCCAGGAGGGTCGCAAGGTCTTCAAGGAAGTGGTGCCCATCGCCGCCGCCCACATCGAGTCGCAACTGAGCGACGTGAGCCTGGCGCCCGCTGACGTGCGCCGCTTCTGGCTGCACCAGGCCAACCTGTCGATGAACCAGCTCATCGTCAAGAAGCTGACCGGCGGAGAGGTCACGGCCGAGGTCGCCCCCCTCATCCTCGACGAGTTCGCCAACACCTCGTCGGCCGGCTCCATCATCGCCTTCCACAAGTTCCGCGCCGACCTGGCCGCGGGCGACGTGGGCGTGATCTGCTCCTTCGGCGCAGGCTACTCGGTCGGCAGCGTGGTGCTGCGCAAGCGCTGACCCACCGACGGCGGCCCCCTTCGGGAGGGGCCTGCCGGCCGTGCGGCCTTCAGCGATGCGGGACAATGCAGGCACCCCGGCCTGTCCCGGCCTGCATCGACGCCCTGATCGCATGAGCACCGACTTCACTTTCTACTGGCACGACTACGAAACCTTCGGCCGCGTGCCCCGCCGCGACCGCCCCTCGCAGTTCGCCGGTGTGCGCACCGACGCCGAACTCAACGAGGTCGGCGAGCCGCTGATGCAGTACTGCCAGCCCGCGCCCGACACGCTGCCCGACCCCGAGGCCTGCCTGCTCACCGGCATCCTGCCCCAGACCTGCCTGGAGCGCGGCGTGCCCGAACACGCCTTTGCCGACGCCATCGAGCGCGAACTCGCGCAGCCCCACACCGTCGGCGTGGGCTACAACACCATCCGCTTCGACGATGAGGTCACGCGCCACCTGTTCTGGCGCAACCTGATCGACCCCTACGCGCGCGAGTGGCAAAACGGCTGTGGCCGCTGGGACCTGCTCGACGTGGTGCGCTGCACCTGGGCCCTGCGCCCCGAGGGCATCCAGTGGCCTCAGCACGAAGACGGCCGCCCCTCCTTCAAGCTCGAGCACCTGACCGCCGCCAACGGCCTGAGCCACGAAGCCGCGCACGACGCCTTGTCCGACGTGCGCGCCACCATCGGCCTGGCCCGCCTGATCAAGCAAGCCCAGCCCAAGCTCTGGGACTTCTGCCTCAAGCTGCGCAAGAAGGACGCCGTGCTGGCCGAAGCCGGCCTGGACCGCCCCCGCCCCGACTGGAAGCCCTTCCTGCACATCTCGGGCATGTACGGTCACGAGCGCGGTTGCATGGCGCTGGTCTACCCCCTGGCCCAGCACCCCAGCAACAAAAACGAGATCCTGGTGTGGGACCTGGCGCATGACCCCGCCGAGTTGTTCGGCCTCAGCGCCGAAGACATCCGCCTGCGCGTGTTCTCCAAGACCGCCGACCTGCCTGAAGGCGTCAGCCGCCTGCCGCTCAAGAGCGTGCACATCAACAAGTCGCCCATCGTCATCGGCAACCTCAAGATCCTGACCCCCGAGCTGCGCCAGAAGTGGGGCCTGGACACCGACTTGGCCATGCGGCATGCCCAGGTCGCAGCCGACGGTGCACACCGCATGGACGGCATCTGGGCGGAGGTCTACACCCGTCCGCAAGGGGCCGAGGGGCAAGGCGCGCGCGAGGCCGACGTCGACGAAAACCTCTACGGCGGCTTCGTGGGCAACGACGACCGCCGCACCCTGCAGCGCCTCAAGGCCCTGTCACCCGAGGCGCTGGCCGACAAGCACCCCGATTTCGCCGACGAGCGCCTGGAGGAGGTGCTGTTTCGCTACCGCGCCCGCAACTTCCCCCACACGCTCAACGACGAAGAGCAGGCGCGCTGGCACGAGCTGCGCTCGGCCCGGTTGCACGAGGGCGTGGGCGGGGGCATGACGCTGGCGGCCTTCTTCGAGCGCATCGACGAACTCATGGAGCAACTGCCGGAAGACGACGAACGCGGCCAGGCCATCCTGAGCGCGCTGTACGACCACGCCGAGCAGATCGCGCCCTGAGCCGGCGCCCTGATCCCGAACCCCCGTGACCCGCGCCATCCCGCTCAACCCCTCGCCGCGCGCCCTCAACTACCTGGGCGGCTACCCGGCGCACCTGCAACAGCAGGTTCAGGCCCTGATCGACGCGGGCAAGCTCGGCGAGGTGCTGCGCGAGCGCTACCCTGGCGCACACGACATCCGCACCGACAAGGCCTTGTACGACCACGTCACCGAGCTGCGATCACGCCACCTGCGCGGAGCCGATCCCCTCAGCAAGGTGGCCTACGACAGCAAGATCAAGGTCATCCAGCACGCGCTGGGCACGCACACCCGCATCTCGCGCGTGCAGGGCGGCCAGCTCAAGGCCAAGCGCGAGATCCGCGTGGCCACGGTGTTTCGCGACGCCCCGCCCGAGTTCCTGCAGATGATCGTGGTGCATGAATTGGCCCACCTCAAGGAGCGCGAGCACGACAAGGCGTTTTACGCCCTGTGCACGCACATGGAGCCGGCCTACCACCAGTTCGAGTTCGACTGCCGGCTGTGGCTCACCGCTCGGGACGCGGGTCTGTGGTGCGCGCCTGAGACTTGAGTTCATCGCGGCGGGCCTTCAGCGGCTCGCGGCGCTCGTCATCCCGCTCCAGGCGGTCGATCAGGGCGTCGAGGTGGTGAACGGCCCGCTCGCGGTCGCCGCGGGTTTCGGCGCGCTCGACCAGCCAGCTCAGCTCCTGTTCGTTGATGGCGGACTGCTTGAGCAGCTCGCCATCGGTCACGGTCCTCACCAGGGCGCCCACCGAGCTGGAGATGGTGAACGCCAGGGCCGCGATGCCGCCCACGATGTAGAAACCCCGGCGCTTGCGCGTGTCCGAGGTGAAGGCCGCGGCCACGGCAAAGAACACGACGACCGCGGCCAACGCGATCATGGTCAGCGTGAAGCCGTCCAGGGTCATCGCCACCTTCATGCCGTCCCAGTTGGTTGTGGCGATCAGCCCGCCCAGGAAGCCGCCCAGCAGCAGCATCCACAGCGCCTGGCGGCCCTTGGCGTGCGCCGGGAAGACGTCGAAGATCTGCATGGCAAAGCCAAAGAGCGACGCCAGGCCGGTGATCAGGGTGAATGCATCCATCATGGGGGGGAGTGTAGATCGGGGCGCAGCAGGCTCATGCCGCGTGTTTGGCCGCGATCATGTGCGTCACCCATTGATCCAGGCCGTGCCAGGCGTAGAGGTTGTAGTCCAGCACCTCGTGCAGTGGTTGCTGGAAGCCGTCGCGCGCCCAGACCGAGCCCACCTGCACGGCCATGCCAAGCAAGCCCCAGGCCATCATGTCGACATTGAAGTCCCGCTTGATGCGGGGGTAGATCCGCAGCGCCGCGGTTCGGATCAAGGGGATGTACTGGGCCACGGCCTGCCGGGCGCACTCGCTGCGGTCCTGCGTGGAGGGGTTGACGCCGTCGATCAGCAGCACGTGGGCGCGACGGGGGTCGTCGCGCAAGAAGGTGTAGAAGGCGCTCAAGCCGCTGCGAGCCTGCTCGATCAAGGTCGGTGGGGCGTCCGCCATGTCGCTCAGGATGCGCTCCAGCAGCAGGCCCTTTTGCCAGGCGTAGACGGCCTCGTAGGCGTCTCCTGTGTTGCGAAAGGCCTCGTAGAAGTAGCGGTCGGTCAGCCGCGCCTGCGAGCAGATGTCGCGCATCGTGGTGCGGGCGATGCCGTGCGCCGCAAAGCAGTCGAGTGCGGCCTCCAGCAACTTGACCCGGCGCTGCTGGCGACGGGTGTCGGCGGTTTCTCCGCGGTAGGTGCGGGCTGGCGGCGTGACTTCGGTGAGGGCGTTCATGGGCGTGCAGGCGGGTGGCGGCGAGCCCTCGAATCTGAGCACTCGCGCCGCCGAATATCTCACGCATGGACGTTAAACGTT
>Ga0209300_1000543_pt1 | contig 18636 bp, 12 predicted proteins | sample Shrwel_input2_RT_FD_187535 | JGI IMG/M metagenome (GOLD analysis project Ga0209300, IMG submission 187535) | Subsurface microbial communities from deep shales in Ohio, USA - Utica-3 well 1 S input2 RT (SPAdes) (version 2) ... | reverse complement strand
GTTGATGAGGTGGCCACCTGGGCTCTCATGCTGTTGCTGTTCCTCATTGGTCTGCAACTGCGCAACGCCGGGTTATCGTTGCGCAAATTGTTGATGAACCGCCAGGGCCTGGGGATTGCCATGGCGCTCATGGCCAGTTCACTGCTGGCCGGTCTGGCGCTGATTCCCTGGCTGGACGTGCCCTGGCATCAGGCGCTGGCACTGGCTTCCGGGTTTGGCTGGTACTCGCTCTCCGGTATCGTTATCGGTGATGCTCTGGGGCCGGCCTGGGGCGGCGTAGCCTTCCTTAACGATGTGCTGCGCGAAATTATTGCCCTGGCACTGATCCCGTTGGTAATTACCGTCCGGCCTGCAGTGGCGATTGGCTACGGTGGCGCTACCTCCATGGATTTTACCCTGCCGGTAATCCGCAGTTCCGGTGGTCTTGCCTGTGTGCCGGTAGCCATCGCTTCCGGTTTTCTCCTGTCTTTTATTTCGCCGGTGCTGATGGGCATATTTCTCTCATTCGGTTGATACGGCAGAAAATAACCAGCTAATTGACTCCATACAGTGCCCTGATCGAATAGTCGGTTATAGTAGTTGGTATTACTATCTATCATTTTCATAGTCATAACGTCACCGCCCGGAGCAATGAATGCACCGTCGCCACTTTCTGCAACTGTCGCTTGCCGCCGCTGCATCTGCCGGGTTAGCTGGCTGTTCACGCAATGAGCCGCTTCGCACTGGCGTGCACCCATGGATCGGTTACGAAACGCTCTATCTGGCCGAGGAATTCGGCTGGTTGCCCCCGACAGTGCAATTAGCAAAGGGTCAGACCTCCCGGGATTCCATGCATGGCATATTGGCCGGAGAACTGGACGCCGCAGCCCTGACGCTGGATGAAGTGCTCCGGGTTCAGGCCGTGGGCGTACCTATCAAAGTGGTCGCTGTTGCTGATGTCTCGGTGGGCGCCGATATGGTGATGGCGCGTCCGGAAATCGACCGTCTTGAGGCGCTTGCCGGTCAATCCATCGGCGTCGATCTGGATGGTGTGTCGGGTATCATGTTGTTTGCGATGCTGGAACGGGCCGGTTTGCGAAGTGATCAGGTATCAATAGTGAATATTCCTGTGAACCAGCATCTCGAGGCCTGGAACAAGGGAGTGATTGACGTGTCGGTATGCTATCAGCCAGCCGCCTCCAGGCTGAAAAACGCGGGTGCTGTTCGTTTGTTCGACAGCAGCCAGATACCAGATACCATTTTCGATGTGCTGGTAGTCACTGAAAAAGCCGAACGCAAACAGCCTTCAGCCGTGGAAGATCTGGTGCGTGGTCACTTTCTGGGGTTGCGGCATCTGGTGCGCAATATGCACGACGCGGTGTACCGGATTGCCACTCGTCAGCAAATAACACCGGAGGCCGTTCGTGAGGCCATGGCAACGGTTATGCTGCCGGAACTGACGGCCAACCGTCGTTACCTGGCGCCGGGAGGCCGGGTGGAAATCGTAGCTCATCGTTTGGGGAATATTCTGGTCCGTGAAGGATTGATTGAACAGTCGCCGGATATCGCAAATCTCTGCACGCGGGATTACCTGCCCGGGAGCCTCTCATGAGCCATGGGTCCCTCAAGCTCTTCCTTGCTCTGGCTATGGCCGTACTGGCATGGGTTGTACCTGCGTCCCAGGCCGATGAACCCCCGGATTCCGTCACCCTGGCGGTACTGTCCTATCGCCCCGAACCGGTTATGCAGCAAAGGTACACGCCTCTCACGCAATATCTGAGTGAAAGAAGCGGCATTCAGGTGAAGCTGGCTGTGCTGGACCAGGAAGCAATGACCCGGGCGGTTGCCACCAACCAGGCCGACTTCTTTCTGACCAATCCCAGCCACTTCCTGGTGATTCGCAGTGAACGTAGTCTGACCGGTGTTCTGGCGACACTGCTGCGGGACTGGAATGGTCAGAGTACCGGCAGTATTGGTGGCGTTATCTTCACCAGAGCCAGTCGCGACGATATCAGCACGCTTGAGGATATAGAGGGTGCAAGTATTGCCACGCCAGGCATTCACTTTATGGGTGGTTATCAGGCGCCGGCTTTGGAACTGCGTTCGGTGGGCGTGGACGTGCGCCGGAACAGGAATGTGATTTACCTGGGTAACCACGACCGGGTGATCAGGGCCGTGCTTGCGGGTGATACCGATGTCGGATTTGTTCGAACCGGGGTTCTTGAAGAGCGGATCAAAGAAAACCCTGAGCTGGCTGATGGGCTGAAAATCATCAACGAGCAGAACCTGCGTGGATACCCCTTCCAGGTATCTACACGGCTGTATCCGGAATGGCCGCTGGTCTCCTTGCCCCACGTTGACAGCCGCGTGATACGGCGCATCGCCTCGGCCCTGTTTGCCCTGGAGCCGGATCACCCGGCGGCACAGGCGGCCGGGCTGGCAGGCTTCTCGCCGCCGGCTGATTATCAGTCCGTTGAGGACCTGGCGCGCACGCTTCGGCTGGCTCCGTACGACCAGGCGCCCCGGGTTACCTGGGTCGATATCCTGCATCAGTACCGGGCCTGGGTGATCACTGTGGCCGTGTTGTTCGTCTCGCTGGTATTTACCAGCCTCTGGTTAGGCCGGAAGAGGCGACAACTCGCTTTTGAAGAGCGGCGTCAACGTGAATTGATTGCCGGCTGGCCCCAACCCATGTTGATGATGCACGGCAGTGAATTGGTGGACTGTAATCGGGCCGCGGTGGATTTGCTGCGTTATACCTCTGAGGCCTCTTTGCTGGGCAAGGGCCTGATGGCGTTTTCCCACGATTCCCAGCCGGATGGTCAGATCTCGTCGCAAAAACTGGACAGCCTGTTGCGCCGGGTGCAGTTGGGGGATGTCGCCAATACTGAATGGGTGTTTGTCCGCTCTGACGCCTCGGATGTCTGGGTGGAAATGACCCTGGCCCCGGTTTATGAGCATGGCTTCGATACGCCCTCGATTCTCTGTTCCTGGTATGACATCACCCTTCGTAAAGAGGCAGAAGAACGCATGCGCCTGGCGGTGCAGGTTTTTGATAATGCCCGCGAAGCTATTTTCATCACAGACGCCCACGGTGTCGTGATCGACATCAACGACGCCTACCAGCAGATTACCGGGCGTGACCGGAAAGAAGTGATTGGAAACCTTCCGCCCATGCCCGTTGATGAAGGCAGTGCCATACTGGTCGCCGCCCGAAAACATGGGGTGTGGAGTGGTGAGTTTCGCAGCCGTAGCCGGGACGGCGGCAGACTGGTGCTTAACCTGACCCTCAGCAGCGTGTTTGATGATAAACATCACCTCAGCCATTTTGTGGGTGTGTTCAGTGACATCACACGGCTGAAAGAGTCAGAGAAGAAGCTGCGCACCATGGCGCACTACGACGCCCTGACAGGCCTGCCAAACCGGGTGTTGTTTGCGGAACGTTTGCACCGGTCCATGGCCCAGGCGCGGCGGCATAAATATCAGCTGGGCGTTATCTATATCGATCTGGACGAGTTCAAACCGGTGAACGATGCCTTCGGGCACGACGCCGGCGACGAGCTGTTGGTTGAAATGGGTCGGCGCATGCGCACGGTACTGCGTGAGGAAGATACCCTCGCCCGGCTGGGCGGAGACGAGTTTGCGGCCATTGCTGTCAATGTCGATGGCGACGTCGCTCTGGAGGCCCTGCTGGACCGGCTTCTGAAAGCGGTGGCCGAACCGGCCTGGGCGGCAGACCACAGTGTGGAAGTGTCTGTCAGTGTGGGCTACACCCTCTACCCTCAGCCGGAAGAGCTGGATGCCGACCAGCTGCTCCGGCAGGCGGATCAGGCCATGTATCAGGCCAAGCGACAGGGCCGAAACCGTTATTGCAGGTTTTCCGAGAGCCTGTCGTGATTGTGATGATCATGGTCCTTGTTAAGAATATCGGTTGCCGAGCGCCAGTGCAGCGATTTGCCCCATTGATCGCTTAACCGTCGAATGCCACTGAGGGTGTTGAGCATCTCCTCGCCGGGGCCGGTGGCACTGGTATGGCGCACCATCAATTGTAACGTTTCATCTTTCAGGGCCTGGTAAATCTGCTCGGCGCGGGCCAGGACTTCCGGGGCCGGCTGTTCGGAGGCGATCAGATCCCGAAGGATTTTGAGGTATTCCTGGTGCAACGCCTCAACGCTGGCAAACTCGGTACGGGCACAGAGCCTGCGCATGGCCAGCAGTTGTGGCGCCAGTTCGGTGGTTTCGGTCAGATAACGACAGGTGCGCAGACTGATGGCCAGGGCTTCCACAATCGATATCTGCATTTTTTCCGCGTTCAGCCGGCCGATATAGTCGGTAATGGCCATGTTCAGGTTGCGGATGGCATCGGCCTTCGGGCCAATCTGCGCTTCGTTCAGCCCTTCCCGGTCCAGACACACGCGTAGCAGGCCCCGTGTGTGTCGGATCAATCGCTTCATTTCCTGGTCTACCGCGCCAATGGCCAGTTCCGGCGTGGTAATCAGCGTGTCGTCCAGGTAACGGGGTTCGGCATTGTCTTCCTCTTTGCTGCGGAACAGCCGGCCCAGAAAGCGGGCGAAGGGGGCAGTAAACGGCAGCATGACGGCCGCACCCAACACGTTGAACAGGGTGTGGAATATCGCCAGTGACACGGCCGGGTTGGATTCCAGATCCAGCCAGTTGGTTACCTCACCCACCAGCCAGAGCATCACTGGCATGATCAGCAAGGCGATGGCACCGGTTACCAGGTTGAACAGAATATGGCCAATGGCCAGCCGGCGCGCGTTGGCCGTGGCCTTAAGTGCTGAAAGGGCAGCGGTGGACGTAGAACCGAGGTTGGCGCCGATAACCGCCGCTGCGGCATCCGGCAGGGAAATAAGGCCGCCGGCGGCGGCCGTCAGCACGATGGCCAGTGAAGCACTGGAGGACTGGGTAAGCACCGTGGCGACCAGGCCAATTAACAGGAACATGGGCAGGCCGTAGTCGCTGGTGATCACGCCACCACCGGTGAAATCGCCCGCTACGCCTTCCAGTGCCGTTTTCAGGATAGACAGGCCCAGGAAGAACAGGGCAAAACCGGACAGGGCTTCGCCCAGAAACTGATTCCGGGGCACCCGGCTGATCATGCGCAGGCCAACACCGGCGGCCAGCAGAGGCAGGGCCATGGCTTCGATCTTGAAACCAAAGCCTACCAGGCTCACCAGCCAGCCGGTCATGGTGGTACCGATGTTGGAGCCGAAAATCACGCCCAGCGAATGCTTGAGAGTCAGCAGCCCGGCGTTGACAAAGCCGATGGTGGCCACCGTCACCGCCCCCGAATGCTGCACAATGCCGGTAATAATGGCACCGGCCATCAGGCCTCGCAGCGGGGTTTTGGTCCAGTGGCCGAGGAGATGCCGCAGCTGATGACCGGCGGCATTCTTCAGGCCGTTGGTCATCATTTCCATGGCCAGCATGAACAGCGCCAGCCCACCGAGAATCTCGAAAACGGATGAAATCATAATGTCGGGAAAAATGTCCTTATACTGTTCTGGTAAGTCTGGCTGATAACCTCAGTCAGTGGTAGTTCCTTTACCTCGGCAATTTTTTCGGCCACAAAGGGCAAATAGAACGGCGCGTTCTCGCGGCCACGATAAGGGACCGGGGTCAGGAACGGCGAATCGGTTTCCAGCAGAATCTGTTCTATGGGCGCCATGCGCACGATGTCGCGCACGTTCTCTGCTTTATTGAACGATGTGATGCCATTGAAGCCCAGGCACCAGCCCTGATCCAGCGCGTACTGTGCCAGCCCCGGGCCGGAGGTGAAGCTGTGAATCACGCCCCGCCGTTTCAGAGAACTTTCGAATTCGCCGAGTATATTGATGGTGTCTTCATCGGCCTCACGGCTGTGAATCACCACCGGCTGACTCAGATCACTGGCGATCTGCAGCTGGCGGCGGAAGACCTGTCGTTGTACTTCCCGGTCGGCATTGTCGTAGAAATAGTCCAGGCCGATTTCGCCAATGGCGACGATTTTCCCGTCATTGCCATGGGCCCGTATCTCTTGTTCCACGTCGTCCGAGTAGCTTTCGGCGTCGTGGGGGTGAATGCCCTGAGTGCCATAAAGCCACGGCTCAATCTGGCTCAGTTCACGCACGGTGGCCAGGTTTTCCGGCGACACGGCGATGGTGATCACCTTCTCGATATTGACCTGCCGGGTGCGCTCGAGGGTCTCGGCCAGCGGCCGGTCCTTCAGGTAGTCCAGGTGGCAGTGGGTCTCGATGATCGGATGATCAAATACGGGGATCTCGCGACGTTTTTTGCTCATCTCGGAATGCCTGGCTCCAATAAACTCGGTGATAGAATGCTACTCTGTACGCTTTCAGGGCAGATTGTATCAGTTTGGCCCCTGGTTAACTTGCACGAGAGCGATAGGGAGTTCCCTGAATGAAGTATTCGGCGTTTGCCAAGTCCTGGTTTCTGGATCCGGAAGAACCTGGATTCGACAACTACCCCACATTTCTGGATAACGATAAAAAAATACCCAAACTGGAAGCGAGCCTGGAAGATATCGGGGAGTATCAACGCCGGCTTTGGGCCAACCAGAAACAGGCACTGTTGTTGGTGATTCATGGTCCGGACACCAGCGGCAAGGACAGTCTGATACGCACCGTGGCCACCTACGCCGACCCCGGCGGCTTTCATGCCTGGTCATTCAGCCGCCCCGGCTCCGTCGAAGGATCCCATGATTTTCTGTGGCGGGTGACGCCTTACCTGCCTGCTTATGGTCAGATGGTGGCGTTCAACCGTAGCCATCAGGAAGGTGTGATCGGAGAGCGGGTGTGGCCGGTACGAGACGTGGATACGTACAACTGGGACGCTCGTTACCGGGCAATCCGGGAGTTTGAACATCACCTGGTGAGTGAGGGCACCTGCGTGATGAAAGTCTGGCTGAACATGTCGAAGGACGAACACAAGCGCCGGTTGCTCAAGCGCCTGGACAAACCACGCAAACGCTGGAAATTTGACCCCTCTGACATCGAGGGCTGGCACAAGCGCGATATCTATCAGGCGTATGCCGAGGAAGCGCTGGCCGCCACCCATACCGATGAAAATCCCTGGTACATGATTCCGGGTGATTGTAAGCCCCAGGCCAGGGCGATTGTTGCGGCATTGCTGGCGGAAAAGCTTAAACAGCTGGCGCCGGAGTATCCCAAAGAGGATCCGGAAGTGTTGGCAGAGTATCGTGAACTGCTGGCAAAAAACGGAGTCAGTTAGACAGAGGCCACACAACAGAAGGCGTCAGTTAACGGAGGCAAGCTATGCATATCGTGGTTGTGGGTGGGGGTGTTGTTGGTGTAACGACCGCCCGGGAACTGGTTCGCCGGGGCCACCGGGTGACGGTACTGGAAAGCCATGCCCTGGCAGGCAATGAAACCAGCAAGGGCAATGCGGCCCAACGGTCATACGGGGTCGTCTATCCCTGGGCTGATCCGACCATGATGTTCAAGGCGCTGCCCTGGCTGGTGAAGCAGGATGGCCCGCTGAAAATGCGTCTGCCACCTTCACTGGCGGCGCTGCGCTTTCTGTTTGCCACACTCCGTTATGCCCTGGCTCCCGGTCTGTTTGGTCTGAACAAACGGGCCATGTTGCGGCTGGGCATCCATAGCCGGGAGCGTTTTCTGGCACTGGAGCAGGAGCACGAGCTGAACTTTGACGGCAGTCACAAGGGCCTGCTGCATCTGGCCAGCACCCCGGAAGCCATGGCTGGCTATCGCGAGCTTCACCATCTGCTTGGAGAAATGGGCATTCAGTCCCGTTTGTTGACCCCCGAACAGGTAAAAGAAGCAGAGCCCGGTATGACCGGCAGTGGCCCGCTCTATGGCGCTATCAGCTACGACACCGACGGCACCGGCGACAGCCATCTGTTTTCACAGCAACTGGCCCGGGTGTGCGAAGAGCTCGGTGTGACCTTTCGCTATGAAGTGGAGGTGAAAAGTCTGCTGGCCGATCACCGCCGGGTACAGGGTGTTTACCTGCAAACCGCCGATGGCCAGACCGAAACGCTGGAGGCCGATGCGGTGGTGGTTTGCGCCGGTTGCTGGTCTCCGGAACTGGTGCGGCCGCTGGGCGTGGATATCTCCATTTACCCGGTCAAGGGCTACAGCCTTACAGTGCCGCTGAGCGATGCCGACAAAGCCCCCGTCAGCACCATCCATGATGATCATTACAAGGTGGTTTCCACTCGCCTGGGTGATCGTCTGCGGGCGACCGGGTTTGTCGAGCTGGCCGACTTCAACCGGGATATTCCCGAGGCCCGGCTGGCGACGATCCGGAAGTCTGTGCAGTCCCGTTATCCGGGCTGTGCGGATCTGGACGCGGCCGAAAGCTGGACAGGTTTCCGGCCCATGACCCCGGATGGCCCGCCGATTATTGGCCGGGCGGGCCGGGAGAACCTGTATCTGAACACCGGCCATGGCACTTTCGGCTGGACACTGTCTGCCGGCAGCGCTTCGGTCATTGCTCAGGTTATCGATGGCGAGCAACCCTCGGTGCCGTTGGACCCGTTCCGTCCTGACCGGTTTTCATGATCCGAACGGCAGAGCCTGGCCCCGGACAACGGGTTACTGATTTTCACCAGCACTGGCAACAGCTGAATGACTGGTTGGTGAAATATCAAACCTTCTGGCGACCGGTACCGTTCATGGAGCCGGAGCCTGCCTGGTGCCACCAATACCCCGAACTGGCCGGATGGCTGGATCATCTGGCCGATGACGACTGCGACTATCTGGCAGACCATCTCGCTGAATTCGCTCAAAATGCGGCGATATTCGTGCCTGAGTTGAAACTTTATCGGGAACTGGTGGACTTGCCCGTGCTGGCGCTGGAATCAGAAGCACATCAGGCCACCCTGCCGGAAACCCACGCAGTGGATATGCCCGGGCGCAAACGTTTACAGGCTGGTGCCTTTGCGGCTGCGGTCTTGCCTTCAACCGGCCCCGTGCTGGACTGGTGTTGTGGCAAGGGGCATCTGGCCCGGACACTGACCGGGCAGGGCGCCGAACCGGTTCTGGGGTTCGAATGGGATCCGGAGCTGGTGGCTGACGGCAACCGGCTGGCAGACCGCTATGGTGATCCGGTCCGGCTGCAGCATCAGGATGTCATGGCGAAGAATGTGCAATGGCCCGGCCGCGCATGCCAGGGCGTTGCCCTGCATGCGTGTGGGGATCTGCACCGGCAATTGTTGCAGGTTGGCAGTGCCGCACAGGCGCCCCGCCTGAGTCTTTCACCCTGCTGCTATCAGCGCACCGAAGCCCGCAGTTATCAGCCGCTGTCTCAGCGCGCCAGCGCCTGTGGCCGGAGTCTGATTCTGGATCGCAGCGAACTGAAGCTGGCGGTGCAGGAAACCGTGACCGCCCCGGCCCGGGTGCGCAAGCAAACCGCCCGCATCAGCGCCTGGCGTCTGGGGTTTGATGCTCTGCAGAGGCATCTGCGTGGCACGGATGATTATTTGCCGGTGCCGTCTCATCCGACGCGGCTGAACAACGGTGACTTTGAACAATTTTGCCGTTGGGCCGCTCAGAAGAAGAAACTGGATTTGCCGGCAGCGCTGGATTGGCAGCACTGGCTGAACAAGGGCGAACGCAGGTTGCAGCAGGTGCGTCGCCATGAGTTGCTGCGGCATTTGTTCCGGCGGCCACTGGAGCTCGTGCTGGTGTTGGACTACGGGATGTTTCTGGAAGAGCAGGGGTATGAGGTGCGTCTCGGCACCTTTTGTGAACGTTCGCTGACACCCAGGAATCTGTTGTTGGATGCCGTCAGAGTGGCGTCATGAAGCTGGAAACAGAAAAGGCGCCCGAAGGCGCCTTTCTCATTACTCCCGGACAGATTCCGCTATTAGCGCAGAACCTGAATGCGGGCTTCTACACGACGGTTCTGGGCACGGCCAGCCGCAGTGTCGTTGGTGGCAATTGGTTCTGCCTCACCGTAACCGACAGCTGACACGCGATCGGCTTCGATGCCGTGAACGCTGATCAGACGATCCGCTACGGATTCGGCGCGTTGCTGAGACAGATCCTGGTTGTACTCGGCAGTACCCATACTGTCGGTATGACCGGCGATTTCTGCGACGGTCTCCGGATTTTCTTCCATGAATTCAGAGACTCTGCGCAGTTCTGCGTCATAGGTGTCGTCGATTTGTGCGCTGTTGGTCGGGAACTGGACGCGAAGATTCATGGTTTCAACGGTTTCAGTCACACCTTCACAACCGGTCTTGTCGACTTCCGCACCAATGGCCGTATCCGGACATTTATCCTTGCTGTTGACCACGCCATCGTTGTCACTGTCCAGCTCACAGCCACGGCTGTTCACTTGGGCGCCAGCCGGGGTGTTCGGGCACTGGTCTTTACTGTTCGGTACGCCGTCGTTGTCAGAGTCTTTCGGGGCTGGCTCTGGCGCGGGTTCCGGCTCTGATGTGGTGCGATGGAACGCGACGCTCAGGCCCAGTGACACCATCGTGTCGAAGGTGCTTTCGTCAATACCGTGAAACTCGCGGAGATCACCACGCAGAGAAACTCGGTCGCTGATGTTGTAGCGAACACCGCCACCCAGGTTGACGCGGGTTTCGTCGTGGTTTGTGCCTGCCGTGTTCGCCGGACCGTCACCAAAGTCGGCGTGGCCGGCACCCATGGACAGATACGGATTCCACGCTGCTTCCGGGCCGGCGAAGTAGTAGGTGCCGTCGACACGGATTTCCTCGAATTCAGACTCGCCAGCTACGTATTTGCGGTCAGCATCGGCACGAGAATAAACCGCTTCTACGGCCCAGTTCGGCAGAAAGCGATATTCGACACCGAGCCCATAGGTGGCGCTTTCGTCCAGATCCCGTTTGTCGTCAAACAGCTGGTATCCAGCGAACGGGTTCAGATAAATGCTGTCCTGGATTTCGGCCAGGGCAGGTACGGAAAGTGATGATGCAAGTACGGCCGCAGTGACCGGGCGCATGATGTTCATGTATACACTCCTGTTGATTCTTTTCCTGACGTTCTCTTGCTCAGGTTTCTCCCCAAGTTACAAACTGTAACGTGATGACCGCAAGCTTAGTGCAATAAGGTGAAAACGGTAATCGAATAGTCACTTTCAAACGTTGGGGATTGTACGGAGGTCACTGCGTTGGCAGATCAGTCGGCACGGTGAAATACAGGTGCGCACTCTTTTTGCTGAAGTTCAGGGTGTCGCCGTTGGCAAAGCTGACCTCGAACGAGCTCTCATCTTCACCGATCACGCGCCCGGAGCCGAAAATGGCGTGCACCACTTGCCGGTATTGCCAGACTGGCCGTTGGTCAGGCTCAGTCGTTGGTGCGCTTTGCCCTTCCAGAACAACGCCTTCCCGTTCGGCATAGCGTTGGCTGATGGGAGTCAGTGGCTGGCTGAGAGTGAGGGTTTGCTCAGCACCCGGCGTTTGCCCGTCCAGGGTTTCACCCAGCTCATCGGACAATTCAAAGCAGATTTCTGACACGAACCGGCTGGGGCCCTGATCACCATCCAGATGCGGGTTTCGGCTTTGTGGGCGGGTGATCAGGTGCAGGGTGTCTCGCACCCGGGTCATGCCCACGTATAGCAGCCGGCGTTCGCTTTCCAGGATAGCCTGGGTATTTTCGGTGGGCCGGGGGCTGTAGGGCAGGTATTTCTCCTGCAGTCCGGGAATGATCACTACCGGCCATTCCAGCCCCTTGGTGCGGTGGATGGTGGAAAGCAAAACGCCTTTGCCTTTTTGTTCACCAGCCTGCTGTTTCAGGGTTTTCAGGTGGTCCAGAGCATCGGAGGCGTTGACGTCCAGACTTTTCAGGTAGTCCCGGAAGCCCTGAACAGTGTCGATGCGTTCCTCGGCGCTGTCATGGGTTAACGCCAGGCTGCGAATGCCTTCGTGCAGATCGGTGTGATCGGCATAAACGCTGATCAGTCCGGCAACCGGGCCTTTGTAGTTCTGCAACTGGCCGAGTACTTCACCCAGTTTGCGCAGTTTGCGGGCGGCCATGGGAGCGAGGGCGTCGAAATCCATGGCGAGCAGGCGCTCGTGCCAAGCACTGTCAAAACCGGCCAGAAACCGGGCCAGGTTCTCGAGCTCCGGTTCTTTCAGGCCGATATGGGGAAAGCGCAGAATCTGCCGGGCCAGCTCCAGCCGGTCGGAGTCCGGCAAGTGTTTCATTCGCCCGGTTACGATGCTCAGCAGGGCGGTGATGGCCTGCACTTCCCGGCTGAACAGTGCGCCTTTGCCTGCGTCAATGCGGTAGGGAATATGCCGGGCCAGCAATTTCAGCTCAATGGGCACGCTTTGGCTCCAGACCCGGAACAGGATGGCACTCTGGCTGTTCTGCCCGGCACTCTGGGTTTTGAGAATTTTCAGAACCTGGTCGCTGTCGGTTTCGGCCGGGTGCAGGTGGACTTCGGTGGCCGGCGTGGATGGGTGCGAGTGGCACAGAACGTCTTTGCGCCCGGTATTGTGATGAATCAGGTGGTTGGCCAGCAATGAGACCCGGTGGCCGTAACGGAAGGTGTAGCTCAGGGTTTGTTCCAGCGGGCTTTCGAATTCGTCACTGAAACGGCGCAGGATGAATTCGGGTTTGGCGCCCCGGAATTCGTAGATGGTCTGGTCCGGGTCGCCCACCACGGTAACCCGAGCCCGATCGCCGGCTACGTAACGTAATAGCAGGTGCTGGATTTCGTTGGTGTCCTGGTATTCGTCCACCAGGATCAGATCCATTTTGTTGCCCACCAGTCGCTGCAATGGTGGGTTCTGGTGGATGGCCATGACCGGTTCGTAAAGCATGTCGGCGTAGCTGATCCGGCTCTGGCTTTTGCGCCATTGCTCGAAGCTGTGGAACAGGTCAATCAGGTATTTGTGTTTCTCCGAGTAGCCGAGTTCTTCGAAGACGATTTCTGCCGGCGACAGGGTGGTTTTCACCCGGTCGATGAAGCCGGTGGCGGCTTCTACAAATTCTTTTTTGCTGCGGCGGATTTCGTCGGCCAGGTCTTCCGGGGCCAGTCTGCGGGTGAGTAGCCAGGCCTGGTAGCTGATTTCCTGTTCGGTGAGGATTTTTTCCGAGAAGCCGGGCAGGTAGCCCTCGCGCACGAAGCGTTTGTACAGGCGCAGGCCCATGGCGTGGTAGGTGCGGATTTCCGGAATGGCGAGGCCGGAGCGGTCGCACACCTGTTGCAGTTTGCGTTCGAAATCCACCCGGGCGCTGCGGTTGAACATGAGCACCAGCATGCGGTCCGGGTCGTGGCCCTGTGCCAGCAGGTAGCGGATGCGCCAGGCCAGTGTTGATGTTTTGCCGCTGCCGGCGACGGCGGTGATCACCGAGTGTTCGTAGCCGGCGGTGATGATGGCCCGCTGCTCGTCGGTGAGGTAGTCCGGGAGGTAGCTGGTGTCTGGCATTTGGGGTTGGCTTGGCATGGCGGTATTGTACTTGGCTGCTGGCAGTGGGAGTAGCCGTGGCCCATAATTGCCTGAAATTTTCTGGTTACCTGACTTTTGTGTCAGGCGCCCGCATTACACCGGGGCAGGACTTCAAAAAAGCGCTCCTTCGGCACTTCCCTGTGACGCTTATGCTCCGCCATCCATGGCTCCGCAAATTTTTTGAAGTCCTGCCCCGGCGCAATGCTATTTCGGAGCTAACGTCCATCTTATGTCGTCTCTTCAGTACCAAAGCTGGCAATTTCTCGCAGATCGACTGGACCAACTTGGCGAACGCCGCCTGGTGCTACTCGAAGGTGACCGGGAGTGGGCCCTGGCGTGGCTGCGCGAGGTGCTGCCTGAGTCGGGTTTGCAGCCGGGTGTCTGGACGGGGCCGAAGGAGGAGGCGCCGGCTGAAGGGTTGGTGTCCGTTGCACCGGGTAAGGCCAGGAGCTGGCTGGGTCGGGAGCTTGGGGTGGTGGTCTGGGATGGCTGGAGTGGTAATCCGCCGGACGGGGTTGCGGCGTTAGCGGGCACGTTGAAGGCCGGTGGTTTGTTGTTCTGGCTGATGCCGCCGCTGGAGCAGTGGGCACAGTTTAAAGATCCGGATTATCGGCGGACCGGGCTGGATGGGGTTGATGAGCATCCGTTTGCGGCGCGGTTGGCGCGGATTCTGAACGAGGCGCCGGGGGTTATCCGGGTGTCGCCGGGGCAGGAAGGTGGTCCCGGGTTGCCCGGGGCGGTGTCAGGGCGTTCGTTTGAGCCCGGGGAGACGGCAGAGCAGAAGGCGCTGGTGGCGGATCTGGTGCGTTTCGGGCTGGGGCGTCGCCGGCGGCCGTTGGTGGTTACTGCGGATCGGGGCCGGGGCAAGTCGGCGGCTTTGGGGATGGCGGCGGCTGAGCTGTTATTGGCGGGGCGACAGCAGGTGGTGGTAACGGCGCCGTCTGCGGAGAGTGTTCAGGCGTTGTTCCGGCATGCGGCGCAGCGTCTGGGTGATCACTTGGAGGCGCAGGACGAGGCTGAGCTGTGTACTAGGGATGGTCATCGGTTGCGGTTTTTGCCGGTTCAGCAGTTGCTTGAAGAACGTCCGCCCGCGGAAGTGGTGATGGTGGATGAGGCTGCGGCGATTCCGGCGCACTGGTTGCGGGAGGTTTTGCTGGGCTGGCCGCGGGTGGCGTTTGCCAGCACGGTGCATGGTTACGAGGGCGCCGGGCGAGGGTTTGCCATCCGGTTCCGGGCGGTTCTGGATCGGGAAACGCCGCATTGGCGGCAGGTGACTCTGAAACAGCCGATTCGTTGGGCGGATGGCGATCCGCTGGAAGCGTTGATTTTCCGGTTGTATCTGTTGGCGGCTGAAGGCCCGCCACTGGATGGCATGGCCCTTGGTGACGTGGTTATTGAACCCTGGTCGCCGGCGGCAGCGACCGAGACGGAGTTGTCGGAAGCCTTTGGTTTGTTGGTGGATGCTCACTATCGCACCACGCCGGCGGATTTGCGCCAGTGGCTGGATGATCCGGCGGCGCAAAGCTGGCGGGCGGTGTCTCGTGGTAAAACCGTGGGGGTGCTCTGGGCCTGTGCAGAAGGCGGTCTGCCGGATGAGCTGGCGGTGAATATTTCGCGGGGTGAACGGCGTGTGCGGGGGCATATGCTGGCGCAATCTCTGGCGACCCATGGTGGTTTTCCGGAGGCGGCGAGTCAGCGCTATTTGCGGGTGGTGCGGGTGGCGGTATCAGAGCAGGCCCGAAGTCTGGGCGTCGGGAAACGATTGGTGAAAGCCGCTGAAGGTACCTGCCATGAACAGAGTCTGGACGCCCTGGGCACCAGCTTTGGCGGCGATCCGGGTTTGCTGGCGTTCTGGCAAGCCTGTGGTTTTCAGGTGGTGCGCTGTGGATTGCAGCAGGAGGCCAGTACCGGTGAGTATCCACTACAGATGTTGTGTGGTGTATCGCCAGAGGGCGATGCACTTGGGCATCGGTTGCGGCGGCGGTTAGCCCGCCACTGGCCGGTGCTGGTGCCCCGGAACTGGCCTGATATGGCGCCGGCTTTGCTGGCGGCGATTACCGCCGATCTGCCGGCAACCGGCGAGCCGGATGCGGATGATCTGCGGGATCTGCAGGGCTTTGCCGAGGGGTTTCGGGGCTTTGAGCTGACGTTGCCCCTGTTGCGGGAGACAGCCGGCTATCCCGGCCTGATGGCCTGGATGTCGGGCCAGCCGGACCGGGATCTGTGGTGTCGCGCCGTACTTCAGGGCTGGTCCTGGCACCGGTTGCGGAGGCACAACCTGTGCACCGGTCAGAAAGACGGCGAGGCCCGCCTCCGGCAATTGGTTCAGGACAGGTTCATGGGGTCGTTTGAGTCATCCCAGACTGGCTGAAAATGCTGTTCGACCACTTCTTCAGGCACGTCGGCGACTGAGGCAAAGGACCACTTCGGCGATTTGTCCTTGTCGACCATCAGTGCCCGGATGCCTTCGGCCAGGTCGGGGCGGCGGATGCATTCCAGGGCGATGGCCAGTTCCATGCGGAACATGTCTTTCAGTGACATTTGCTGGCCCTTGCCTATCTGATTCCAGACCAGCCAGGGCGTTACCGGGCAACCATTGGCGAGGTTCTCAGCGCAGCTTTGCCACCACGGATCGTCGCTCTGGTGCGCCAGCAGGTGCTCGACAATGGCCGGAAGATCATCTCCGGTAGCCAGTTTGGCGATGGTCTGTTCGTGCTGTTCCAGATGGCCATCCGGCAAGGCCCGATAATCCAGAGCTTCGTGCTGGCTGATCAGTCGGAACAGCTGGTTGTCGTCAACCGCGGGCTCTCCGCTCCATTGTTGGTCCTGAAGATGCTCCAGCAAGCTGTCAAAATGATCCGGCTGAAGGATCATGTCGGCCAGACCCACGCGCATGGCATCGGCAGCATTCAGACGGGCGCCGGTCAGACCCATGAACAGGCCCAGGCGACCGGGCAGGCGGTTCAGAAACCAGCTGGAGCCGGCGTCGGGAAACAGGCCAATGCTGATTTCCGGCATGGCCAGGGTAACGTCGGGGGTGATCAGCCGGTATCGACACGCGGACAGCAGCCCCAGACCGCCACCCATTATTACGCCGTGAGCCAGGCCGACAACCGGTTTGGGAAAGCGATGCAGGGTGTAATCCAGACGGTACTCGGCGGTGAAGAACCGGGCCGGAGCCTGCGTGTCGCCGTCACCTTTCAGCCCTTCATAGAGTGCGCGGAGATTGGCGCCGGCGCAAAAAGCCCGGTCACCGCTGCCTCGCAGAACCACCATGCAGATACGGTCGTCGTCGGCCCATTTTTCGAGCGTGGCCTGAGCGTCATTGACCATCTCTTCGGTCAGTGCATTCAGGGTTTTCGGGGCGTTCAGTGTCAGCAGGCCGATATGGCCTTCCCGGCACGGTAGTTCCTGAATATCTATCGGCATGGACGCTGTCTCCAGAGGGCTGGTTTACGGTTTATCCTTACTGTGATTTACTCCTTTCAGGAGTAAAAGAGGACCAAGGTCGCACCAAGGTCATTGATAAATCGCATGTGAGTCAAGGATTGGCTGTGCTATAAGTAAGCAACAATTGCTATTCGGCATTTTGTTCATCTGAATAACGAAAAAACCATGAGAGGGTGATCCCTATGAATATCAAACATTACGCAGTTGCTGGCCTGTTCGCGCTGGGTGTTGCAGCGCCGGTAACTTCCATGGCCGCAGACGCAGAAGCCGGTAAGGCAAAAGCGGCGGTATGCGCGAGCTGCCACGGCCAGAACGGTATCTCTCAGGTACCGATTTATCCGAATCTGGCTGGTCAGAAAGAACAGTATCTGGCTGCGGCTCTGAAAGCCTACAAAAACGGTAAACGTTCAGGTGGTCAGTCCGCACTGATGATTCCGCAAGCCAAGAACCTGAGCGATGAAGATATCGCGAACCTGGCGGCTTACTTCTCAAGCCTGCCGGCTGGCGGCAAGTAAAGTCTCTGGCTCTCGGCAGTGTGGCTCAGGCCACACTGCTCCTGACAATCCGGTAACTGGGCCGATAGGCTGATGTTCCCGGCAGTTTCATCCGGTTCTGCGTAACAAACTGTTCCAGCATGGCTTCCAGCGGTTTGATCAGTGTCGGATCCCCGGCAATCTCAAACGGCCCTTTTTCCTGAACCTGTCTGATTCCACTCTCCTTCACATTCCCGGCAACAATGCCACTGAACGCCTTGCGAAGATTGGCCGCAACCATGTGTACCGGCTGATCCCGGTGCAGGTCCAGAGCACGCATGTTTTCGTGGTCGGGCTCGAACGGCATCTGGAAGACCGGATCGATTTTCAGCATCCAGTTAAAGTAATAGGCATCCTGCATGGCGCGGCGGAAGGTTTCCACATCCTTGATGCCGGTGCGCACCACCTGAGCCACTCTGACCGGATCATCGATGATGATTTCGTACTTGCTGGAAGCTTCATCGCCGAGGGCGTTGCGGATGAACTTGTCGATCATGTCGAAATATTCGGCGTTTTCCTTCGTGCCGGTAAAGACAACCGGGAACGGCAGGTCAGCGTTGTCCGGGTGCAGCAGGATGCCCAGCAGATAGAGGATTTCTTCAGCCGTGCCGACGCCACCCGGGAACACGATAACGCCGTGGCCACAGCGCACAAAGGCTTCCAGGCGTTTCTCGATATCCGGCATGATCACCAGCTCGTTAACAATCGGGTTTGGCGCTTCAGCACCGATAATGCCCGGCTCGGTGATGCCCACATAGCGACCGTTTCTCACCCGTTGCTTGGCGTGGCCAATGGTCGCGCCTTTCATGGGGCCCTTCATGGCACCGGGCCCACAGCCGGTAATGATGCTCAGGCCGCGCAGGCCCAGTTGATGGCCCACTTCCTTGCTGTACTGGTATTCATCCTGGCCAATGGAGTGGCCACCCCAGCACACCACCATATCCGGCTGGCGCCCGGGTTCAAGCACCCGTGCATTGCGCAGGATATGGAACACCAGGTTGGTGATGTCTTCCGGGTTGTCGCCGCGAAAACCGGCAATGGTCTGGGGGATCGAGTGGGTATAAACGATGTCCCGCAGCACGGAAAACAGATGCTCACGAAGAGCGCGCAGCAACTCGCCATCAACAAAGGCATGGGCGGGCGCGTTGATCAGTTCCAGCTTCAGCCCCCTGGGCTGTGGCACCAGACGTACATCAAAATCCGCATGGGCTTCCATCAGTGACTTGCAGTCATCGGTTTCCA
>Ga0209300_1000542_pt1 | contig 18636 bp, 33 predicted proteins | sample Shrwel_input2_RT_FD_187535 | JGI IMG/M metagenome (GOLD analysis project Ga0209300, IMG submission 187535) | Subsurface microbial communities from deep shales in Ohio, USA - Utica-3 well 1 S input2 RT (SPAdes) (version 2) ... | reverse complement strand
CCATAGAACCACCCTCTGCTACATCACCTTGATCGGCAGCGGCAGCGGCGTTAGCTCCTGCGGCGGCGGCAGCAGAAGGAGAAGCCCCACTAACAGTAGCATCAGCAGCGGCCTGTGATGCTGCCCCTTGTGCTTCAGCAGACATGCCATTAGCGGCGGCGGCAGCAGCGGCAGAAGCAGCAGCGGAGGCAGCAGCGCCACCTGTACCGGACGGACCTGTGGTGGCGGCTGCTGTTGTTACACCTTCATTATTTGCTGCTGCTGTGGTATCAGAAACAGCAACGTTGAAATTCATAGCGGCTTGGGCGTTTGCGAAGTTTGATAGCCCGGTCAACCCCTTACCAGCCTGTGCTCCGAAGGCAGGGGATAAACCAAATGCCATAGCTAAAGCAGCACCTGCCATAGAACCAGTAGTGGTGCTAGTCTCATTAGCAACAGCAAACCCTTCTTCTCCGATACTGAACCCCGGTGACGATGGCGCAGCGGAAGCACCTTCACCATCACTAGCACCACCACCATCAGTAGGTTGTGGAGTGGATGTACCCTCACCAGTTGTAGGAGTAGGTGTAGTAGTGGTCAAATCAGATGTTCGAACCCTATATCCTTGAGGAATAGCCAACTGAGGTTTACCATTGATGAATGGAATATAAATAGTTTGACCAGCATCATTGGTCATTGCTACCATTTCAAAGCCGCGAATGGGAGCATCACGGTAGAGTTCTTTATTTGCAGTGCCACCAATATAAGTATCTTGACTCGTGGCTGCAACAGTTTGAGAACTAGGTGATGTATTGCGATAGAACTGTGCATTAGATGGGGACACATTACCACCAACTTGGTATTTACGAACATCACCACCTGCTGAGTATTCTTGTTTACCTTCTTCACCAATAATGGAATCAATCTCAGACGAGAAAGTTTCATCATCCATCTCGTCTTCTCCACCATGTAAAGCTTCAGCGTCTTCAACTTCTTCAGCATTACCCATCTGACCAATATCGTTCATACGCTTAAGACCAGCCTTGGCTTTGTCACGCATCATCATTAGCTTTTCCAAACCAATGTATCGGACTACATCGGCTGGAATGACAAACTCGCCCTCGCTAAGTTTAGCGTCAATGTCATCTCTCACTTCCTCTGCCATAGCACCGGGTGGTACATCATTGCCAGAAACTGGATCGACTGTGCCACCTTCTTGCATGACACCACCTTCAGCAAGCATATTGTTCATTTGATTAGCCAGCATTGATTTCATCCTTTAGATATTTGAGATGACGCAATGCAGCAATTGCACCTTGCGCCTTAAACATTTGTTGCAGGTCTGTTGCCTGTTCAAGATTGCGTTGTTCTTGCTTGATGTCATAGTCAAGCTTTTCAACAAAGGCATCCCACAGATGAGGACTGTTTAGCATACCTTTGAGCTTTGGAAGGAACGGCTTATCCATCATTACATCCCTGCTGGCATCTGTGGAGGTGCAGCGCTAAAGCCTTGCTCTTGCGGAGTCGGAGCAGCACCAACACCGATGTTACCGCCACCACCACCTGTCATGTCTGCAACACCGGGAGGACCGCCAGCACCCGGCACAGGTGGAGCACCTTCAGCGGGAGCGCCACCAGCAGGGGCAGGCGGTTGCATCAACGCAGCTTGACGAGCAGCCTCTTCCATATTGTTAGAGACTTTATCGGGATCGAGGTCCATCGACTTAGCAATCTCACGAACAATGTAGGGCATCTTAGCGAAGGGCATCAATGTTGGAGTGGAAACAATCTGCATGAATTGCATCAAGCGCTGGCTTCTCACTTCGTTAGCCATCAACGATTCTGTACCACGAGCATTAACTTCCAAGTCACCTTTGATTTCAGGGTCGAAGTCAAACTGCATATTGAAGTTGAAGAACGCCTTACCCAACGGAGCAAGCAAGTAGTCGTCAACGTTCTTAATCACTGTCTTGATGGAACCGCTGGCAGCATTCATCAGCATCGAAATGCCGGACGCTGTACGACCAACACCACTCACACCAGTTTGACCATGAGCGAACGATGGCATACCTGTTGATTCATCGGCAAGCTGACGAGCCTTGTCAAACATCTGAAGGTTCTCTTGAGACACGTTAGGAAACTTTGTACCAAACAAAGCTTGACCGGGAGCACCACCTTGACGACGAAACACTTTACCGGGATAGACGCTCATGTCTTGACCGGGCACAAGGTTGGTTTCATCAATCTCGAAAACAAGGTTGCCTGACAAGACTCCGTTGTCCACTGCCATACGCATGAAACCATTCATTAAGGTTTGAGTGTCGTCCATATTCTCAGCGACACCAACACCTGCCAGAGAGTAGGGGTTAAGTTCGTAAGGGACAGCGTAGTATGGAATCTTGGCTGGCTTAAAAGGATTCAACACAAGGCGAATAATCTTACCGTTGCAATACCAAATGTTAGCTTGCATTTCTCCTTCAAAATCTTCAGGTACTTTAATGTCATTGTCTTCAAGCAACTCAATATCGACGTTGCCCCAATACTCCAACACTTCAAAGCGATCAACACTAGATGTTAGTGCGTAATCCTTCAGAGTGTCTTCCCAATACTTCTTAGTATAGCCTTCACCGCCTGCAATGATTTCATCAATGACATTGCTACGGAAGTGAGGACGCTTCTTCAAAGCACGAAGCTGTGTGCGTGACATCTTGTGACGCTCAATGACGTATTGGCATTCGTCTGTGTTGTTAGCGTCAGCATCCCAATAGAAGTTCCAGATGGAAACGTGTGATGCTTCTGGTACTGTCTTGATTGTTGGCTTGTATTCGCCGTCTTCAGCCCAACTAGGATATTCTTTGTTGACAGCAAACGGACCCTTCATCACACCTGTACCGAACAGTGCCATTTCAAAGCCTGACAAACGCAGATGCTTACTTGCACCACTCTCGTCAAGCTGGTCATGAATTTTCTTCTCCATTTTCTTAGCTGCCACCATAGCAGGATAGAAAGTGACAGAAGTGGCTGTGGTGCCCGGTCCCTTCTTCAGACCCGGTAGGTCTTTCAAGTCATCCTTCATCGCCCCCAACATCTCTTCAAGCTTGTCGAGGTCAAAATCATTACCGATAGTGGCAGCGCCTTCTTCACCAAATGGAATAGCTGGCGCAGCAGGTGCAGCTTTGGGATCGAAGTGAACAGAATCAACAACACCTTCGGGTAATACCGATGGGTCAATGCTCAGCGGAAACTTGTTGTTAGAAAACAACACATCGATGATTTGACCATACGCTGCCAACACCTTAGTCTTGGTAACTTTAACAAACACACGAGACTTCTCTGTAGAGAGAAACTGCACATCAGGACCATACAGACCGCGATAGTTGCGATAGGCTTTGAGCCAACGTGTTTCATCAGTGCGACGAGCCTCTTCAGACCTAGAGTATCGTTCTTGAATAAACGATATTAGTCCACCAGCTTTGAAGGAGTCTTCTCCACCTTTAGTGTCATCCAGTGCCAATACTTTATCTGTTGTAGGTTTATCAATTAGTGCCATAGTGTTTCCGTGTTAGAACGTCAATGTGTAAAGGTATAACATGTTAGTACCCCATTGTGGGATCGGCAATAGTCATACCTGTGTGTTGTGAAGCAGGATCAAAATCAAATAACCCACTGCGAGGTCGAGACATAATACCATAACGCAATGCGTCATAAGTGTGGTCATTTGAAACCTTAGTATTGATATCCTCGTTGTTAGTCTTATCAATAGGTAATGTAGGTAGATCAGCAATGATCTGTGTACATGTGTTGAAGAACACCATACGAGGTGCTTCTGTATACTGGTCAATCTGTAGACGGCGGTGTACTTCGTTCTTTCCAGCAACTCTACTACCAGCACTACGATCTGCTGGTCGCCATCTGCAACCCTTTAAGATCATTCGTTCAGCAATAGAGGGTCCAGTGTCGCCACGTTTCGCCCAACATGAGCTATCAAGCACACCATATCGTATTTTTTCACCCTCTTCGGCATTCAAAACGCTTATAGCTAGGTCTTCTGCCAACAATTTAGTTACGTAAAGTTCTCGGTAGACAACCAAACTGTCATCAGGCGCTACAGCAAACCACAAAACAGCGCTATAGCTACCATATCCGTAGTCACAAGACCTAAATCTAGGCCAACTATTGGGTATAGCGAAGGGTTCTACTACGTGAATGGCTCTATTGAACTCCGAAAACGCTGCACCTTCAGCAATGTCCCAGTTTCCCTCAAGCAATTGCTTACGCTGGTGCTCCGGTAGAGACAACAACATGGTTTCATAGTCACCAGACTCAGCCAAATAGGGATTGTCTGCCAGCTTAGCCGATATAAACTTGCGTTTGAACAGTGGCAAGCCTTCTTTGGTGTGTCCTTTAGGGTAGACCAGCGTCTGTCCTGTATCAATGTCGGTGGCATAGAAGCTTTTGCCGGGTGGTGAAGGGACAATGAACATCTTCCTAACCCATTGATGACCGGGACCACCGGGGTTGGTGGTAGCTCTCATAAACACAGGCAGATCAGGCGCTGCTGTACGCAGACGAGAGCGCATGTAGTTGTAGGCAAACGGTGTAGGCCACTGTGTTAGCTCGTCCCAAGCGATGTAGGAGAACGACAAACCCTGATAACGCATAACGTCTTCGTCACGGTCAAGATAGGACATCCACAACTTGCCACCACTTGGATGCTGCCATTGCATCTTACGTTCGCTCCACTTGATACCGGGATATATCTTAGGATACATCTCTTGCGATTTCCAAATGAGTTCACGTAGCTCTTCTGTTGTGTGACGAAGAATCAATCCAGAGAATTGTGGATGGGCAATGTAACGTAAAGGATCGGCAAGAATGGCATAGCTCTTACCACCACCAGCCGCACCACCATATAACACCTCACGCTCAGGAGCAGCTAGGAAGGCTGTCTGAGGGCCGGGGTTGGGTTTGAATATGATGTTCTCATACTCAACAGGCTCAACTATCGGTGCTGTTGTCGGAGAAGGTGGAGCTAAATTGGACGAATCGATCACTACCGAAGAAGCTGTCTTGTCCGGTGCCTGTTCTTTTTTCGTACTCTTGCGCTTTCTTAAGGGCTTTTTCGTACCTGTCGGCAAGCTCTCGATAAGTAGAGGACTTACGTCTTTGGGACTGTTCACTCTTAATCCTCTTCATTAAACCAACATGACTTATTTCTCTACCAGTCACAGTAGTGAGCCAAGCCGATACCTGCCTCAAGCTATATTGCTTCAAATGCTTCTTAGCTTTCTCAAGCGCCTCAATCTCTAAAGCTACAGGAACTAGCCAGCCATCATCGGTTTCATCAGCTACATACCCGAACGGAATAGTTCGGCCAAGTCTTGGTATCTTAACATACTCTTTAGCATCTTTGGGTTGCGGTAGTATGAAGACACCTAAACCAAAGTCATACTTGGTAGTGTCAACTTCAATCATTCTTCTTCGCGTTCCTTAGCAGGCAATATCATGACACCACCTGTGCTACTCTCCACTTGCACCTTCTCGGTCTTCACCAATCCAGCACGGTCAAGCAAGTCTTTAGCAGCCGACATCTTCTCTTTGAGGCCAAGCTCTGTAGGATCGTCAATGGCATTGATCATAGCCACCGCAGCCTTTGGAGCCGCCATAGCAATGTAAAGCTGTGTAGCCTCAATGATCTCTTCCTTCAAAGAGTTGGTGAGTTGTCTGCGGCTATAGCCTTCAGAGAAGCCTGCCATCTTCATAGCTTGGTTGATGTTGCCATTGGCATCAGCAAACAACACCTCAAGGAATCGTTTATGTTGTTCTGTAAGTTCTTTTTTAGCCATAGTTTTCTATTGTTAAAGTGCTGTTACAAATTGTTCTTTTACTTTGATTGATATTGTGATTGAACTTACAACTGAAGAAAGACCTCTAATGAAATCTCCCGGTTGCAGAATAAAACCATCAGTTAGTTGAAGAATACTATTGGGATACATCTTCACTTGATTGGCAATTTTGTAATAGGTAGAAGTTGATGACTCATACCATTCAAGAGAAAATGTAACAGTGGCTGAAGATGTATTGGAAATAATAATGCTATCAACACTGCTTTCAAATCGTGGTGGTGCTATATAGATAGTGCTGTTGGTAAGTAATAGTTCTTTACCAAATGTTTTATTTTTAGTTGGCATAATTATTGAGTCGTCAAATCATAGAATGAAATAGCACCCCATGCATCACCAGAAGGAGTGGCATCTAGTGTACGAATAGCCAATGTGTAAATGTCACTGACACCTGCAATGGTTGAACCAAGCTGCAAATCCCAATTATAACCAGCATCCACCCGTGCCGCGCTTTTGTTTTGTGAGGTGGCAGATACGTACTCTTGATCTACAACTACCCCACCTGTAAGCGCCGTAGCCGTCTGATCAAACTGCACGTTGGTACTAACTGTGGATGCCCATGATGCACCAGTCAAGGTAGCATTTTTAAGGATTACAACCTCATAATTTTGTGTAACCGTAGGAAAAGCCTGACCCTTGGTCAAAAGCACCACAGCCCCGAGCCTGCCTGCCACCAAACGGACGGATACTAGAGGAACAAACGTAGAGCTAAACCCGGTCCGTTCGGTTGTTCTAGATGCAGTATAGTTTGCTGACTGAGCGTTGTAACCACCCTCCGACATAACCGATGAGCAAATCTGCTTGAGCGTAGCAGCCACCGCTGAAGTCGAAGTAATCTCGTATCGTATAGGCAAGATGGCCGTAGTCATATACGTGGCAGTGATTTCGTTAGCGTTGGTGAAGGTGTGGCAGATAACATATTGTCCATTGATAATGAACCCACATCGCACCGATCCAACACCAAGCCATTCAAAATCCATCCACAAAATCTGTGACTTGGTTGAATCAAGGGTGTACCCTGATGCACCTGTACCGTCCAGCTTATCGCCGTTCCATGCGCTTTGAGGTATAGACCTAGCATCGCTTACAGAACCCGTTACATAAGAGCGCAACACAAAAGAGTTGGTGCCGTCAATGCGTTGAAAGAACACGCCGTTCTGTTCGTTGAAATATCCAACACGCTGTGTTAAATTCAAACTCATGCTGCCGTCCATACAGAACGTAGCCAATATCAACAATCCTTTACCGGGTTGGTAAGGAAAGCTACGATAGGTTTGACGAATCACAGAGCCAACACCTCCTGCTGTGACAGACATATTCAGCGTAGACTCATTAACTTGATAGGCAGTTGCACCTGTTCCGGTTAATGCAGTGTCGTATTGTGCGTCAGTCGTATATCGGTTCTGACTATCGAATAGAGTGTAAGGTTGACTGACACGAATCCTACCAAAAGCATCTGTGTTAGTACCACCAATGCTGACAGTGTTTCCGTCATCAGCAATGCGTACAACTTCTGGATAATGCGTAATGCTCATTTTTTCTTCTTAGCCACTTTAGCTTCAGACAATGCAATGGCGATAGCTTGCTTAGGATTCTTAACAACAGGACCGCCTTTACCGCTGTGCAGCCCTTTGTCTTTGAACTCGCCCATCACTTTAGCCACTTTAGCTGTTTGTTTCTTAGTTTGTTTCATTTCTTCTTAGCCTTCATTGGCTTACCAACACCAATCATGATGGCGACAACAGGCTTGCCACCCTTGCCTTCTTTGGCAAGACACTTACCAGCACCCTTGCATTTAGCAGGAGTGGGACAGCCTTCGCAGGGCTTGAACGCTTTCTTTGTAGCCATGATGTTTTTCCTTTAACGGTGCTTAGCCGTCTTCTTAGCAATGCTCTTTGGTTGAGCAACAAATTGTTTACCTTGAGCCTTGCCTTCACGCTTAGCTTTGGTAGTGGCGGCATACTCTGCCGATGTCAAACTCTTAATTGCAGCTTTGGGTAGATAGCGCTCCCCCGTATCAGAGGAACGCTTTCCAGACTTGGTTGTCCACTCTTGGTCTGTCCAGTCTTTGAGAGATTTCTGTGAAGCTTTCATATCAGTCTCTGTAGCCACCGCCAGCAGCTTTATACTTCTTAGCAACAAGCTGAGCCTTACGAGCCGACCATTCACCAGCGCCAGTGCCCTGTGTTGCAGCAGACTTAACCTGCGACACAATTTGCTTACGCAATGTTGGCTTGGTGTAGTTGTTTGCAGCGTTCACTTTAGACTTGGTAGCCATTACTTCTTAGCCTTCTGTGCAGGTGGTACTGATGCTCCACAATTAGCCATACCGCCTTTGGCAAGCTTCAGTTGCTTCTTAGCCTTATCGACTTCTTCAGCACTAACCTTCTCACCAAGCTTTAGTTGCTTCTTAGCAGCTTCAACTTTGCTGTCGGCTTTGTCTTCACGGCGAGTGAGGCCACGCTCTTTGTTGAGGAAGTCACGCAAACTAAGACCAGACTCTTCCAACTCTTTCTTGCTGACAACACGTTCTTTCTTTGCAGGCAAACGCTTAGTGGCATCATCATCTACAGCAGGAGGAAACATATCTGGAGGACCAAAACGAGCATCACGCTCAGCCTTCGTCATCTTGCTGTAGGGATCGCTTCGATATTCCTTCTCAGGCTTCTCTGCTTTCTCTTCAACAAACTTCCGAGCACGAGCACGGGTGTCGTCGTCAATGTTCTTGTTAGCAGCCATATTACTTCTTCTTAGCTTTCATAGCAGCACCACCCTTAGCCATGTTGGTAGCTGTACGGCTACCACGCATTGGCAACTCTTTAGCAACAGCACCACCATACATCATTTTCTTAACAGCAGGTTTAGCAACAGCACCACCCTTAGCCAGCTTCACACCAGCCTTCATAGCGCCCTTCTCTTCCAGCTTCACAGCTTCATCGAGATAGGTGTTACGCACGTCCTGTGGCAGACTCTTGTCCTTTGCCATCTCACGCAATTTAGCAACCTTAGCTGCTGCTGTCATTTGATTCATAGCCATTACATTTTTCCTTTAACAAAAATAGAGGCCACGCCTCAACGTCAGAGTTATAGCACCCATTGCTACATCTCACCACTTTTCTCGGTTGGCCCAATATGCTGCCGACATCTTACCCTTTGCAATGTTAGCAGCATGACGAGCTTTAAAGGCTTCGTTGCGCTTACTGCCGTCTGGACTGCCTGTAACACCAGCCTGTCCAAAGCGAATGAGCTTCACTTTGTCACCCTCTTTAGCCAACACAGCATGACTCTTTGTTGGATGATCTGGTGTTGCTTTGGGCTTGTTGTAGCCGCTAAACTCTTCATTGCCTTTTTTGATTGCCATATCAATATCGTCCTTTACCACATGTCAGGCCAGTGAAGATTGTTCTTTGATAAATTCTCCGCTGCCGTTGTGACTCTTAAATTATGCTCATTATGTAAACCGCAAACTTTTTTACTCTTTAACGGTACTATGTGATCAACATGCATGTTCAATCCCACACTGGAGAACAAAGCTGCCACTTCGTAGATACCATCAACGAAATCTTTGTTAGACCATGCAGGGGTAGCTTTGATTTTTCTAGCTTTTCTTTCAGCATTGGTTGCACGTACACGAGGCACGTTGTCTTTCTTCCAAGCTGCATTCAACACTTTGACATGGTCAATGTTGTCTGTTCGCCACTGTTTCTTGTAAGCCGATAAGCGATCTTTATTTTTATCAGCATACAACACATCATTAGCACGAATCTTTTCTTTGTTGTTCTCTCTATACAATCTATCTAAAATAGATCGACAACTTTTACACTCGGAGGCTTTACCGTCTTTGTTTCTCGCGTTTCCTGAAAACAAACCAATGTCTTTAGTTTCTTTGCAACGATAACACACTTTAACATCAGTCATACTTGACTCCTTCGTACCTGTTACGTGATCTTCGGTCTCTCCAACCTTCATCGCGCATAGCCTTCTCTACAACATCTAAAGGGAAGTAGTAGCCACTATGCTTCTCTAAAGCTGCTCTGACGTAATAAACATCACTGTGCGGTATGTGTAGGTTGTCTAGTTGGTTGCGATGCAACGCTTTAAACACACTTGATGCAACAGAATAAGGGGGACTATCTAGCATCCCTTTAGCTTCTACCGCTTCTCTATTTAACAAAATATTCATATGCTTCTATATAGGTCTTTATAGCTGCCTATCTATAGATGTGTAGGCTAGTTATAAAAGAGTATATCGCTAAACAACAACAAAGTAAACAAAAGAAGATAAATATAACAAATATCTATAGTTGGTATCTTCACAGTCGATTTTGTGTTAGCGGCTTTATAGCTTCATAGTCTATGTTTAGTATTTGATGATTGTCTATAACAGTCTGTTAGCATAGAACAACATCAATTTATGTACCCTATGTCATCTATGCTCTCTGCATCACTACATTGTCTACATAGCCCCAAGCCCCAATACCCCTATGTTATATCGACACGTAAAATGTTGTCAAGCGATATATTTGCATATGTTGTTTTGCTGCAACATAGTGTAGCTAAATGGTAGTAGTTGCTGCATTGTAAGCTGTCAACTGTTATAAGCCTATGTTTTCACAGTTTGTTTTCTGTAGTGGAATAGCCTGCTTTATCTGAAACGCATAAATGGTCCTGTAGGGGGGTATTGTAGGGACAAGGTAGGGTAGTAGCGACCCTGTGTAGTTAAGCGATTGTAGGGGCTGTGTAGGCTATGGGTGGGCTACATCATATACGGATGAAGCGTTTTAGACGATGGTGGTTAACAGGTCTGAAAAAGCTCTTCCGTGGTCTTCGCTGTATACAAATAGCGCCCCACCCCCCACTGGCCCACGCATGGGCCGCATAGCGCTGCGCTGCACAGGCATGAATGCATAGGCATACATTGCAGCGCTGGTGGATAATGCATGCGTTGTGCATTACACCATGCATACATATTCTTCAATGAATTCAAAGACTTAGGCGCATATGAGCAACTGATTCAAAAACAGTTGTCTGAGTTGTTGAGAATGATTCTCATTACGGTTTTTACTGACCAGTGAGTCAGTAAGTGAGGCGGTATACAATCATCGTTCCTCAAAGCACACCCCCCATCGACAGAGTCCTGCATCACCCACCCACATGTGAGAAAGACCCTTTGCCGATTGTGGTCTAATAGCCCTACAGTTGACAGGGCCATTGCAAAGTCTGCATAATTGAGGCCATGACAACATCGTCATACAAACTACCGAAGGTAAACAACATGTTCTTGATAATTTCCCTCACATCACTCACCATTGCTTTGTACATGATGCAAGCTGAAATTGCTTTGCAACTGAAGAAAACCTTCGGTTTCATGACAATCGGTCAAGGCTTCAAAAAGCGTCATTACACATTCACCTACAGCGAAGCAGCACAATGGGCAGCATGCTATGATGCAGCGACTGTGTATAAGCGTGGCAACTTCGTTGCAGCAAAGCGTTTCAAATAACCCCATGCTTGACAGGGCTTTTCCGAAGTCGATATAATTGAGGCCATGCAGCAATTTCGCTGTGTCACTTACCGAAGGTAAACACCATGAGCAAACCAACTGGATACGTAGTATACGAAGGCCCATCGTTGATTGATGGTAGCCCGATTGTCGCCATTGCCTTGACGAAGTCAAGTAATGCAAAAACGGCTGACATGATACAGACATACATCATCCGTGGCGATATGGACCCCCGTGATGCATCCAAAAGCGGTGCCGATGTTGCAATTTGTGGCACATGTCCTCACCGTGGTACAGCCACCGATGACCCTACAGCGAAGCTGGCAAAGAATCGTAGCTGTTACGTAGTAATTGGACAGGGTCCGGTCATTGTTTACAAGGGTTTCGTTGCTGGCAAGTATCCAAAAGCTGAAAGCTTAGCAGCTATCGGCAAAGGTCGTATGGTCAGAATCGGCACCTACGGTGATGGTGCTGCTGTGCCAGCTTCGGTGTGGAATGAGTTGATCAGCGAAGCTGAAGGACACACAGGATACAGCCACCAAGTCAACACCGAAGGTGCTGCGTTTGATGCATCGTTGTACATGGAATCGGTTGAATCGGTCACTGCAGCTTCGCTGTCTTGGAGCTTGGGTCGCCGTACATTCCGCATCGTTGCCAACGTCAATGACATCATCCGTGGCAGTGAGATTGTGTGTCCTGCCACTGCCGAAGGCGGTGCCAAGACGACATGTGAGAAGTGTGGGCTGTGTGCTGGTAGCAGCGTGAAAGCCAAGTCCATCGCTGTTGTGGCACATGGCTCAGGTGCTAAGTATGTAATGTGAGACAATGCTTCCCCTTCGGGGGAGGCTTTGCAAAGTCCCTACTGTTGACAGGGGTTTTGCAAAGTCTGTATAATTGAAAGCATCGGTGCATCGCCACCAACAAATGTTCTTTAAAAACTAGGTGTGGTGTCAGTATGGCATGTGACAGATGCCTGAAATAGACCAGCGTGATTCAAGGCACGTAACATCCTTGTCTGACCATAGCACATGGTTGTGAAAATGTGCATAGGGACTACATCATGGCATCGGGGTCGGTGCTATATGATGTGGCTTTCATAAGCTTTGTGGCACAGGGTTACAGAGTTTATACCAAGCCTTCCTAAAGGAAACAAAACATGCAGTGGAATCTTGAAAATCTCAACGTCACTGCTGTCTATCTTGACAGCATTCCAGTTGCTGGCATGGTGACATTGTCCCGTGTCAGATATGGTGGTGAAGTATCACATCACATCACTCTCACATCACCCATCACTGTGTATGGCACAGTGCGTGACAGCGTTATCGTTGATCACAAACACATTCAAACTATTTCTTCTTCCTGAAAGGAAACAAATGTACACAACACGACGAAGCGGTTTCGACCGTGACGATGCCCGTCTGCACTACAAACAACTACAGACACGTAAGTTGACAAAGCTTCCCCGTGTCGGTGACAAAGTGGTGATGAACGACACCAAGGATGCACAGGTCTACACAGTCGTCGAAGTGTATAGCGCATCTTGTGCCACTCGTATGATGGTTCAGCTCACTTACATCAGCGAGTTTGGCAAACTGTGTAGCTGTGGCGCTGTTGATTCGTCACTGTTGCTAACACCCCTTAACTATTCCTGAAAGGAAATACACATGAAAGTATTCGTCTACTTCAACCTGCACCGCAAATGCTTCAGCATCAAAGCGCTTGAGGGCAAGAACAAGGGCCGTGTCGTGGCACACCGTGATGATGTGCTGTTGTTCGATGCCACCTTCAAGGTGTCCGAAGCTGGTCGTCAACGTGTCCTTCGTGAACGTAAAAAGAACGTTCATGCTGGTGTTGTCGGTCACTGGGATGATGCTGTCGATGTGACACATGACAGGGTGCTGCGTTATGGTCAAGCCATCACCTACAACCCATACAAGTATGACAGCTTCGTTCACTACTACGGTGAGCATCCATGCAAGACAGGTCGTCTTGTGGCACTATCTGTGACAACCTACAACGAGAACAAACGTTCTCACATCAGTGTTTGGAATTGACCAGACGAGCTAGTCTGACAGCGCTTTGTAATGCTATTGCATCAGTAGCATTACTGACTCACTGTCGAGTCGTCCTGAAAGGAAACATATGAAAATCGCAGACTTCATCGCCCAAAGCAAGGGCAAATTCATCACCGTCAACTTCATCAAGAAAGATGGCACAGCCCGTACACTGAATGGTCGTATTGGTGTGACGAAGCACTTGAAGGGTGGCACAAGCACTATCAACCACAGCAAGTATCTTGTGTTGTTTGACATGCACACCGCAGGGTATCGCTGTGTCAACAAAGACACCATTGTGTCAGTGACATGTGAAGGACTCACCATCAACAACAACACTATGGTGGCCTAACATGCCAAGCATCAACAAAATCATGGCCTTTGAAGAAGGCACAATGACAGAAGACGAAATCATCGACTTCATTCAAGATGGTATCAGTCAAGGATGGGTGTGGTGCTTGCAAGGCTTCTATGGTCGTACAGCACAGGCTCTCATTGATTGTGGTTATTGCACTGCAAAGGAAAACACATGAAAACATTCACCATCACAATGTACTCAGACCCCGGTCATGGATGGGGTAAGGTTCGCAAGGATGTGTTGACCAACCTCGGCATCGCCGACAAAATCACACGATACAGCTACCAGCGTGGCGACTATGCCTACCTTGAAGAAGACTGTGACCTGACCACCCTGTGCATGGCACTGACTGAGCGAGACACTCGGGTCAAGTTTGTTGAGAAGCGCAGCGAACGTGACAGCAAGATTCGCAGCTATGAAAGGTATGAATATGGCTTTGAAAGTATGGCCGTTCCCCCCGTTCCCTAACCCACTCGACACAGGCCGGAAACGTCCTCCCTTCAACCCCAACAACCATGAGGATGCACCGCTATGAGCATCACCAGACACACCCCCATCGCTGTATTCTGTGGTGCTTTGCTACTCTCAACAGCATCATGTGAGCATCAACCTGTACCATCTCCTGCTGTGGCTGCTGAGTGGTGTTGCCTGTTGAAGAACACCTACCATGAAGCCCGTGGTGAGGGTGTTGCTGGTATGCAAGCAGTTGCTGCTGTCACACTGAACAGGGCAGCACAGACAGGTAAGTCTGTTTGTGATGTTGTCTATGCTCATAAGCAATTCAGTTGGACGAACACAGCGAAGGGGCGCAACAAGCCCATCGAAGGCGACACATCTGTGCTGTATGCTGTTGTGGCACAGGCTATGTCAGGCACTATGCAGGACATTACAGGTGGTGCTACCCACTACCACACTAAGCAGGTCAAACCTGTGTGGCGTAAGGCATTGAACAAGGTTGTTGTTATAAACAATCACATTTTTTATAAAGATAAACTATGAACGATAACAATTTGCATGAAACGTCAATGAAACAAACACGTAGCCGTGGTCGTCCCTCATTCGCTGAGAAGGCTGAGCCATCCCTGCGTGACACCTTCTCGCTGGAAGTGATGAAGGGTGTGCTTGCCTCTGGTGTAACTGTGTCAGACCCGCTTGAGCTTAGCCGCTACTGCTACAAGATAGCTGATGCACTGGTGAAGGTGAGGGATGAATAGCACGTCCCGTGACATACCCTACACAGTAGGTAGGATGCACGGACTACGTAACCTACCTGCACATCCACACCTCTTCCCCACTGGTACTTGGGAAGCCCTGCAATACAGACAAGGCTACATCGATGGTGCTGTAGCTTTGGAAAACGATATTGAAAGAGAAACAAAATGATTAACGAGATAGATATTGCAGACTTTGATGTGTTGCCAGTGCGTGAGTTGTACAAGGTGAAGCCTCGTAGCTACATCAAGCTGCCGTGGATGGATGGCACAGGTATTGATGAAGTGTTGTTTTTTGACCACATCGATGGTATGTACAGTTATTGCCTGAACATGAAAGATCAAGTGATACATTTGCAAGCATGGGCAGAGGTTGCACCGCTTGTGAAGAAAGCAAAGCCCGACTAAACTGTAGGGTTTTCTGAACAACTTATTTGACAAGTTGTTTGGAAAGCCTTTACACTGAAGGCCCAACTCGGCAGCAATGCCACCTACTAAGGAAACACATCATGGCAAATCACGTCATCTTCTCCCGTAACATCGACAACTCTGCTCTGACACTTGAGCAGATACATCATCGTGCTCCCGCCGCATTCAGCGTCACCAAATCTGACCGCTTGACAGACCGTTACATCTCCCTCAACACCAGCGATGTGCTGCCTGTCATGGCAGACTATGGGTATGTACCGACACAGGCTGCACAAAAACGTAGCCGTACTGCCAGCCCAATGCATGCTGCTCACATGTTGGCGTTCAGTAAGGTGGTTGACCTTGCCACCGCCGATGACATTCGCCCTGAAATCATTCTCTACAACTCACACGATGGTACAGGCTCGGTGAAGCTCTTCGCTGGTGCATTCCGTTTCATCTGCTCCAACGGCATCGTGGCTGGTGATGGCTTTCAGTCTCGCATCTATCACAGCAGAGCACTTCTTGGCTTCGAAGAGATGTTGCGTAACACTGTGGCTACCCTGCCTGAGTTGATGGGCCGCATTGACAGGATGCGTGGTGTGTCGCTGTCCACTGGTGATGTACATGACATGGCAATTGCTGGTGTTGCTACCCGTTGGGCAGACTACACAGGTCAAGTCAAGGGTGCTTATGCTGTGGCACAGACTGTCAAGGATGTGATGAGTGTACGCCGTAATGGTGACGAGGGCTACGATGCATGGACTGTGTTCAACCGCATCCAAGAAGGTGTTGTTCGTGGCAATGCAATGATCAGGTCCATCACTGACGTGCATCCCGAAGGTGTGATGCGTAAGGCTCGGCCTGTCAACTCCATCAAGGAAGCTGTGCGTATCAACGGTCAGCTATGGGACATTGCCGAATCAGCAATTGCTTGATGTTATGATATACCTATAGACAGAGATGCTGCAACTCGCACTTGATAGCATCGACAGTGAAGCCTATTAAGGCTACCAACGCAGCAATGCAACGGACGATGTGCGAGATCGTTCGGGTAGTCTTAGTAGGCTTTTTTGTTTATAGGCATTTATTCATGACAAATAAAGTGTGTACGAAATGTAAAGAAACAAAAGATGTTTCATTATTTTTCAAAGCTGTGAGCAACAAGTCTGGATATGGTTCTTGGTGTAAGGAATGTAAAAGTTTTGCCAACAAGGAATACAACAGACTCAATAAAGAAAAAGTGTATGCAAGAACAAAAGCATACTCAAAAGACAGACCTGAAATGAGAAGGAAGGCATGGTTAAAGTTTACATACGAGATGAGTGTTGACCAGTACGATCATCTTCGGAAGTTGCAAGATTACAAGTGTGCCATTTGTGGATTACATGAGTCTGAAAATCTCAAAGAAAAACTTTACATTGATCACGATCATTCAACGTCCAAGGTGAGAGGATTACTATGTCACTTTTGTAATTCTGCATTGGGTAAATTCAAAGACGATCCTGCATTGCTCCGACGAGCAGCACAGTATCTTGAAATGACAACATCGAAAGCGGATGCTGGCAATATTGTGGGTTCATCCACGACCAGTGCAGCGAGTAGATGTTGATGGCCTTAACCGCTATGGGGTTCTTCTGGTTAGACAATCGGTGACAGCATGGAGAGACATGCAACTAACACAACAACACAGGGTATGTATGAATCAAAACAACGCTATCGGTATGTTCATGGGTCTGTTCATCGGTGATGCACTTGGTGCGCCATTGGAATTCACTGAGCCTAACACTGGCTCCCCACTCAAGGACATGATCGGTGGTGGTGTTCATGAGACAGCACCGGGAGAGTGGACAGACGATGGTGCTATGGCAATGGCTATCGCTGATGCCTACCTGACATACAAACGCTTTGCTCCCGGCATCATTGCACAAAACTTCAAACAGTGGAGAAACAATGGAACATTCGGCACTCGCAATTATTGTTTTGATATTGGAACTACTACTGCTGAAGCGCTGAGCGCATCGTCCAACAAGCGTCCCTATGGTGGCTCTTGTGCATTGATGACAGACGGTAACGGTGCGATCATGCGAATGGCTCCACACATCCTGTTCAACCACAACAACAAGACAATGGCGATTGCTGAGTCTGTTGCTGGTGGACTCATCACTCACGGTACAGGTAAGTGTGTTGTCTACAGCGCTGCACTGGCTGAAGAGTTGTTCGATGGTTCATACCCTGCCAACCAAGACCTGTTCGACAAAGGCATCGAGGAAGAGAGCGGCACAGTGATGGGATGTTATGCATCGGCATGGAACTCCATCTGTGCAACACACTCCTTTGAAGACGCTCTCATCCACGCTGTCAACAAAGGCGGTGACGCTGATACAGTTGGTGCTGTGACAGGTATGATTGCTGGTCGTATCTATGGCTACGATGCCATCCCTCAGCGCTGGCTTGACAAGCTGGTTGACCACGACAAGTTGTTGGCGACAGCAACTATGCTTTACAACATGGGTGATGTATGACTGTGAGACTAACCAGAGATGGCACAGCCATTGTTGACACCGAATACTACTGGCAACCCATTGCAACATGCCCAAGGTCTGCGAAGGTGCAGCTATTGAGTGTGCATGGTGTTGCTGTGTATGGTGAGTTGCGTAGTGATGATAAATTCTGGACACATTGGGCACCGTTGCCTAAGAAACCTAAAGAGGAAAGCAAATGACTGACAAAGAAACAATGAAGTTGGCGCTGGAGGCTGCATACCTTGCAGGATTTAACGCAAGTGGCGAAGGCTACAACGGTGAATATGGGATTGATTGCCCTGAAGAAAACGCCATCTGGAAAAAAGACAGAGACAACGAACTCACCGCCATCAAGCAAGCCCTTGCACAGCAGGAACCTTTGGAATACTGGAACGCAGTTGAGGGTTGGGTAAAGATTGATGAGGTGCGTGAGCACTTTGATTCCGTTGGCTGCGGCACGATCTACAAAACTTCTGGTGATGGTCGTGTGCCTCTTACCGCAGCACAGCAGGGGCTTTTGAAGTGGACAATGCCGCAGGGCTGGTGGATAGTGGAATCAACACCTAGCGCATTAAACATGTGGCCTGCCAACGAGGACATACTGCTCGGCGCAGCACTTGCACAGCCAGCACCCGACTACGCTTGGCCCACCGTTGCCGACTATGAAAAGGACGTAGGCTTTGAAGTCAATGAGG
>Ga0209300_1000541_pt1 | contig 18646 bp, 16 predicted proteins | sample Shrwel_input2_RT_FD_187535 | JGI IMG/M metagenome (GOLD analysis project Ga0209300, IMG submission 187535) | Subsurface microbial communities from deep shales in Ohio, USA - Utica-3 well 1 S input2 RT (SPAdes) (version 2) ... | reverse complement strand
CGTCACACAACAAAATCAGTGACAATCAATACGAAGTGATCCTGTCTCTGACGGTTACCGCGAAAGTTGAGGAAAAGGTGGCCTATATTGTTGAGATCCAGCAGGCCGGCGTTTTCATGGTGTCTGGCGTTGAAGGTGCTCAGCTGGGCCAGATGCTCGGAGCCTACTGCCCGCAGGTGCTCTTTCCCTATGCCCGTGAAGCCATTGATGGTGTGGTCAACAAGGGTAGCTTCCCGGCATTGATGCTGGCGCCGGTGAACTTTGATGCCATCTATGCCCAGGCGCTCAAGCGCAAGCAGGAAGAAGCGGCAGGCGAGACTCAGGGCGAGCAGACTCACTGATCTTCGGGGCTGCGAAAACGCCCTCTGACTGATTAAAATGTGCTTAAGATCAAAGCAAACTTGAAGCTATTAACGATAAGCTTTTAAATAACACAGGCGGCCATGGGAGGCTGCCTGTTTTCAATATTATCCAATGGATGGATGCCGGTCATGGAAGCGCCAGGAACACCCCCTTTTTCTCTCTCTGAAATCTTCAACACGCCCCTGTCCCAGTCCCGCCGACTGCTGACACTGGAAATCGCCGGGGCGCCCCTGATGCCCCATCGCCTGGTGGGCGAACAGCGGGTGAATGCGCCGTTTCGTTACACCCTCGATTGTTTTTCCCAGCAGGGTGATATCGAGCTCAAAACGCTGATGGCCCAGCCGGCCCGGTTGTCGGTATTGCAGGCCGATGGCGGCTACCGCCACCTGCACGGTGTGGTGTCCGAAGCCGCCATGCTGGGCGAAGACGGCGGCGTCACCTACTATCAGCTCACCCTGGTGCCCTGGCTCGAGATGCTCAAACTGGGCCGCGACAGCCGCATCTTTCAGGACCGCTCGGTGGTGGACGTACTGAGCGAGGTTTTCGAGGGCCACGATCTGGCCCGGGGCGGCTACCGCTTCGACCTGCGCCGGGCGTATCCCGCCCGCAGTTACTGCGTGCAGTACCGGGAGAGCGACTTCCACTTCGTCAGCCGCCTGATGGAAGAAGAAGGCCTGTGGTACTACTTCGAGCACTCGGGTAACGGGGATGGTGAAGACGACGAAGAGGGTGAAGAAAATGGCTTTGACGGCCACCGCCTGGTGATCACCGACGACGTCGACACCTGCCAGCCGGTCCAGCCCCGAACCATCCGTTTCCACCGCCAGGCCGCCACCGAACAGGAGGATGCCCTCACCCAGTGGGGCGGCGTTCGCCAGCAGCAGCCCACCCGCGTCAGCGTGGGCACCTTTGACTACAAACAGCCCTCATTAACCAAACGCACCAGCCTCGATACCCTCAGCGATCAGGGCAACCTCCCCGAAGCCGAGGTGTACGACTACGCCGGGGAATATTACTACCACGGCTTTGAGCGCGGTGAACGGCTCACCGAGAACCGCCTTGAAGCGTACGAATCACAGGCCAAACGCTTCCGGGGTGCCGGCGGCACCCGCCAGTTGGAAGTCGGCCGCTGGTTCGAGCTCACCCAGCACCCCCGGCACACCACCGGGGGCGAAGCCGAACGCCAGTTCCTGATTCTGGGTGTCACCGTCCACGCCGAAAACGCCCTGCCAGTTTCGGCCCGGCTCAACGCCTTGCCTGGCAGCCTGCAACCACAGGTGGAGGCTGTGAAGCGTGCCCATGGGCTGGAAGACGAGACGAATAACGCCTCCGACGACCGGGGCCCGGACTACGCCAACACCGGCACCGGCCACTTCCTGGTGGAAATCGACGCCCAGCGACGCACCCAGCCTTACCGCGCACCCCGGAACCACCCACGCCCGATCCTCGGTGGCCCCCAGACCGCCACCGTGGTGGGCCCCGAAGGGGAGGAAATCCACACCGATCACCTTAACCGCGTGCGGGTCCAGTTCCACTGGGACCGCCAGGGCCGGCACAACGAACAGTCCGGGGTCTGGCTGCGGGTGTCCCAGCCCAACGCCGGCGCCGGCTGGGGCGGCGTATTTGTGCCCCGCATTGGCCAGGAAGTCCTTGTCGACTTCCTCGAAGGCGACGCCGACCGGCCCTTAATCACCGGCCGTGTCTACAACGGCGAACAGACCCCGGAATGGCACAGCCACGGCCTGCTCTCCGGATTCAAGAGCAAGACCTATCGGGGCAGCAAATACAACGAACTGGTCTTCGACGACGCCACCGACCAGGAACGCGTCAAACTGAACTCCGAACACGAAAAAAGCCAGCTCAATCTGGGTTACCTGATCCACCAGGCCGGCAACACTCGGGGAGCCTTCCGGGGCACCGGCTTTGAACTGCGCACCGACGCCTACGGCGCCATCCGGGCCAACGAAGGGTTGTACCTGAGCAGTTGGGGCCAGCTCGGTGCCAGCGGGGACCAATTGGACCTTACCCCCGCCAGACAACAGATCCAGAGTGCCTGGCAACTGACCGACAGCCTGAGCCAGAGTGCCGCCGACCACAACGCCGACGCACTCGACGCCACCGCCTACCTCAAACAAGCCGGCGAAGACGCCGATGACACCTACGGCACCAGTGAACAACTCACCGACAGCGACCAGAGCAGCGCCGCCGGCGCCAGTGACAGCGGAGGAAAAGGCGAAGCGGCAAGAATGAAAGCGCCCTGGCTGCACTTGGCCTCACCGGCCGGCATCACGATGAGCACGCCGGAATCCACCCACCTGGCCCAGGGCCATTCGCTGAGCGTGTCCAGTGGCGAGGATGTGAACATTGCCACCGGTAAAAGTCTGGTGGCCTCCATTTCCGAGGCCCTGTCGCTGTTCGTGCAAAAGGCAGGCATCAAGCTGTTTGCGGCAAGAGGCAAAGTCCAGGTTCAGGCTCAAAGCGACGACATGGAGCTGACAGCCCAGAAAGATCTCAAGATCACCTCCACCGAAGGCCGCGTGGAAATCAACGCCGCCAACGGCATCCTGCTCGCCAGCGGTGGCGGCTACATCCGTATCGAGGGTGGTGATGTCCAGGTTCACAGCCCCGGCACTATTGACGTGAAAGGTGTGCAGCATGCCTTTGGCGGGCCGGCGAGTCTGGATGTAGCTATGCCTGATCTGCCCGAGGGAGCCTGTGAAACCCAGTTTGCCAGTGACGATGCGGCTTCGGCCGGCGCCGGCTCACTCTGACGAGGCCACACTATGGGCATACAACGACACAGGGCTCTCTTGGACCCGCAGAGCCCAGCTTGGCGCGTGGAAAACGTCGAAGCCTTCGAACCGTGCTGGTTGGAAACGTACCAATACGCGCTGCTGAATCCACTGAGTGTTGTGCAAGCCGACCTCGCCGGGCTGCCGTGCCAACCGCTAAAGACCCGAAGTATCAAGGTGCGGGAGCACTTACTCCCCCAACTGTTGTGCTTGAACGCGCTGTCTGCAGCCCAGCGGGAAAGTCTCACCGCAATCGTCGCGGAGTACACCCGTCGGGGGACCCCTTTTCTGTCGGCGCTGCTCCAGAGTGAAGCGACCCCGGACCAAATCATCAGTCACTTTCGGTTTACCCTGGAGCAGCCTCGATCCGGCAGCAAACGGCGTTGGTGGTTGCGCTGCTATGATCCCCGTGTTTTTCGGCACTTGTGCTGGCTACTTGATGAGTTACGAATGGATCGTTTGTTAGGGCCCATTACCGCGTGGAGCTGGCCGGACCTTTCCGGGTGCTGGCACCGCCTCCCGCGAGGAGGAGAGCTCGATCCGTGGAAACGTATGCCAATGCTTTCCCGGCAACAATGGGCGGCCATTGATCGTATGGCCTTGCTCAATGGCACCCTTGATCGACTGGCGATGTTGGCGCCGGAGATTCGGTGTTCTTTCGAGGATTACGTGTGGCTGGATGGCCTATTGGCTGAGGCCCACGAACGCGGCCTGAGCGATGCCGAGGATTGTCGGCTTTACGCCGAACAGGGCGCTCGCTTCCACCCGCATATTCACGATCATCCCGGTTTACGTCAGCGTCTTAATGAAACGATCGAACAGCACGGCAGCTATGCCCGGTACTGCGAGGATCTCTCGCCGCAATTACTTCAAACCATGGCACGGGAACTGGAGAAAACTACATGAGCGGAGCATCGAATGACGTACAGTCGATCGCCAATTGTCGAGTCTGTCAGCGCAATGGATTACCCATAATGCCGCTGCGCTATGCAGTTACCCGTACCGATGGCTGGGACCAGGCCGGCCGCCCGCCCGGGCCTGAGATCCCGGGAAATCTTGCAGACTCAACCCTCGCAGCCACGCCGCTGCCCGAAGGCCAACGTTACACTCTGCGCCTGCTGCGTGCAGGCTACCTTTATGTATTCAATGAGTTGCGCGGGCGCTGGATGGGCCACGTTGTGACAGACAAGGGCTACCTGATCGAGTACGTCAACCTACCTCAAGACGAGGTAATGGCGATTGATCCCGAAAGCCCGCAGCCCATCGATGGACGGCTGCAACCGCCCCCGGATGAGCAGGAATTCGCCTGCGCGGCCAATCCGGATCACGCTTACCCCGGCCGCTGTATCATGATCCCCAATGCTGACCGTGCCGATACGATTTACCTGGCCTTCTCCGATGTGGCCTGGACCAAGCGGGTCTGGAAAGAGCATGCGACCAACGAAAACGGTCGACGCGACGCCATGCGCCGGATCTCGCTGGCGGAGTGGCGTGGCGGCAGCACGCAATATGCTGACGCGTTGGACAAGATGGGCGACTACCTGGCCGAAGCGAACTACCACTGGACGCCACTCAATCAGCATGGCAGCTCCGGCACCTGGGGGAGAGGAAGTTCTGGCTCCTGGGAGAATCACATCGGAACAGCGTTTGATTTCAGCCCGTTTTCCCTCAATGGGATACAAGACAGAGTGGAAGGGTTGCAGCGCTGGGCCGACGAGCAGGCCGAACCTCTGGAGATGACCCCTATGCTGGTGGGGCTTGAGGATCCGGTGGGCATCACCAGCGATATTGCCAGTCTGATGAGAGAGCGACTAAAGGAAAAAATGACCGACCCTGCCCAGGCACGTCCACTGGCGATATCTTCGGTTATTAGCAATATTCGCCAGAGCATTCGCGAGGATGCTGAGAATCGTCAGATCTATCGTACCGAACGGGAAGCCTATCAATTAACCTACGGTGGGCCGGGTGCCGGGGGCGTGGCGATGGCCAGCCTGTTTAGTTCCAGTTTACGGGAGCAACAACAGGAAATGCTTGAGCGCTGGAAGAATCCAACTCCCTCTCAACTGACAACTGCCCGGGACGACGCCTGGGATGACTACACCGACAAGCTGGACATGTCGAGATTGCAATCCTGGGAGCGCGGCTGGCAGAAGGAAATGAACGAGCTTGACACCAAACAACTCGCGCCACTGGCACAAGCTCACGCCAAATGGATGGAAAGTGACTTGTTATACGAGTGCCTCAATGCCCAGTGTGACGACAGGGACAGCGAATCCGGTGAGGCTTTTGTGAATGTCCTGCTGCTGTGTATTCAGGATACCCAGGAGTACGCACCCTGTGCAGCGCTATACCAACGCTGGCTTAGTGCCACGACCATTGAGCAGCGCAATCTGGTACTCCGAGCGCTGGGATACAATCAGTCTGTGATACTAAGTGAATGGGAAGGCCATGCCGGAGGCGGGTTGACTCCGGAATCTCTGCAGGGCCTGCCATGGACCGGACTGATTAGTGGTTACGAAAATGCTATCAAGGCAGTCGGGGACGGTAGTCAAAACGCCGTGATACGGTTAACGGCAGCGCTCGGAGGGCCCTTCGCCAAGTTGGCAGCCACGGCGGTCGATAATGTGGTGGGCCCGGCACTGGTGGCAATGGGCGTTATTGCCCGTTCCCCCGTGGTGATGGTGGACGTGACGATGAGCCGCGCAAATGCCATCGCTGAACTCACTGCCCGAATGATGGCGTTGAACCCGGAAGTGGGGAGTCTGGACGACCTGAACCGGGCGATCGACATCCAGATGCGCAAGGCGCGCATATACGGTACTCCCGTCGAAGGGACCGGGCGGCACCGCTACCTGATTCTGGCCGATCCCCGAGTGGTGGAAGACTTTCCAGGGGTGGATGCCGGGGGCAACGTTGCCCCTCGGCGCTTTGCGGAAGAAGCAATTCTCACCGAAGCTGATCGCCGGGCGATGACCCGCCTGCGCTGGCGTCGGTTACTGCCCACGGAGGCAGGGCTGGGCGTGGTCGCCGGCATATTTCAATGCATTGCGTTGGGCAAGCTGGCCGACGATCTGGACAACAGCATGGCGCACGAGGAGAACGAGAACCAGTGGCGGCATCGCACCGGGATCGCGGCTCTGGCGGGAACGCTTGCGGAGACAGTGGGCAAGTGGTCGGAGAAAGCTTCGCAGACGGGGAGTCGGCTGGGACAGGCTGTTGAACGTTATGTAGGGCGTTTTCTGAGATTTGTTGGTCGAGGTATAGGTATTGGCACGGGCGTCGTGATGGCCGTATGGGACGGCATCCGTGGGTGGCAGGAAATTCAGGAAGGGAATGCGGTGGGGTGGTTGTATGTCTCAAGTGCGATAGCATCAGCAGGGGCAGTGTTTGCTTTCAGTGGTTTTGGGCCATTAATTTTTGGTGCTTCCGCTACGGGAGTAGGTATCGTTTTGGTTGTACTGGTGATCGCTATTGCCGTCCTGATCGAAATTTTTAAGGACAACAAGATCCAGGACTGGATGGAGCGCTGTTACTTCGGGAAGTTCGATGAAGACGGCCGTTATCATGACCCGAAGCGCGAGCTAAATGAGTTGAAACTGGCCCTAAGTGACATGGAAGGTTGAACAATGGATTACGCTGGATTGGATTATCGCAACATTCGCTTTCCTGTGGATCGCCGGCTGACCGAGGCCGAGCGTGCGGCAAGATATAAGCAGAAAGACGCAAGCAATGCATCGCCGATGGATTTTCTGTCGGTGATCAGCTTCAACAGTCACTATATGGATTTGGTGGATCGCTGGTACCCGATCAAAGGCTTTCATACTTGGCTTGGGATCTGCCTTTTTCTGCTTTCCATGGGCTTGTTAGTGGGCATTTATAGCGCACTTTTTTTTTCCAATCGTACCGCACCTATTGAAACGGTCGACTGGATAGGGGTTGGGGGCCTAACTCCCCTTCTTATACTATTACTATTGGCAAGCTGGTTGATGATCCGCACCGAGTGCGGTCGCTACACCCACTACCCCATGCGGCTTAATCGCAAGACTCGTCAGGTCCACTTCTTTCGCCAGAACGGTACGGTGCTGACCGTGCCGTGGGACTCACTGTTCCTGACGTTGGGCGAATCGAAAAGCCCCCTCTCCGGCACCACCTACGACTTGCGCGCCCATGTGCTGGATGAGGATGGCAAAACTGTGAGTGAGTCATTTTCGCTGGGGTATCCCTCGCCATTAGGTAATGCAGAGTCAATTGATAAGTTTTGGGCGTTTCTGCAACCGTACATGGAGGCAGAGGATGGTGTTGAGCGGACTTGGCGCCACCTCAAGGAAAAGACCGGTTATCTGGTTCCCGTGGATGGGCGCAAGGAGGGTTGGCGTTGGAGTATCGCAAGAAGCTTCATGCTGGGCGCTCATTGGCCGTACCTGCAAGTGGTGTTTTCTCCTTTTCTGGGCCTGAACGCCGTCGGCCGCATGCTCGCGATGAGCACCAGCAAGGTGCCGCAATGGCCGGAGGATGTAGAATGGGAAAGCCAGCCGGAAGCGGATGACCCCTACGTACTGACCTGGCGCGACAATGGTCCGCTGGGCTGGTGGGAGCTTTACTGGCCTTTGATCTGCACCGTCGTCGGCGTTGGCGCCTTTGTTGGCGTTATTGCCTGGGTCGTGTCCGGTCTCTGGCGGTAAGAATCCAGGTGTTAGTACCGGCCACCGATGCCATGATGAATACCTTGGAACCGGCGATTCGCGAGCAGGCCCGGCTTGATTACCTCGACACAGTTGCAGAGCAGACTGGTTGCCCGTGATCGCTGGCACCCTTCGAGCGCATGAGCGGACTGCACACCGGGCGGTCAATGTGGTGCTGTGATGAGTAATCCGGGCTAAAGATCTAGACTCCGCCAGCAAAGCCCAACTGCCGCCAGGCTTCGTAAACCACCAGTGCGGCGGTATTCGACAGGTTGAGACTGCGGCTTTGGGGTTGCATGGGCACCCGCAAGCGGTGCTCCGGCGGCAAGCCTTCCCGAACGTCCGGGGGGATGCCCCGGGTTTCCGGGCCGAACATCAGGTAGTCGCCATCCTGGAACGACACTTCATGGTAGTGCTGCGAGCCTTTGGTGGTCAGTCCGAACAGCCGCGCTGGCTGTTCGGTGTCCAGAAAGCTGGCGTAATCCGGGTGGATCCTAACCGTGGCGTATTCACTGTAATCCAGTCCGGCCCGCCGCATCTGCTTGTCTTCCAGGGAAAACCCCAACGGTTCAATCAGATGCAGCTGGCAGCCGGTGTTGGCGCAGAGTCGGATGATGTTGCCGGTATTGGGCGGTATTTCCGGTTCGTAAAGAACGACATGCAGCACGGGCTTAGCGCTCCACGGCCAGCGCAACGCCCATGCCGCCGCCGATGCAGAGAGTAGCCAGGCCTTTGCGGGCATCCCGGCGGGCCATTTCGTGCAACAGCGATACCAGAATACGGCAGCCGGATGCGCCGATCGGGTGGCCCAGAGCAATCGCGCCGCCATTGACGTTCACTTTGCTGGTATCCCAGCCCAGGTCGCGGTTTACGGAGATGGCCTGGGCAGCGAAGGCTTCGTTGGCTTCGATCAGGTCCAGATCACTGACTGTCCAGCCTGCCCGCTGCAGGCAACTCTGGCTCGCCGGGATAGGGCCGGTGCCCATGATGGTGGGGTCTACGCCGGCATTGGCATGAGCTTTAATGGTGGCCAGTGGCGTCAGCCCCAGAGCCCGGGCTTTTTCGGCACTGCAGACCATGACCGCTGCGGCGCCATCATTCAGCGATGAGGCATTGCCGGCCGTTACGGTCCCGTCTTTCTTGAAAGCCGGGCGCATGTTGCCGAGCGCTTCTCCGGTTACCCCTTCCTTCGGGCCTTCGTCTTTATCGACAATCAGCGGGTCGCCCTTGCGCTGGGGAATGCTGAGCGGAACAATCTGGCTGTCGAAATAGCCGGCCTGTTGGGCGGCAACGGCTTTCTGCTGCGAGGCGGCAGCGAATTCATCCTGCTCTTCCCGGCTGATGCCATACTTTTCCACGATATTCTCGGCGGTGATGCCCATGTGGTAATCCTTGAAGGCATCCCACAGGCCGTCATTGATCATGGTGTCGATCATGGTCCAGTTGCCCATACGCTGGCCTTTGCGGCTGTTGGGCAGAACGTGGGGCGCCTGGCTCATGCTTTCCTGGCCACCGGCAATCATCAGGTCGGCGTCGCCACAGCGGATGGCCTGCACCGCCATGTGAACGGCTTTCAGCCCTGAGCCGCATACCTTGTTGATGGTCATGGCCGGCACGGAGGCGGGCAGGCCCGCGTTGATGGCAGACTGCCGGGCCGGGTTCTGGCCGCAACCGGCGGTAAGCACCTGGCCGAGAATGACTTCACCGACCTGTTCGCCGGCAACGCCGGTTTCTTCCATCAGTGCTTTAATAACAGCTGAGCCCAACTGGTCGGCCTGAAGGCTGGAAAGCCCGCCACCGAAGCTACCAATAGCGGTGCGTTTAGCGGCAACAATCACGACATCTTGCATGCAAATTCTCCGTAATCCGGGGCAGCCAGAAAGCCGCCTGCAACTTTAGTCTATATTGCCGGGCATTGTAGCGGTAAAGTCATGGCAGACGAAAGACGGCTTACATATTGAGGCTGCGGCCACCATCGACGGATAAAATCTGGCCGGTGATGAACGGGGCGTCGCACAGCAGATAGGCTATCGCGCCGGCAATGTCATCCGGATGACCGATGCGGGCCAGGGGTGTTTTGTCCAGAATGGTTTTCTGGTGCTCCGGATCCACTGCCTTGTCGCCTTCCGGCCAGAGAATGGCGCCGGGGGATACGCCGTTTACCCGCACTTCTGGCGCCAGGTCTTTCGCCCAGGAGCGGGTGAGGGCGGCCAGCCCGGCTTTGCTGGCGCAGTACAGCGGGTGATCCTGCAATGGCTTCTCGCTGTAGATGTCGATGAGGTTGACCACGCCGCCGCCGGTTTCCCGCAGTGCCGGCAGGCAGTGCTGCACGAGAAAGAAGGGGGCTTTCAGGTTGGCTCCCATGATCTGTTGCCAGTCTTCTTCTGTGGCCTCCGCGGTTGGTGTGGGATAGAACACCGAGGCGTTGTTCACCAGCCCGTCCAGGCGCCCCCAGGGCTGGCAGGCTTCCTGTGCGATCCGGGCGATGTCCCCGTTTTGAGCCAGATCACCCTGAACACAGACCACTGAGCCGGACCTTGCCTCATTGAGTTTATCCGCCAGTTTCAGGGCCTGCTGTTTCCGGCTGCGGTAGTGAATCACCAGGTTCCAGCCGCGGTCATGCAGTGTCTGGGCCGTGCACGCCCCAAGGCGTTGGGCGGCACCGGTGATCAGAGCAACGGGGTTAGCCATCAGCAAGTCCTTTTCGTTATTGATTCAGGTCGTTATTCGTTCAACGTGCCTCTTATACGGGAGAGCCGCTCACGGTGGATCGCTTCGCCCAGCGCTTTACCTTTGTAACCCTGTTCCAGTAACGCTTTCGGTGAAACGCTGGTGGCGGCATTTGCGGCTATTCGCAGCTGTGCAATGGCGGGGTTTTGCGCTTCGCTGGTTGTGCAGGTCAGTGTTTGCAGCAACGCTTCGAAGCGGTCCGCCCGACGCCAAAAATCGGCCTTGCCGAGCAATTCCAGAGCGTTTTCCGGGGTAAGGTCTGAGTCGCCGGTTTCAGCAAGCTCTGCCATAAACAGGCAGACCAGGTGGGTCATACCCCGGCACTCGTTCGGGGTTTTCATCTCGGCGGCGCGGTTTGCCGCTGCGGGCTCGGGAAGCGCAGAGAACAGCGCGGCCAGGCGCTGAGCGGTGCTGCCGTTTTGTTGATGTACGCATTGCAAAGCCTGGAGGCCTGCATGCAACGCTTCCCGCTCTGACAGCTCGGGAATCAGGATGGCAAGCGCGCCGAGTTCCTGCAGGATTTCGAAGAAAACGCCCGGTGCCTGTTCGTGCAGGGCGCGCTGGACTTCCTGCCATACCCGTTCCGGGACCAGATGTTCCAGTTCGCCATCGTTAACCATGCTGCGCATCAGCGCCATGGTCTCCTCGCTCACGTGAAAGCCCATGGGCGCCAGGCGAGCGGCAAAGCGGGCGGTGCGGAGAATGCGCAGCGGGTCTTCATAGAACGCCTCGGATACATGGCGCAGGGTACGTTTCTGAAGATCCTTATGGCCGTTAAACGGGTCGACCAGTTGGCCCTCTTCGGTTTCGGCCATGGCGTTGATGGTAAGATCCCGGCGTTTGAGATCGTCTTCCAGGGTGACGTCCGGTGCGCTGTAAACGGTAAAGCCATGATAACCCTGACCCTGTTTGCGCTCGGTGCGGGCCAGGGCGTATTCCTCTTTGGTTCCGGGGTGAAGGAACACCGGGAAATCCGCCCCCACCTGCTTGAAGCCCCGGTCCAGCATTTCCTCTGGCGTGGCGCCCACCACGACCCAGTCGTGGTCTTTGACGTCCAGGCCCAGCATCTTGTCCCGGACAGCGCCGCCTACCAGATAGATTTGCATGAAATAGGTGTTTCCTTTTTATTCCGTGTGAAAGTCATCGGGTGATTATCCGGTCGGGGTGGAGAAGAGGCAAATGCCGGTGGCTGGCAGTTTTTTGCCGCTTGCAAAGAAAAGGCTGTGTTTATTTTGTATATTGGACCTGAAATCAGCGCCTTGGGGTTTCTGGCGTGATTTTTTCATGGTGATACGGAAAGTATTTTTGGAGAACAGATAATGATGCTGCGCTGGATCCTTGTTGCTTTTCTGGCTGTTGGCCTGGGTGGTTGTGCATCCGGTCAGAGCGGTCAGGAGGACGAGTTGCAGAAAATCGACCCCATTACCGTGCGTGTCAGCGGCTATGGCACCTACGCCAATGCTGAAGAGGAGCGCACCGATACCCGTAAGCGCCTGATGGTGCGGCGTGCGTCGCAGCTCGATGCCTATCGTAATCTGGCAGAGCGGGTGTATGGCACGGTGATTTTTGGCAGCTCCACCGTCAACGATTTCGTATTGCGTGACGACAGTTTCCGGACTTATGTGGACAGCTATGTTCGCGGGGCGCGGACCGTGGCAGTGAATGAACACAGTGATGGCGTAGTGGAAACCGTGATGGAGCTGCAGCTCGAGCCCGCATTTCTGGCCTGCGCAACCGGCGTTGCCGATGATCAGGTGCAGGATACCTGCCCGATCCCCATGCCCACGTATAACGACCGTAAAGGCGATATAGAGGCTACACAGACACGTTCTGACTCACTGTATTACCTGGACTGAGTTGCCCCGATGCAACTTGCGGGAGAATTATGAAATACGTCGTTCTTTTGTGCCTGCTGTTTTCCTCCGGAATGGCGGGGGCCGCCGTGCTTGAAGGGGTGGGCCACGCCAACATTCGTGAAAACAACATTGATCAGGCCCGCGCGGAAGCCAGAAAGGCCGCCATGCGTGACCTGGCTTTGCAGTTTGAGGCCCGGGTAAGCAGCAATGATCGGGTTGAAAACGGCGAACTGGTGAGCTCCCGGACAGAGCTGTCCACCCTGGCGGAAGTGCGTAATGCCAGTGTTGTGGATGAATATCGCAGCGGCAATCTGTTGCGGGTCACGGTCCGGGCCGAAGTTTCTGAAAGTGGCGCGTCCGGTGCCAGCTGCAAGGCTGGTGATGCGTCCGGTCTCCGTAAGCGGGTTGCGGTTACCGGTTTCCCGCTCGTTGATCCTCCCCAGGGGGGCAACAGGGCCGTGGACGATGCCGGAGAAAAGTTGCCGCAGGCGCTGATTTCCCGCTTGCAGAAGCAGGGGCGGATGCAGGTTCTGGGTGCCTCGAGGTTGCAGCTTTTCGGTAGCCCTCAGGATGCGCCGACCTCGCAACGCAACCTGACCAGCAATCATCTCACCAACGTTGTTCAGCTGGCCAGAGAACTGGGCGCCCAGTTTGTCGTTTCCGGCGTTATACGGGACATAGGGCTTGCAGACCCCGGTGCCTGGGGTTCGTCCATTGTGGATCGCATGCAGCGAGGGATCGGCCTGTCGGATAATGATCGCCGGTTTGAAGTGGACCTGATGGTGTTTGACGGCTTCAGTGGGTCTCCGGTGTATCAGAAAAGTTTTGCGACATCGGCTGACTGGGACTCCGAAGGAAGTGGCAGTGGTGGTTTTGCTTCGGCAGGTTTCGAGAAATCCGAGTGGGGGCAGGCGGTTTCCCGCGTGATGGATGAGATGGTGGCAGAGGTGAATGACGCCCTGGTATGCCAGCCTTTCATGGCCCGAATTACCCGTGTGGAAGGTAACAGAGTAACGCTGGCGTCTGGCGCGACGGCCGGGTTACGCCCCGGTGACGAGTTGGTTGTGTATCGTAGCCGGAGCTATTTCGACTCACTGGGTGGTACACCAGAGCTTCAGGATGCCGGTGTATCGGTCACGCTGGATAATGTGCACCCGGATTTCAGTACCGGGAGACTGCCCACGGTGGGTGGGCAGGTGAATATCCAGCGCGATGATATTGCCATTATCTGGTGATCAGGCCGCCTCAGTCGCGGCGATATCGCGAATCTTCGTCACCATGGCACGCAGGCCGTTGCCTCGTGTCGGAGAGATGTGGCGGAACAGGTCCAGGCGCTCGAACAGTTCGTCGATGTCGGTAGCCAGCAACTCTCGCGGTGTCCTGGCATTCAGCGCGACCAGGATGATTGCGGCCAGCCCGCGCACGATCAGGGCGTCGGAATCAATCAGCAGGAACAGTTTGCCGCTGTCTTCATCCAGGTGATGAATCAGCCACACCTGGCTCTGGCAGCCGTGCACGTAGTTCTCTTCCACTCTCTGGTCCTCCGGGAACGAGGATAGCTGCTTGCCCAGATCGATAATGTAGGCGTAGCGCTCTTCCCAGTCGTCCAGGAACTCGAAGTCGTCCAGAACATCGTCCAGGGTGACTGTCTGGCCCAGGGGGTTGTCGAGAAATTGCTGTTTGCTGGCGGTCATAGCATCCCTAATTCGAGCTTTGCTTCGTCGGTCAGCATGTCGTTGTTCCAGGGTGGGTCGAAGGTGAGATCCACGGTTACCTTGTCCACGTTGGGCACATGCTCCACCTTACGTTTCACATCTTCCGTAATCACCGGTCCCATGCCGCAGCCAGCGGCGGTCAGCGTCATAAGAATATAAACGTGGTTGCCGTCTTCGGTGCCATTTTCGATTTTGCACTCGTAGATCAGGCCCAGATCAACAACGTTGACCGGGATTTCCGGATCGTAGGCGCTACGCATGGCTTCCCACACCTGGTTTTCGTTAACGGTGCCGTCTTCCGGGGTTTCAAAGCTGCTTTCCAGTGGCTTCTTGCCCAGGGCATCGGCATCGTGGCCTTCAATGCGGGCAAGGTTGCCGTTGACCGCCACGGTGAAGGTGCCACCGAGAGACTGTGTGATGGTCACGAAGGTGTCTGACGGAATCATGATTTCCGTGCCGGAGGGCACCAGCCGTGCCTCCACTTCGCGTTTTGTCAGGACGACTTCCCGTTCTTGCATGCGTATTCGGCCTTCTTTAAAAACTGTTTTTTGCCACGGAATCCACGGAAGAACACGGAAGGAAAAGATTTAAAGATTTTTAGCCACTAAACCCACTAAAGAACACGAAAGTAAAAAAACAGATCTCTATTTTTTAGGTAGTTGATCTTTTTTCGTGTTCTTTCGTGGATTTCGTGGCCAATTCATCTTTATCTTTTGTTTTTTCCGTGTTCTTCAGTGGGCTCCGTGGCCAATAAAGTCTTTTATTTATGCCACCGTGAAACTCTCACCACAACCACATTCCGCCGTGGCGTTGGGGTTGTTGAAGCGGAACAGGGAGTTCACGCCTTCGGTGACAAAATCAATTTCGATACCGTTGACCAGTGGCAGATGCTCTTCTTTCACGAATACATCCACGCCACTGATCTTGAACACACGGTCATCCGATGCGGGTGTTTCCACCCACTGGGTTTCGTATTTGAAACCGGAGCAGCCACTTTTCTTGATGGCCAGGCGAATGCCGGTGGCATCGGGTTTCTTGTCCAGTTGCTTGCGTATGTGCGCGGCGGCACTTGGCGTCATGGTTACGGAGACGTCGCCCGGGGTGAAGACTTCGGCTGTCATGTTTTCACCTCCATCAGGTAAGCAGGCGTTGGATTTTCTGCAGGCCGGTGAACAGTTTCTCCACCTCCTGCAATGTATTGTAGAACGCAAACGAAGCCCGGGCTGTACCGGGTACTCCGTAGAAGTCCATCAGCGGCATGGCGCAGTGGTTGCCTGTGCGAATGGCAATGCCCTGCTGATCCAGAAGAGTGCCAATGTCGCTGGGATGCAGGCCGTCGATCTTGAACGATATTACCGGAACTTTGTTGTTGGCGGTGCCAATAACGTGCATGCCCGGCACCGTTTCAACCAGTTCGTTGGCGCGCTGGAGCAGTTTGTTTTCGGCCGCTTCCATCGCCTGGCGGTCCAGGCCGTTCAGGTAATCAATGGCAGCAGCCAGGCCCACGGCTTCGGCAATAGCCGGAGTGCCGGCTTCGAATTTATAGGGCAATATGTTCCAGGTGGTGCGCTCGAACGATACCCGCTCGATCATCTCGCCACCACCCTGGTACGGAGGCATTTCTTCAAGTAACTCTTCCCGGCCGTAAAGAACACCGATCCCGGTGGGGCCAAAAACCTTGTGTGAAGAAAACGCGTAAAAATCGCAGCCCAGTTCCTGTACATCAACCTGGAAGTGAGGCACGGCCTGGGCGCCGTCCACAAGCGTTAACACACCATACTTCTTCGCTTGTTCGATCAGCGGGGCTACCGGGTTTACAGTACCCAGGGCGTTGGAAACATGGGTGATCGCCAGTATCCGCGTGCGTTCGTTCAGCAGGCTGGTGAAGGATTCCAGATCCAGCTCACCGTCGGGCGTTACCTGGATGGGAATCACCTTTGCGCCGGTCCGTTCGGCGACCATCTGCCAGGGCACGATGTTGGCGTGGTGTTCCATGTGGCTGACCAGAATTTCATCGCCTTCCTTCAGCCGGGGAGCTAGGCCGTTGGCCACCAGGTTGATGGCTTCGGTGGTGCCGCGGGTCCAGACGATTTCCCTTGTGTGGCGGGCATTAAGAAACTGACGAACCGTTTCCCTAGCCCCTTCGAAGGCCGCTGTGGCACGGTCGCCCAGGGTGTGGGCGCCGCGATGCACGTTTGAGTGCATCTCCCGGTAATAGCGGTCCATGGCATCCAGGACGCACACCGGTTTCTGGGATGACGCGCCGTTGTCCAGATACACCAGTGGCTTCCCATGGATCTCCTGGGCCAGAATCGGAAATTCCCGACGAATGGCGGCGACATCGAATGTCGGGAAGTGGGTGTTTTTTCCCATGGACGGATCGCTCATGCCCTCAGGCCTCCTGAAAGGTTTGATCGAAAAATTCGTTCAGTCGGGTCTGGGCCGTTTCGCGCACGGCTGCCACTGGTATCTGTTCGACCAGCTCATTGATGAAGGCCATGGTCAGCAGTACGTTGGCCTGTCGACGGCCAATGCCGCGAGATACCAGGTAGAACACGGACGTTTTGTCTAATTGGCCCGTGGTGGCCCCGTGGGCGCACTTCACATCGTCCGCGTAGATTTCCAGCTCGGGCTTGGTGTCGATTTCCGCGCCGGTGTTGAGCAACAGGTTTTTGTTGTTCATTTCGGCAACGGACTTCTGCGCGTCCTGATGGATGTGAATCCGGCCGTTGAAAACTGCATGCGACTTATCCGCTGCAATGTTGCGGTAGGTTTCTTCGCTGTTGCAGTGAGCAGCCACATGATCAATGGACGTGTGGTTGTCGTAGTGCTGCTTGCCCTGGGTTACCACCACACCATTGAGTTTGGTCTCGGCGCCTTCGCCTTCCAGGCGCACCTGCAGATCGTGCCGGCGCAGCGGGCCGCCGAAGCCCACACAATGGCTCTCGAAGCGGGAACTGCGCTGCTGAACAACGCCAGTGGCGCCAACATGCTGCACGTTCTCGCCTTCCATGTTCAGGCGGATGCTGGTGAGGTTCGCGCCTTCCGCGAGGGAGAACTCGGTGACGGTATTAACCAGTACCTGGGCATCACCACTGGAGATGTATTCTTCCACCAGGGTCATCTGGCTGTTGGCTCCGGCGTCGACCAATACACGGGGATACGCCGAACCGCTGGCATCACCATAGGTCTCGTGGATGATGAACAGTGGCTGATCCAGAACGGCACCGGGCTTCAGCCGGATCAACAGGCCGTCCTCAAAACGGGCGCCGTTGAGCCGGGCAAACTGCGCCTGGTCGTGATCCAGTGTGCTGCCGAGTTGTCGGGCGGCGGCTTCGGCATCCCCGGAATCCAGATCCCGGAAGCTCTGGATGGAGATTCCGTCAAAATCCGGGAATTCACTGGCTTCGGGAATCATCACGCCATTGACAAAGACGACCTTGTAGCCGGGAACCGCCAGGCTGCTGCCGGTTTTGCCTTCTGCCGGCAGTGAAATGGCCATCTCATCTGTGAGCTTCAGGTACTTGCTGGAATACTTCCAGTTTTCGGTTTTTCGGGTAGGCAGTGGCATATCGACCAGTGCACTTGCCCGTTGTTTGCGCAGCGCCAGCAGTGCGTCCGGCATGCGGTCACAGGCCGAATGCAGGAAGGCGCTGGAAAGCGTTGGTGCTGATTTCATTCCGCGACCTCCTGATTAGTTGCTGGCGTCTTCGTCTTTGATTCCCAGCCAGCCGTAACCTCTTTCTTCCAGCTCGAGAGCCAGTTCGCGGCCGCCGGATTTGACGATCTTGCCGCCGGCCAATACGTGCACGTGGTCCGGCACGATATGGTTCAGCAGGCGCTGGTAGTGGGTCACCATCAGAATGGCGCGGTCTTCGGATCGCAGAGCGTTGACGCCATCGGAAACCACTTTCAGGGCGTCGATGTCGAGGCCGGAATCGGTTTCATCCAGGATTGCCAGCTTTGGCTGAAGCAGCAGTGCCTGCATGATTTCGTTACGCTTTTTCTCACCACCGGAGAAGCCTTCATTTACCCCACGCTTGAGAAACGCCGGGTCCAGATCGACCTGACGAGATACGTCTTTGGCCAGTTTCATGAATTCGGCGGCGTTCATTTCGTCTTCACCACGGTGTTGGCGCATGGAGTTTACAGCCGTGCGCAGGAACTGCAGATTGCTGACGCCGGGAATCTCGACCGGGTATTGGAAGGCCAGGAAAATGCCTTCGCGAGCACGCTCCTCGGTGGCCAGTTCCAGCAGGTTGTCGCCATTGAGGGTGATTTCACCGGAAGTGACTTCAAAGGTCTCGTTGCCTGCCAGAACCTGCGACAGGGTGCTCTTGCCGGAGCCGTTCGGGCCCATGATGGCGTGAACCTCACCGGGCTTGATCTCCAGGTTGATGCCCTTGAGGATTTCTTTGCCCTCAACGGATGCGTGCAGGTTTTTAATGCTCAGCATTTGTGGCGTCTCTCTGTATTCTGAAATTCTGATGGTGAAAAATTAACCGACT
>Ga0209300_1000540_pt1 | contig 18734 bp, 24 predicted proteins | sample Shrwel_input2_RT_FD_187535 | JGI IMG/M metagenome (GOLD analysis project Ga0209300, IMG submission 187535) | Subsurface microbial communities from deep shales in Ohio, USA - Utica-3 well 1 S input2 RT (SPAdes) (version 2) ... | reverse complement strand
TATCCGCATTTACCAACCCATTAGTTGGTAAAACGGACCGGGTTGAACCAACTAATTGGTCATGTCGATATTGACTGTCATGGCCTAACGCAATCAACCCATAAATATCAGTCACTTATACCCGCTGGGCCTACCCGCCGACCATTGCCGGTATTAGTTGGTAAAACAGGGTGGCTTTTACCAACAGATAGTAAGTCTGGAAACGAGGGTTTATGACGCATGAAGAATTAGTCTCTGGGGTCGACGCACAGATCCGATGGATCAGCGAGGCAAGGGAGTCTCTCTATCAGGAGGCGCGGGCGACGGTCGATGGGTACTGGGCTCATCACTACAAGGCCAATGGCGAGCTGAATGTCTGGGAAAGGAGTGTGCTTGGTGTTCGGGTCAAGCGATCCAGTGGGGATGACTTCTACATCCAGTGGTTCTGGAACAAATGGATCAAGGATAAGCAGGACAGGAAGCGTCCGCTGTCACAACACATCCGCAAAGGGAAAGGGTACGCCTATCCGGCGAGTGTGCTGAGGAAGCACGCCAAGGAGTGGGAGGTGGATCTGGTGTTGAGTCTCGAAAGGGACTTCGCGGTGATTCGCCAGGAGGCACGAGAACTCAAGCTCGCGGAGTTGGCGCTGCGCCGGTTGCGGGCTGTTGTCCAAGATGCTGCATCTCCCGACAACGCAAACGATACCGAAGCCGAGACAGAGGAATAGTCTCTCGCGCCTGAGTCGCCTTAGGCGGCTCAGGCGCTCTGGTGATGCTCGCTGCGCCGAATGGCGCTCTGGTGGCGATTTTGGCCGGCTCCGTCCGGCCCAGGTTGAGTCTCCAGCTCTTGTTCCTGCTTCGATTTTCGTCGGCCCGCCACGGCTCGCCGTGGTGGGCTCTGGCCACCTCCCGCCTATCAGGCCCTGGGGGCTGAGACACAGCTACGAACGCTCTCCCTAGTCTGCTGGTGAGGCCGCTTGCTGCTTTTCGATACTGGGGCAGCCTGTAGGTGAACCCGGGGGACCGCTCCGGCCCATGACAGGAGAGTGACCATGAGCAACGCCGCGATCATTGCAGCACCCGCCACCCTTGATGCCGAGTCCGCGTGCAACGACGAAACAGGCACCCAGACCGATCCCCGTTGGGAGGAGGTTTACAAGCTCTGCCGCTTCGCGGAGGAGGGGATCTCACTCGAGGCGTTCCTTGCCGCCCCGTGGCGGGTTCTGAGCGAGCAGGGGCAGGAGGGTGCAGTCGAATCTATTCGCAGCGGCCATCAGCCGCTACTCCCTAAGCAAGCCCGAGTAGCCCGTCGTCTGCGGGCGGAGGGATTTCACTGATGAACAAAGCCTTCGCCAAGCAAGACTCGACTCGTCTCACCGAGACGATGACGCAACCCACCCGCGAGGGGGTGCTGGCAAGTGCCCACCGGCTAGGCGGTCTGATAGCACAGGCGAGCAAGTCCGACGCTGAGCGCACCGAGCTGCTCCTCCATGCGGGACGCCTGATTGCCTCCGGCAGCGACTCGTTCGGACACGACGCTGGCGCACCAACGTCCGACTTGAACAGTGAGCGCACCGATGTAAAGCAAGGCCCGCTTGAGGAGGTTTACCGCCTGATCCTGGAGACGGTCCGCGGCCGGGACGCTCATACCCTCGAGCAACAACTCGATGCGCTGGCGGTTCACCTGGGGGCCCTGGTGGCTATCGGATGCACCAATGATGCTGAGCGGGGCGGAGCGCTGCACCGGATCGAATCCCGAATGTCCCACGCCTGCCTCAAGACGTCCCGGATACTGGCGGCAGATCGAGGTGAATAATGGTGGGGCAGGAAGGCAATATCACCGTTGGGGGCATCGTGCGAGACATGCTGGCGTTGCTGATGGCATGCATGATCACACTAGGTGTGGGGGCGTTAGGCATTTACGCAGCGAAGAGTGGGGAGGCGGCCGCCAGGGTCTCGCAGGTTACTGTTAAGGCGCCTCCTCAGGCTCAGCTAGTGCTCTCGTCCATGCCTGTTGTCCTTCCCGTCTCACGCGGTGAGGAAGGGTTCGACCCGCCCCGTATTTGGTACCTGTGATGAGACTTGTCGATAACGAACCTGCGTCTCACCAGGACGAGGGAAATTAACGGCAGGAGCACGATGATGACGAAGACCGCAAACCCGCCCATTCTGACCCAGGCTGACATGGAGGCCATGGCTGAGATGCCGAAGAGGGGTTGGTTCGATCCCGGCGGATTGCTGACTCGGCGGCCCTGGTACCGCTGCAAACGGCTGGAGAAGGCGGGTGTTCTGGAATGGAGGGTTGTAGGCCGATACCCCCACTTGAAATCGGAGTACCGTCGAATCCCCGCGTCTCATCAGGACGCGAATGATTGATTGATAGAGTTGGAGGAGGGCGAAGATGACAGCCTACCCCCAACTGTCGCAGGCGAACGCGGATGCTCTTCAGCAAATCCTGGCTGATCGCTGTGCCGAACCTGCGCATTAGATGATCCGGCGTTCTTGGTACCGCTGCGCACTCCTCGAACGGGCTGGCGTGCTTGAGAGGCACGTATTGACCGTCACTAGCGGGAGTATCGACGCATTCCAGCGTCCCGCTCGCACAAAGGGGGTTGAGTAGGGGAAGGTCCGACCCAGGTCGTACTGATCGCCCATCCTGCCCATGTCGGCGTCTGAAGCTCACGACTCCCGCTGACCGCCCCTGCCAACGTTCCAGTTCGACCCACCCAATCCACGCCCCTCGCCATTGCTCTCCCTGGTCACGATCTCTTGCTGCTTTGGCGTTTTCGGGCAGGGTCTGCGTCAGCGTCAGATAAACACGAGGTAGATGATGACCCAGGCATATCCCTTGCAGTGGCCCACCGGCTGGCCACGTACCCGTAAGCCGCAGCGCAGCCGCTTCGACACCACCCTGGGCGTGGCCCGTGATTGCCTGCTCGACGAACTGCGTCGGCTGGGTGCTGGGGACGTGGTGATCTCCACCGACATCCGCACCCGGAACGACGGGTTGCCCTATGCCAATGCCCGAGAGCCGGTGGATCGCGGTGTCGCGGTGTACTTCACCCGTCATGGGCGCCAGCAGTGCATCCCCTGTGATCGCTGGGATCGTGTTCAGGACAATCTCCAGGCGGTACGAAAGACCATCGAGGCGTTGCGCGGGCTCGATCGGTGGGGTGCCCGCCAGATCGTCGATGCCGCCTTCACCGGCTTCGTGGCCCTGCCGGAGAGTCTCCCTGATGACTGGCGCTCGGTGCTGGGTGTGCCGCCCGAGTGCAAGTCGCTGTCCGAGGTCCGGGATCGTTACCGTCGGCGCCGGCGGGAGTATCACCCTGACCATGGTGGGGACCCCGAGATGTTCCATGCGATGCAAAAGGCATGGGAGCAGGCGCAGCAGGAGCTGAGCGAGACCGGCTCGGCATGAGTGTCCGGGTCGGACGCCACGATGACCCCGGTGCAGTCTACATCGGCCGTGGCAGCCCGCTGGGCAATCCCTTCGTGATCGGCCGGGATGGTGACCGGGACGCAGTGTGCGATCGCTACGAGGCCTGGTTCGCCGAGCGGGTGGCGACACGAGATCCCGCTGTCCTCGGAGAGCTTCGACGGCTCTACCGGCTGGCGAGCCAGGGTGAGCTGGTGCTGGGCTGCTTTTGCTCGCCGCGGCGGTGTCACGGTGAGACCATTAAGCGCTTCCTGGAGTCACACTTATCCGGCGGCCGGTGCCGTCTGGGCGAGACGAGGGCGAGCGATTCCATCAACCGAAGATAGCGTTGGAGCAAAGGAGGAGCGGGCTTGGGCTGGCCTCGGCCGGCGTGCTATCCCCCTGGTGATGCCGGGTGCCTGCGAACGACCATGAAGACCACACAGAAGACCGTCACGATCCATCACGAGTGGAACAGGGAGCGCAACACGCACATACTGAATGTCTGGGCTGACGGCCAAGTGGTCGACCACCAGATGAGCATCGTTCACCTGGATGACGACATGGCTGCCGCCGTCAACGACGACGGTCAGGATGTCACCCCAGGCTGGTGGATTGAGGGGGACGGCCAATACTTCGAACGGCTTCACGACGGCGAGGACAGCGGGCCGCTGGATGCACTAATCCGGCGGGAGCACGACGGCAAGCTGGCGGAGCTGAGGGGAAGGCTGGCTGGGCAATGATACTTGCTGGGACGCATGTCCTCGCTGGCTTCGGGCTTACCAATGCCAGGTTGAGGGCTTCCGTACATCAAGCTGCCCTCGGTTGCAGCGAGCACCTGAGCCGAGCGTTATGACTGGGCGTTCTACTCGAACGCCCAGGTAACAGACGCCCTCACTGGGGCCTGTCGGTACTACTGGTCAGAACCGCAAAAGCAGCAGGTTGTATCGAGGGCGATCTGAACCATGATGAGTCCGTCTTCGGGCGGGCTCTTTTTCTCACTGGGGCTTAGGTTCTCCTGGTTGATCTCGACCTGTTCGGGAGTGAGGCCGATCCAGGCATCTCCCTCCCCGTCTAGGACGGCTGCAATCTGCTCATCGGTCAGTCCGACCAGGGGCAGTCCATGCGTCATTTCGCCCACGCACTCAGGATCTGTCCCGTCGGCACACGGGAGTGTTACTTGGATGGGTTCTTGCAGTTCCATGGTTCGCTCTCCTCGTTTGATCCGGGCGCCCCCGAGGCCCCGGGCGCTCAGTGTAGCGGGGCGTTCGTTTACGACACCAGTCAGGACGCATGCCGCGCTGATATTTCCTCGTCGCACCCGAACACCGCTCGCGTGACGGTTTCCCACTTCCGGCGTCCGAGTCAGCCTCGGCGATCAGGCTTGCCGCCCCGGCGTGCCGTCGTGATGAGTCATCCCCTTGGCCGCGAAGCCCCTTCCGCCACCCGGCTGGGACCGGCTTGCTGCTTTGACGATCTGCGGCACGCTAATTACTCAACGACGCACATTAGCCGAGGGAAGCCAAATGCCCACTAAGAACGCACCTTACTATTCTTGTAAAGCTGGTCGCCCCGAGACGCTCAAAAGTCACCGCCAGCGCCATGCTTCGATGAAAGCTGCTGGCGAAATGGGGCAAATCTGGATTACAGCGGATAACCGCCAGCGCCAGGTCCATGAGTCATCATCCGGGGGGTGGATGACTGCCGAGCCGGAGAAGTTTCTGGCGGTCGATCTGAAGCCCCTCCTTCTAGAAGAAGGCCTGATTGAAGACGGCAAACCCAGCTAATTGAGGAAAGGGGCAGCACGTGAGCGAGCAAGTCGATGAGAGCTGCTACGAAGATGAGCAGGACCACCATCTAACCTGTCCAGGTTGTGGAAAGTCTTATACCGTTACCATCGAGGTTCCCGTCGCATATTCAATTCTCTCCCCCCAGAGAAAAGGGAGGGCAAGCATGATCTCCATAAACGATATCGATCCACAGAAGCTGTGGGTCAGCGCGTCGGGCAGGCGTATCGACACCGTGCAGCCGGACACCTGATTCGCAGGGGGTCCAACTGAAAAGCTAGCGTTTGACTATGTAGAGGACGAATCAAGATGACGAAATTGACGGGTTGGCAGCTCATAGCCAATGAGCGTAAGCGGCAGATCAAGGAGGAAGGCTGGTCACTTTCCCATGACGATCAGCATGGTGCAGGTGTTTTGGCATCCGCCGCTCTCTGCTATCGGGACGCAAGCGGTCCTGATAGCGTGATGCCGCACAACTGGCCATGGGATGCCACCTGGTGGAAACCCAAGAGCCGAGAGCGCAACCTCGAGCGTGCAGGCGCCCTTTACCAAGCGGCGGCTGAAGTGGCGGAGCGAGCACAAGAATATCGTGTTCGCGATGATCTGCGAGAGCATGTGGCAAGCTGCGCGAACCTGCTCGATAGCATTCTCGAAATCGAAGCTAACTGATCGAGGAAATGCCCATGGTAGGTGAGCTAGAAAAACGCGAGTTCGATTACTCGGCACACACGATGGTTTGTTCTGCCCAGGCAGGCGACCTGCTATTGGAGGTGTACGTGGTCGATGCGGGCTATCATTGGGAACTGGTCGACCAATACGGACGAACTCATGATTGTGAAGATGCCGACACCATTGAAGCGGCCTTGAGCGCTGGAGCTTCTGCGGCAGGGGAGCCACTGCTGATCGATGATGACCTGGAAGACGAGGAAGGAGAAGTCAGCTAGAGAAAAGAGCAGTGGCTCGAGACACCTTCTTCAATAATTGACAATCAGGCTTATGAGCTTTGATTGGTTACAACCACGGATGCATGCCAGCCGCCATTGCAACAGGTGATGTAGTTAGCCTAAAGAGCAACATGTTCGAGAAAGGATCAGCACATGAGGGGGAAGTTGGAAAAGCCTCAACTTTGGGAGAGCACTAAGTATATATCTTGGCCACATACGCATGAACAGCCGATCGTCCGAATTCCTAGGCCATCCGGTACACCGGAATCGAAAACAGTAAGACGGAAACCTGGCGAGCAGGAGCGGGAATTATTCGATCGGTGTGTCTTATACCGGGATCAACGTGGACCTGAAGTTTGGGGCGAGAAGCGCTGGCACGAACTGCTTAATGTTCCTAGGCGCTCGGTTGCCAAGCATAGGCGTCAGCAGGTAGGTCCTATGACAGGGGTCTTCCACTATGAGCGACCTAGCGGCACGACGGAGTGGATAGCCACCTGGTATGAACAGCGTGCGGATGGAACTCGGCGCAAACGTAGCAAGCAGTACAGCTACGGAACGCCTTCATCTCGATATTCTACCTCTCAGCAGGCCAAGGCTGCGGCGGTACAAAAGCGGCAAAAGGAAGAAGCTCGTTGGTATACGACGAGCGGTCATGGTGAGCGCCGTCAAGCCAACCGCCTGGAAAAGCTCGATGGCTGACTAAGTGCTCAGACGGCGCGGCTTACTGGCAACGGGGGCTCCATCTCAGCGACCCTGGGGCGCGCTTGCTGCATTGCCGGCTCTGGATACGATGCTGCATGTCAAGCGATGCAAATCTCAGACGTGTTACACACCAGAGCCCCAGGAGGCCGCTATGCACCTCAGCAAGACCCTGATCCTATACGCTGCTCTTGTCACGATGGTAGTGATGTCAAGCACGGCTGCGGCTCGCAGCTACGCCCGCAGCTACAGTTCCAGCAGCAGCTCGGCGGTAACCGCGGCGGTCGTCGCGGGGGCGTTGGTCGCGTCCAGCGGTGACAGCAAGGCCAACGTCGCAGCTACCTGCAAAATGCCGGAGGAGTCGCACCCCGACACTCTCTACAAATGCCTCTCCTTGAGCAAATCGCGCATGCGCCTGGTCGATGGAAAGCTTCGATATTGCCCTGGTAAAAATGGGTTCCGGAACTATTATCCCCCCGGAGAACAATGCCGAGCATCCAGCGGAGGTATCCTCGGCTTCATCGGCTTCACCCGCAAAGCCGACACGCTGTCACTGGATCATGCGCTCGATAAGCTTGTGGGCGAGGATGCCCAACTTTATAGCGTGGTAGACCGCGGCGGCCGGTATCACTTGGCTGTATCCCTGCCGCTGTCCGAGTAGTAGCCACCTCGCTGAACACCAAGGCGATACTCCTCCAGCACAACACTCCGATTCGCAGCGTCGAAACTCGACGCTGCGCACCACTAAACCCCGCCTAGGGGTCCCCCCATTCACCGCTTGCTGCATCACCGTTCTCGGGCAGGATGTACCTGCAATGCGCCAACTGCGGGCAGACCTATCCCAACTCAGAAGACAAAGGAGTCCTTGTGGACACCACCTTCATCGTCACGGTCGTTCTTGCCGTGCTGGTAGGCGCCACCCTGGCCAAGGCCGAGGCGAAGTAGAAAGAGGAGATCCTGCTGGCGAAGGACCGCATTGAGGCCTGGATTGGGATCGCCGCGTCCGACTCGAGCAACTAGATCATCGTGCCCTACGAGGCGAGCGAGCTGCTGGGCAGCTAGTCCGTGGTCCAGAACCTCCTGGGCCAGCAGATCGGCGGCAAGTAACCGCCAGAATTCACCGGCCTGGGCGTCTGCCTGGGTCTCACCTTTGGGAGGACAGCCATGTCTTTGGAATGGTGGTTACTCGTCGCGATCAGTGTGCTGCTGATCACCGGGGAAATCTTCATCGGCGCCTTCGTCGTTCTGTGGTTCTGGATCGGCGCCGTGCTGGCGGTACTGCTGACATTGCTGGCGCCGGAGCTGAATGCCGGCGTGCAGATCCTCCTCACCGCCCTGACCGGAGGCCTGCTGCTGTACTTCTTCCGGCATTGCTGCGTCGCCAAAGACAATGGGGTCGGAGAAGGGCTTTACACGTTCAGTGCGGGACGTGGCGTGTTGAGCATCAGCGACGACGGTCAGGTCGCGGTCTCTGCGCGCGGTGTCTGCTGGGGCGTCGTCAGCCTCGACGTATTGCCCGAAGCGGATCGTATCGACGGGAAGACCGTCGAGATCGAGCGGTTCGAGGGCAACCGAGCGGTGCTGGCCATGCCGCGGTTCACTGGTCGAGGCAAGACGAAGTGCCATGAGGCCGTGATTACTCCCGCTGCCGCCGTTCTCAAAGCCGACTCGTCGCAAGATGGTGGAGGAGGTGGGGCATGAAGCCGAGGACACCCCTGTGTCATACCTAGACATTCACAACGGAGAGACTTTATGAGTGGTCAATATGACCGTACCAACTTCATTGTCGCGATGAAGCCCGCCATGCTGGTGTCCTTGGTCATTGCGTGGGTATCCATCCTCTACCTTCGGAGCCAATCATTCAGTGAACCGAACCTTGCAGAGAGCGTTGCGCGGCTGACGAGCCCAATGCCACTTGCGGTTACGTCAGTCGTGTTCTTACTCTTTGCGATCTTCTCGCCCTGGCCAGACAAACGGGAATCGGCCGCCGGCCTCGCCGCAATGACAACGGCTGTATTGGGAATGTTCCTGGCCTTTTGGCTCGCCTCGAGCAGTCTCGTTGGCATCGTTCTGACTCTAATGGCTGCCTGCCTGCTGTCGTGGGCCAGTTACTGCGGGGTGCTCCGTCACTGGTCGCAATGAGTCCATTCGGGCGTCCGACCGAGACGCCCGACTTGCCATCCTACCCCTTACCCCTACAGGGTGATTCAGCGCTCGCTGGATAGTCGTTCCCGCACAGAATGACGTCACCGATGCGTTCCATCGGCGCGTGTCCGTGTGCGTTTCTTTATAGGAATATCGTTTATGTGGTTCAAGCACCTACACCTCTATCGTCTCCATGACGCTTCAGTAATCGCGCTTGAGGCCCTGACCAGGGCCATGGCCGAACATGCCCACCGCCCCCTCGGGAGTGTCGAGGCCCGACGCCTCGGCTGGGCGGCGCCTGCCGGACGGGGCAGTGAGCAATGTGTCCACGAGATCAATGGTCAGAGGCTTCTCTCGGCTTTGAGCCAGGAACGCCTCCTGCCGGCCTCGGTGGTCAAGGAGGAAGTCGAAACCCGAGCCGCCGATCGTGAAGTCGCTGAGGGTCGGCCACTGCCCCGAGTAGAAAAGCAGGCCCTTAGGGAGCAGGTCTACGAAGAGTTCCTTCCTCAAGCTTTCGTGCGCACGCAGCGGATCGATCTGTGGTGGGACACACGGCGCCATCTGATCGGCGTCAACGCGTCGAGTCGTAAGCGCGCGGAGGAGGTGTTGGACTTGCTGCGCCAGACCCTGGGCAGCCTCAAAGTCACACCGTTGTCAGCCAAAACCACACCGACTCAAACGATGACGGAATGGCTCGTCAACCCGGGCCAGCGCCCCGACTGGCTGGCAATTGGCGATCAGGTAGAGCTGAAGACCGCCGGAGACGAAAGCGTGCTGCGCGCACGCCAGGTGGATCTCGACAGTGAAGAGATCCAGGTCGCGCTCGACGCCGGCCGCCAGGCCACCCGCATGGCTATCACCATCGACGAACAAGTCTCACTCCTGCTGAACGATGACCTGACCCTCAAGTCGCTGCGTTTCAGCGATGACGTGCTCGATGAGGCCAGACAGGCCGACGACGATGATGATCCTGTACTCCGCCTGGAAACCGACTTCGTGTTGATGGCCGGTGTGCTGGCGGGTGCCATCGAAAAGCTGATCGACGGGCTCGGCGGTGAAGCCGATCTGGCGGCGCCCGAGCCATAACCCATCCCATCCCGAGAGTGTTCGGGCGTCCATCCGCGACGCCCAGCTTTCCCGGTGAGCGCCGATCCCTGCGTCGAACCAGAACACTGCTATCCGATAAACCCCTCCTGAGCGCCCGACGTTTCCCGGCTTGCTGCTTTCTGCTTCTCCGGCACGATGGGTGCATAACCAATAGCTACGGGGCTCTCAATGCGCACTGTCAACGAATATTCCATCCCCGAACCATTCACGATCCTGACGCTACCTGTAGCGGCTCGCAAACGTGACTGCCCTCGGCGCGCAATGTTGCCCGCGTTCGGCTCACGCTCTGTGCCACTGGCCTCCGCCGTCGATTCGGTTTATCTGCAACTCGGCTTGCATTCACCGATGCGCGCTCGCAATAGCCACACAGGGCACATGCTCTGTGCAAATACCTCGCCCGCCCGCCGCTATATTACCGGCAGGCCCACGGTCAACATCTGCTCGTGCAGTTCCTGGGCGCGTACGGCGTCCACGTCGCCGCTGAGCAGCGAGCGGGCTTCCTTTGGCTTGATATTGAGCAGGGTTGACAGCGCCTTCACATCGTAGCCATTGCGCGTCAGCGTGGCTTCCCAGTTCGACAGGTGGCCGGACAGCACCGACTCGGCCACGGCGAGGGTGACGGGCTTCTCGCCGACCTGGAAACCGGCCTCAAAGGCAAGTCCCAGGTGCTGCTCGATTTGCAGGGGCGTGGTCAGCCGCTCGGCCAGCAGCTCGCATGCCTCCGGCTCAATAACGTCCGCGGGCGCCACGCCCTCCTTGACGCACTGGCCGAGGAGCCAGTCGATGTAGTCACGGCCACACCCGGCGAGGCCTTCCAAGGTGAAGATGGTGGCGCGGTAGCCGATCTCCTCCAGCGTGGGCCGGCGCAGATCGTTCTTGAGCTTCGGGTGCCCGGCCAGCACCACGGCCAAGCTCCCGCCGCCGTCCTGCACCACCTCGATGAGCCGCTTGAGGCCACGTAGGGTGTGTCCATGCAGGTCATGGGCTTCGTCCACGAATAGAGCCACCGGCTTGCGTCCCTGCTTGATGAGTTCCTGCAGGGCCCGCTCGCGCTTCTCCCCCTGGGTGGGAATCTTGATGTCCTTCTTGGGGGAGAGGTCGAAGAACAACGCCGTGATGAGCGTCCCCAGGTTGACCCGCTCCTTGTCCACGGAGAGCGACTTGGCCACGATGATCTTGCCCTCCTCGGCTAGCACATCCTGAATGCGCCGCAGCGTCACGGTCTTTCCGCTGCCGACGATCCCGGACAGCGCAACCAGGCCGCCGGAGCGAATCGTGGCCCTCATATCCTTGAAGAGCTGCCGGTGGTGGTCGGTCTGGAAGTAGCCGGCGTTGCGGAACTCCCGCTCCAGCCCGTAGTAATCCATTACGTCGCTCAGCATGTCCGTGTCCTCGTTAGCGTTTGAAGTGTCGGCGGATGCGGTCGGTGATCTCGCGCTTGGCCAGAGTCTCGGCCACCAGGTCCTCGATGAACGCGCAGTCGTCCTGAGGGAGGCGCGCAAGCGGTTGACACAGGAACTCCGCGATGGCCTTCTTGGCCGTTATTGCATTGGGAAAACGTAGCTCCTGGAACGGATCGGGGTCCCGGAACGGTCGCGCCGGCACCGGCTCGGGCGATGGGACAGGGCGCGGTAAGGCGGCCGGCGTGCTGTGCCCATCCAGCGCAGCGCGCGGCAGACCAAGCTGTGCGGCCAGCTCCTCAATGCGATCCGCGCGCTTCTCGGTGCGGGTCTTCTTGAACTTGCGATAGCGATGCAGCGGGATCGGCCCGCCGACCGGGAAGTAGGGTCCGTGCCGATGCTGGCCATGCTCCACGTACAGTTCGTTGTCGAAGATACCCCACCACAGAATGACCTGCTCGCCGGCAAGATCCGCATCGACCTCGTAGGCGACGCCATCCACGGCAACGCGAGCATCTGGCCCTACCCTGCGCCGCTCCGGCTCCCGCGCAAAGGTGCAGAACCGCTCCCAGCTGCACATCTGTTGCACGCCGGCCTCGGGCAGGTTCCTCAGCCAGTCCTCGATGCGCGAATGTGGCTCGGTCCGGTGCGGCTTACCGTTGTAGTGGAGCAGGTACTGCAGCAGCCACCGGTTTGCTTCTTCCTCAGTTTCCGGCTGATGGAAGTGGTACAGAACCTCATGCGCCTCCTTAACGGTGCGGAACGGCCGCTCGACCTTACCCTTGGAACGAGCGGTGATCCGCCGCCCATCCTTGCCGGCCGGCAAATGGGTGCGGACCTGGACGCCCAGGTAGTCCATGACGTGCTGAAACACACGGCTCTTGGCGATGGGGCCGTTGTCCGTGTAAATCATCGTGGGGATGCCCTGGAACGGGAAGTGGTCCGCCTTGGGCGCCATGGCGTTGAACAGAAACCGCAGCCCCGACTCGGCGTCCTCGCCGTATACGCAGCGGTATTCCTGGTAGCAGGCTCCGCTGCGGTCATCCACCACGCTGAAGAGCATCAGGGTCGGCTCGCTGCGGCCGTCCTCGATCCACGGAGGCTTCTTGATGTGCTTGAGATCCGATGGGCTCATGTCGAAGTGCCAGCACTCGTTGCTGTGCCGGGCCTGAAAACGCACCGCCGGCGGCTGGGCGGCGAAGCGCAACCGGTCATACCCCCAGCCCTTTAGATACCGGTTCACCGACGCCTTGGTCAGTAGCCCAGGCGGTGGCTTGAGAAACCCCTGAGGCGTATCCACCCCGAACTGCTCCAGCAGTTCTATGGCGCGCACCGTGGAGAGGTGGCGTCCTTGCTTGTTGGTGGTCCTCACCTTCAGCGCCGCGATCACCTCGCAGTAGCGCTCCATCTCCTCGACCGGCATCTTTCGGGTCTTCCCGCAGTCGGCGCGGCGCAGTGCCTTGGGACGCATCCGCTCGCGCAGCGCACGGTAGACCGTGGCCGTCGATACCCCGTAGAGACCGGCAGTCTCTTCCACCAGGCAGCGACGCTCGGCGCTGCGGGCAGGCAGCGCGTCCAGGCGGCGCCGCAGGCTCAGGACGGCCTCGCCCGGTAGCGCCTTGCGCTTCACGAGGCCGCCTCTTCCAAGTAGCTATAGAACGTGCTGCGGGAGATGCCGAGCAGGCTGCAGATGTCCTTCACGGTGCGCTTGGTGGTCCCGTCGGTGTTGCGCTCGTGGTAGAGCTGCACGGCCAGCGCCCGCTTGTCCGCATCCAGCGCCTTCGGCCGGCCGCCCTTGCGGCCGCGGGCGCGAGCCGCAAGGAGCCCCGCCTGGGTACGCTCCCGAATCAGATTGCGCTCGAACTCGGCAAGCGCGCCGAAGATATGGAAGACCAGCTTTCCGCCGCTGGTCGTCGTGTCGATGGCCTCCTGCAGGCAGCGAAGGCCAACGCCGGCGTCATCCAGGCGCGTGGCCAGGTCGATGAGGTCCTTCAGGGACCGACCGAGCCGGTCCAGACGCCAGACCACCAGCACGTCGCCGGCGCGGGCGAACTCAAGCGCCGCCGATAGACCCGGCCGCTGCGCTTTGGCGCCACTCATGCGGTCCTCAAACGCTTTTTCGCACCCGGCCTTGGCCAAGGCATCGTGCTGGAGGTGGAGGTTTTGGTCGTCGGTGGAGATGCGGGCGTAGCCGATGTGCATGGGGATGGCTCTCTGTGTCCAGGAAGTCGCTACGCCTAAGGGTATCTAAACGTTGTTTTCTGTACTGGGTTCTCGCACAAGTTCCGTGAGCTGATGGGGTCTGGGCACCCGCACTTCAACCCGTGTGCAGAAAAGGCTATGTTGGTATCTGCTGTTGGCGTGCTTCAAAAATACTGTATAAACTACTGTATATGCAGTTTGCCTCTGGAGCACACCATGAAGCAAGCAGACCTCATAGCCCTTGAGCAGACCCTGGCTTCTCTCCCTGTTGATCTCAAAAAATACCTTGCAGATCAGCTACTTGGTCAAATAAGCTCCCAAGCGGACACCCTGCTCGAAACCGTCAGACCTCACCTTCCATGCCCGCACTGTGGCAGTGAACACCCTGCCAAGTGGGGACGCAGCGGTGGCCTACAGCGATATCGGTGCCGGAATCCCGATTGTCACAAGACGTTCAACGCCCTGACAGGCACGCCTCTGGCCAAACTGCAGCACCGCGACAAATGGTTCGACTACCTACGTTGCATGCGAGACAGCCTGACGTTACGCGTCTCGGCGGCCCGAGTAGGCATCGATTTGAAAACGGCTTTCCACTGGCGACATCGCTTCCTGAAAAGGAGTGCTCAAGACAACGCCAACCCACTATCCGGCATCATCGAGGTAGACGAAACCGTCTTCCTAGAGTCCTGCAAAGGGAAGCGCAAGATCACTCACCGCAGACCTCGAAAGCGCGGCGGGCAAGGCAGTATGAAGAAAAAAGAACAAAAGATTCAAGTGCTTATTGCGAGAGACCGAAACGGAAAGATCAGTGATTTGGTGGAACCGGCGCTCCAGAAATCCACTGTTCATGAATTCCTTTTACCGATCATCGACCGTGACTCGATTTTATGTTCGGACGGGCACAGCTGGTATAGGACTTTCTCTGCCGACCACGGCATTGCTCATCATCGACTGATCACACTCGATAATCAGCGAGTGCTCGGCAAGGAATACCACATTCAGAACGTCAATAGCTATATGAGCCGATTGAAGGGCTGGATGGCGCGCTTTCATGGGGTGGGGACCGCGTACTTACCCAATTACCTGGCATGGCGGCGGCTGTTTGAAACCGCGAAGCCAGCAGAGGAGGCGTGGTTTCGCGCAGCGATAGGCGCAGACCAACAACAGATACCAACATAGCCGCAGAAAACCAGGGTTTCTCGGACGCGCCTATGCCGCATCGTCGACGGTATGGTGGCATGCGCAACATGCCGCGAGCGGCTACAACAAGATCAGAACCGGCTAAGTTTCGTCAACGCGACGTAGTCGTGTGGTAGCAGAATTCGTCCGGTCCTGCTTTCCTGCCAGAGCGGCGGGAGGACGCACAGCGGATGGTAACGCCAGAGCCGATCCACCTCCGACTGCACCTCAGATGCCGGTAGATCATCCCGAAATACCGGGATGAATCGTCCGAGCACGGTTCCTTCAGCGCTGGGCGCTCGCATCTCCAGCAGCAGGTCCACGAGCGCAAGGCGGCATACCCTGTCCGACTTCAACCAGTACAGACTCCAGATCCCGCTTACGCCCACGGAGTCGCGGCTTGTCCCGAACCAGGATGGAAGCGTCGACGCCTCCACACCCAGGTCGCCTTCAATGCTGGGGCCAAGCCATATCCCGGCGAAGACTCCGCAGCGCGAGGCCGGCTGTTTTTTGCAGTGGAAAGCCAGAAAAGCGGCGATGTCCTCACACGCGCGGACGAGGTCCTCGGGGCGGTGAACTTCGGCAAATGAACTCATAACACACCTCGATTGGCCCAAATTGCGCTATCGACCGACAGGCGGAAGCACGGAAGCTGATCGCAGCGCCGTGACTGAAAGTGACGGGGCCGGCGAATGTCATTCAGCCGACTCCCGAAGGGGGGACTCGGCACCCATGCCCACTTCTAGGGGCTCCCAATTGAAGTCGCCGGCATACCGCAAGGCCATGCGGCCGGTGTCGTCGAGCGCGAACAGATGCAACCAGCGGTTGTCGAACAGCGCACGCACGCCGGCGTGGCGTTGCAGGATGTCCGTCATCGCCTCGCGCGGCGCCTCGATACATACCGACAGACGCAGTGGCTCATGGACGAACGCTTCACCATCATGAATCGACTGCCAAGCCAGGCCGGGCCGCAGCGCTCCCCCGTTGCCCTCGACGACGCCGATGCCGCCGGTGACGTTGTGGAGGAGCTTGTTGCCGGATCCGAAGATCTCTGGCGCCACCGTGGAGCCGTAGTACTGGAGGCTGATCCAGCTCGCCACCACCACCGGTGCCGTCATGATCAGCTCGAGCACGCTGAACCCATCGTCCTGCCGCCAATCGTAATCGTGCAGAAACGCCCGACCCGCGAGATTTTTACCCGCGGTGCGACAACGCGGGGCGGCGATAAAGGCCTTGCAGCCGGCCAGAGCCCATTCCGGACGCACCTCGGCCCAGTTGCGGCTACGCCGCGGCACGTCCCGCTCCCGATTGGCTCCGGGCAGGCGCAGTGCGCGCTCGGCCCGGGCGGCTCTGCCCGCTGCAGCCAACCATGCCCGCGCCCGTGCGATATCCTCCTGGTGCGTCGCAACCGCGTGGTCCGCCTCATAGAGGGTGACGGTGTCCGTGGTGGTATCGTGCAGCGCGGCGAGGAACAGCGTGTCATCAGGGATCGCGATGCCCCGGGCTGCCAGCCCCTGCCTTACCTGCGGATCGTTCAGAAGCCCCGCCAGCAGCCGCGCGTTGACCTCGCCGGAATAGCCCCCGCAGGCCCCGCAGTGCAGCGCGCTGGCCTGAGGGTTGTTGACCACCCGCGCACCATGGCCCGTCAGCAGTACGAGGCGGGCAAAGTCCCGGGTGAGCGACATGGCCCGCAGAATCTGCTCGGCCGTGTCGATGCGCGACTCGACGTCGAGGGCGGGGTCGAAGCGTGGCGGCGGATCGTTCGGCGCGGGCGCGGGGGCGAGCCCCAACGCGTCGCGTAGGAGCTTCGCCAGGTAGACAGGCCCCGTTGCCTCCACGAAGGCGAAGGAGGAAACGGCGGCCAGCTTGAAGCGGCCCCAGGCCCGCTTGGCCCGCATCGTAAAGCGTGCGGTTCTATCGGTCTCGGCGTCTTGCGGACCACCCGAACGGCTCGACACGCCAGGATTGAGAAGGACCGGTAGCCGCTGCTCCCGCACGTCCGATGCGAACCGATAATGAGTCGTTGCAATCCCGAAGAAGCCGGCGAAGCCCGAGGTCCGGATGGCCGGGTCGACGTGCTCGAGAGCGCGCCGGAACACCTCCGAGCGCACGTCGATGCAGAACGCCGCCTGCAGCCCCGGACGCGAGGCCGCGGGCGGTGCCTTTGCAGGCGCTTGCAGCGCTGCGGCGAGTTCGCGCTGGGCCGCGCGCTCGGCCGCATCCTGCAAGATGGTGTCGATCACCAGGGCGGTGCTCGGCTCGGGCGGCGAGGCATGGGCGGCGCGCACTGCTTCCCACTGGGCAGCAATGTCCTCGGCGTACTGCTCGAAAAGCGCCTCCTCCCAGATCAGGCGGATGACGAGGAGATCCGTGACCGTGTTATCCGACTCGCCTGCCAGCTCCGCCTGCCAGAGCCTGTAGCGCGCATACTGGGCCCAGCCGCCGAGGGTCATCAGCAGTTGATGGAAGTAGGTTTCGAGCGCCGCCCCCGCGAGCCCGAGGCGGCGCGCGGCCCGAACCAGCGACTCCTGCGCGCGCTCAGGCGCGTGCGCCACAAAAGCCGCGAACCCGGAGAGGCCCGCAATTTCGGGCGTAAGATCGTAGGTCGCGACAGCACGCCAGGCCGCGTAGGCCCCTTTGCCGCGAGGCGCGGCCCATAGCGCCTGCCCCTCATCGAAGTAGGCGGCCGCCCAGGCGCCGAACCGCTCGGCGATGATGCCCGGCCAGTCGATGCCGGAAGCCTCGGCCGCGAGTTCGGCCACGGTAGGCAGCGCCCGGGCCTCGGGCGCCGGCTTGGCCGCCGCCGCCTTCAGCGCGGCAACGCTCGCAGGACGCTGCGCGGCCGGCGCCGCAGCTAGCGCCGCGGCAAGCTCAGCTTCACCGATCGCGCCCGAGGCGATCCGCGCGTGATACCAACTGCGGGGCATGGCGACGGCCATGCCCGAGACCCGCGCCAGCCGCGCACCCGCCGCGGCCAGATCCTCGTGGACCTGCCCGAGAAACGGGTTGACCGCAACACTCGAGTCCAGCGGCCAGAGCGGCGGAATCGCTTGTGCTGCCGCGGCGGCGGCATCGGCCAGCGAGTTGGGGCAAAGGCTGAGGGTAGAGAAATGCTTCGCCACTGTCAGAGACTCCGTCTGGATTGACGCATCGACCAGCCACCGATGAGGCGGTTGAACAGCGCGTTGGCGTAAAGACCGTTGGATAGATGCACGCGCAGGCCCGCCGCCGCCGGGTGGTAAGCCCAGAGCGGAAACGTCGCCTGCGCCACCGCCACCAAGCCGAAGCTGAAGACGGCGAGGACGATTAGCGCCCACTCGAGGGGGCCCGGCGCGGGGGTCGAGGGCAGCGCGCCGGCCGTCAGCCACTCGGCACCCGTCTGCAGCGCGAAGTAGGCGGCGGCGGCCGCCACTGAGTAGAGCCCGGTGAGCCGGGTCAACACCTTCGGCGCGGCATCCGCCAGCCCCTGCGCCAGCAGATAAGCCACGCCGAAGATCAGGATCGCGCCGAGCGCGATCGCCTGGGGTGATTTGCCGTCGAAGCCGACGATCGCGCCGATCGCGCCGTAGATCACCAGCGCGAGCACGAACGCGCGCGCCACGGCCGCCTTGTCGGGGATGGCCACCGGCCCGGGCCGCCGGATTGCCGCCACCCGCTCGACCGCGTCGCCCGACGCCAGGAACGCATGGGCCTTGTAGAGCGAATGGGCGACGATGTGCAGCAGCGCGATGGGAAACAGCGCGAGCCCGCACTGCAGGATCATGAAGCCCGTCTGCGCCACCGTGGACCAGGCGAGCGAGGTCTTGACCGCGGGCTGCGTCAGCATCACCAGGCCGCCGAACAGCGCCGTGAAGCCGCCGATCATCACCAGTAC
>Ga0209300_1000539_pt1 | contig 18739 bp, 18 predicted proteins | sample Shrwel_input2_RT_FD_187535 | JGI IMG/M metagenome (GOLD analysis project Ga0209300, IMG submission 187535) | Subsurface microbial communities from deep shales in Ohio, USA - Utica-3 well 1 S input2 RT (SPAdes) (version 2) ... | reverse complement strand
CGCCGGCAAGCCTCGTCTTCCGGCGCCACTACCGGCACCCGCTCTTCGGTTGCCGACGCTTGCCCACAAGCGGCCCTGCGGCGGGAGAGCGGACGCCCGGCCTCAGGCTGGCTCAGCTGGCTGCTGGTCGGCTGGGTCCTGTTTCTGACCATGATGCTCGTCGGGCGGGCCGCCGGCCTGGACTTCAAGCTCGCCGATACGCTTTATCATCTTCAGGGCGACGCTTGGTCACTGCACCATGCCTTTCTTACCGAGCAGGTACTGCATGGCGGTGGACGCATGCTCAGCCAGAGCATGGGCGTAGCAGCCATCCTTGCGCTGATCGCCAGCTGGCTGCGCCCCGCCTGGCGGGACTGGCGCCGCCCATTGGGCTATCTGGTGCTGGCCGTGGCAGCGTCGACCCTCGGCGTCTCGATACTCAAGCAGCTGATCAGCATGGACTGCCCCTGGGACCTTAGCCGCTATGGGGGCGCTCGTGCCTATATCGGCCTGCTGGCGACACGGCCCGCCGACTACCCGGACACGGCCTGCTTCCCCGCCGGGCATGCCAGTGCCGGCTATGCCTGGATCGCGCTTTACTTCTTCTGCAACGCCATCCGCCCCCGTTGGCGCTGGGCCGGCCTCTGCCTGGCGCTGGCCCTGGGCCTTGCATTCGGCATCGCCCAACAGCTTCGCGGTGCGCATTTCCTCTCACACGATCTGTGGACGCTAATGCTTTGCGCGACGCTGAGCCTGTTACTGGCCCGTTGGCTACTCCCCTCGTCCGTCAGCCTGGCCGCTTCCCCATCATCCTCAATCTCTCTCGAGGAAGACTCGCATGCATGAACGCTTTCGCATGGCCACCACCTGGCTGGCCAGCCTGGCGCGCCCGTCGCTGACCCTGTCACCAGAGCGCCTGACGCTGTTGGTCTGCCTGGTTTTCACGCTCTTCTACCAGCAGGCCTTCTGGCAGCAGGTCATGGCCGCTGAACCGGCCCTCACCGCCTGGCAGTTGCTCGCTTACGGGCTAGTGCTGACGGGGCTGCAGTTCATCGTCTTCGTGCTGTTCGTCACCCGCCATACGGCCAAACCCCTACTTTCGGCCTTGATCCTGCTGGCGGCCACGGTGAGCTACTACACCGGTCATTACGGCACCTACTTCGATACCCATATGATCGATAACGTGTTGCAGACCGACACCAAGGAAGCGGGTGAACTGCTTACCCCGGGCTTCGCGGGCTACCTGCTGCTGTACGCGGGGCTGCCGATGGCGCTGCTGTGGCGAGTCAGGCTCTCGGCAAGCACCTGGCCACGGGCGCTGGGGCGCCGCTTCGCCTACCTGGCCGGGGGGGTGGCGATGCTGGCAGTGGCGCTGATGGTGTCCTATCAGAGCCTGTCATCACTGATGCGCAACCATACCGAGCTGCGTTACCTGGTCACTCCGGGCAATGCCCTGATTTCCTCCGGCCGGGTGCTGGCGGCAAGTGACCCGCTGCCCGAGCAACGCCTGCCGATCGGCGAAGACGCCACTCGCCTGCCGCGTGCCGGCGACAAGCCGCTGCTGATGGTGTTGGTGGTGGGGGAAACCGTCCGTGCCGCCAACTGGGGGCTGAATGGCTATGCGCGCCAGACCACGCCTCAGTTGGCGAAGCGTGATGTGATCAACTTCACCGATGTGAGTACCTGCGGCACCAGCACCGCCGTTTCGCTGCCCTGCATGTTCGCGCCTATCGGCAAGGACGACTACGACGAGCGCTATATCAAGAGTCATGAGTCGCTGCTGGATGTGCTCGATCATGCGGGCTTTAACGTGCTATGGCTGGATAATCAGGCCGGGTGCAAGGGCGTCTGTGATGGCGTGAGTCAGCAGTCGATCCAACCCGATGATCACCCCAAGCAGTGCCAGGATGGCCGCTGCCTGGACGAGGCGCTGGATGAGGAACTGCGCGCCCGTCTCGACAACCTCGAAGGCGATACCGTCATCGTTCTCCATCAGCTCGGCAACCACGGCCCCAGCTACTATCAGCGCTATCCGGAAACGTTTCGTCGCTTCACGCCGACCTGCGACAGCGCCGACCTGAACAGCTGCTCGCAGCAGGCCATCACCAACAGCTACGACAACGCCATCCTCTATACTGATAGCGTGCTGGATCATGTGATTGGCGCCCTGGCGGAACAGTCGCATCATGCCGCTTCGCTGCTGTATCTCTCGGATCATGGCGAATCGCTGGGTGAACACGGCCTATACCTGCATGGACTACCCTACGCAATCGCCCCGAAGGAGCAGACCCAGGTACCTATGGTGTGGTGGTCATCGGCGGCCTTTGACGCGGCAGTAGGGCTCGACAAGGATTGCCTGGCAACAACCCGCGACGCCCCTCTTGGCCATGCCAACCTCTTTCACAGTGTGTTGGGAGCACTCAGGGTCGAGAGTCGCATTCTGAACCCGCAGCAAGACATGACGCGGGTCTGTAGAAGTGACGCCTAGTCATTCAACTTTGATACTTTAGTCGACATTTTCAGTTGACAGCAGGACTTAATGAAGCAGTAAGATAGATATTCTGAGCTTGCTAACTTTCAAGCCCCCGATGCTCGGTCACTCGCGCACCGGAATCGACACGAGGAGTACCATCATGCCAGATATGTCGCATCCCACCCTGTCGCTCGAGTCGCTGGCCGGTGACCTGCCGATCGCCGACCCCGCCGCGTCGCTTTCGCATCTGACGGTGGATAGCCCGGCGAGCTCACTGCTCACCGATTTCACCAAGGTGAGAGCACGCACTATCGGCACGGAGACACCCGCCGAAGAAGCCCGTCTGATCATGCAGGCCAGCGGCGTGCGTCTTCTGCTGGTGGCCGATGCCGATGGACACTGCCAGGGCATCGTCACAGCCAAGGAACTGCTCGGTGGACGCCGGACGACCCAAGCCATGCAGACTCATCAGATTGCCCGCGCCGACGTAACCGTGGGCATGGTGCAGTCTTCATGCTCAACGCTGCATGCGCTGCCGCTATCGCGCCTGTCGCACCTGACTATCGGCACGCTAGTCAAGGCACTGCAGGCCCATGGCGACCAGCATTTGCTGATCGTCGACCATGACGAACAGCAGCAGCCCCGGCTGCGCGGCCTAGTCTCGGCCTCCGATGCCGGGCGCGCGCTGGGCGTCGAGCTGGGTCAACTGCTCCGGGAACCACATAGCTTCGCCGATATCTGTCGCGTCATGCTCGGCCACGAGCTATGAAACCCCGCCACTGACGGGGTTCGTGATAGCCTGATAGACATTGACCCGTGCCGGCCTCGTGCCGGCATACCAACATCACACAAGGCGCTTCATGGCACACGATCACGCGCATCACAGTGACAGCGAAGCCAGGCTCCTGTGGGCCTTGGTACTCACCGGCGCCTTCATGATCGCCGAGGTGGTCGGTGGGCTACTTTCCGGCTCGCTGGCGCTGCTGGCCGATGCCGCTCACATGCTCACCGACAGCGCCGCCCTGGCGCTGGCCTGGTTCGCCGCCCGCTTGAGCAGACGCCCCTCCGACCGACGTCGCACCTTTGGCTATCACCGCGTGCAGATACTGGCCGCCTTCGTCAACGGCCTGACGCTGATCGGCCTGGTCGTGTGGATTTGCGTCGAGGCCATCGGACGACTGCTGAACCCGGTCGATATCCAGGCCAATACCATGATGGTGATCGCGACCCTGGGGCTGGCGGTAAATATCGTAGTATTCGCCATCCTGCACCTGGGTGATCGCGATAACCTCAATATCCGCGGCGCGGCTCTGCATGTGCTGGGAGACCTGCTTGGCTCGGTGGCGGCCATCGTCGCCGGCGCGGTCATCTTCGCCACTGGCTGGATGCCGATCGACCCTCTGCTATCGCTGCTGATTGCCGCGCTTATTCTGCACAGCGCTTGGAAACTGACCCGCGAATCTGCACACATCCTGCTCGAAGGCGCCCCGGATGGCCTCGACGTGGATCAGATCGAACACAGTATCCCGCAGCAGATTGCCGCCGTCTCGGAGGTGCACCACGTGCATGCCTGGTCGCTGACGCCGGCCCGGCCGATGGTGTCACTGCATGCCACCCTGGTCGACGGCATGGATCGCCACGAGGCGCTGGTGGCTATCAAGGCGTTGCTGGATGAACGTTTTGGCATCAGCCATGCCACCATCCAGCTCGAGGCGCGCGACTACTGCCTGGATTCGCCGGAGTCGGATAGCTGCAGGGAGACTGGAGCGTCGGCGCCACACACGCATGCTCACGCCCACTCTCATTCGCACGGATAGCGCAGGGCGACGCTATTAAAAGAGCGCTACTCGAACGGCACTCCCGCAGGAGCGCCATTCCAGAAACGCTATCCCAAGAACACTATTCAAAGCACACTATTCAACGTGTGCTATTCAAACAACGCTATCAAGACAAGGCACCAGGATCACCATGTGGCTTTCAATTCTCGCCGTCAGCGGCGGTGCAGCCATCGGCGCCAACGCCCGCTGGCTACTGGGGCAGTGGCTTAATCACTATTACCCGGCCATTCCGCTCGGCACACTGTTCGCCAATACGCTCGGCGGCTATCTGATCGGCCTTTTCGTGGCCCTGTTCAGCGAACACCCCCATATTTCACCGGAGTGGCGGCTGTTTCTCGTCACCGGCCTGTTTGGCGCACTGACGACATTTTCCTCCTTCACCGCCGAGATCCTCGCCAACTTTCAGGCCGGTCGCCCGGGCCTTGCCTTGGCCGGCATCGGCCTGCACCTCGGCGGCTCGCTGCTGTTCGCCTGGCTGGGCATGCTCAGCGTGAGCCTGGTACGTGACTTGATCGGGGCCATGCCCTGATGAGGCGCCGCTGAGTGACAGCGCGCGAACTCTCTCTTAACGATGGTGCCGGCGGCATCCAGCCAGTGCCTGTCGCTAGATCGCGACTCCCGGGTGCCGGTCGAGACTGATAGGATTGTATGTCTTGTCCCGACTGAATCGATCCCTTACATGAGTCTCGAACGGCCCTCAATGGATTCCTCTTCTGCTGAGCCCTCATCCGAGCCGCTCTCTTCACAAGAGCCTTCCCCCCTGTCTTCGCAAGCGCCACCTCCGAACGCCAGCGAATCTGAAGGATCGCACATCAACAACTCACGGCTGGTAGGCCTGCAGGCACGCATCGCGAGCCTCAGCCAACGCTTGAAACCTTATGCCTGGCTATGGCCGCCGGTAGCGTTCAGTGCTGGGGTCGCGAGTTTCTTTCTGGTCGACCGCCAGCAGTGGCTGGGAGGCGCTCTGGCTCTGGCGATGCTGCTGGCATGGCTGCTGCTGCTATCGGAAAGCCTGATTCAACGATGGCTTTCCAACCGCGGCTATCCTCACCTATCACGGGGCGTGACCACCTTCATCGCCCAGATGATCCACCAAGAGACCCTGTTCTTCAGCCTGCCTTTTCTGCTTGCGACCACCGTATGGTCGAGCGGTCAGGCGGTCTTCACGGTGCTCTTCGTGGGGCTTGCCCTGCTGTCGATTCTCGATCCGCTGTATTTCCGCCTGGCCGAACGCCATCGCTGGGTGTATTTCGCTTTCCACGCCCTGTGTGTGTTCGTGGTGGTATTGGTCACGCTGCCAATCATGCTGTACCTGACCACCGGCGAGAGCCTGGCCATCGCGCTGGCCGTGATGGTGGTATTTACGGTGCCCAGTCTGGTCAACCTGCTGCGCCCCAAACGCGCAAGCAGCTGGCTAGCGATGATCGGCCTGGCCTTGCTATTGGCAGGTGCTGGTTGGGCCAGTCGCGGCTGGGTGCCGCCCGCCAATCTTTGGCTCAGCGGTTATGCCCTGTCGCCAGGGTTAGAAGTCTCGAGCCGCAGCCCAAGCGGCCAAATGGCCTTGACCAGCGAGGCGGTCGCCTCCCGCGGCCTCTTCGTCTTCACGGCAATCCGTGCGCCGCGTGGCCTGAGCGAGACGGTTTATCATGAGTGGCGCCACAATGGCATTCTGATCGACCGCATTCCATTGGAGATTCGCGGTGGACGCGCTCAGGGATACAGAGCCTGGACCCACAAGCAGAATTTCCCGGAGAACCCCGACGGCGCCTGGCGGGTGGATGTGATGACGCCGTCAGGCCAGCGGATCGGCGTGGTGCGCTTCACCGTGCAGGAGGATGCTAAGGATGCGCAGGTTGTCAATGGCGACATCCAGACACCGTGGGGCCTGCCCGGGCTCAACTGGCGCCAACTGATTCCCGCCAAGGAAAACGACGCGACATGATCGCTGCTCGACCGGCCAGTGATCATTTCTTCGCCAAATGTGGGGTTGCATTGCCCAGGGCGAGTTCGCACAATGCAACTATTAGCTGGCGAACATAGGGCTACCATGCAAAAGAATATCGGCTTCAAGCTGGCCCGCCTGCCAAGACTCTGGCGAGCCATCATCGATCAGCGCCTAGCACCGCTGGGACTAACACAGACCCGCTGGGTCACCCTCTACCACCTGTGGCGGCTCGGCGATGGTCAGCCGCAGTGCGATCTGGCGAGGGCGATTGGCGTCGAGGCTCCATCGCTGGTGCGCACCTTGGATCAGCTTGCTCAGCAAGGCCTGATCGAACGCTGCCCCTGCGACCATGACCGCCGCGCCAAGCGTATCTTCCTGACGGAAGAAGCCGCGCCTCTGCTCGAGCAGATCGATAGCGTGGTGGAGCATGCCCGGGAAGAAATGCTCGACGGGCTGAGCGATGAGGACATCGAACGACTCGATGTCCTGCTCTCTCGCATCGAGGATAACGGCCTCAAGATCCAGACCCGGGACGACGTCAAGGCCTAGGCTTGAACTGCAAACGTGTCCTGCAGAGCGGCGGCGGGAGTCACCGCCGCGCCTGATCTCGCATTTCTCGAAATCCCAGCTTGCGGGGCGCCGGTTCATCCGGTCGCCCCGCAAGCTGCTGATGAAGGTCCAGGATATTGCTCCGATGCCGTTCAAAAGCATCGACCCCGAGCGACTCCTCCCACCATAGCGTCAGCGCCTCACGGCTTGATTCCACTACCTTCGCATCCATCGGCAGCTCTGCCAGCACTGTCTCGAGCCTTGCTCTGGCCTCGCCGGGCAGTGGGCGCAGCGGTTCGACGCGCCAACGCCAGCCGTCCATGAACGGCTTGAGCGCATCGCTTGCCACCGCCTCGCGAACCAGCACGAAACGTGGCCCCGGATACTCGCCGGGATACGCCCATCGGTAGCTTGCCATCTGCCCGCCCTCATGCAACGGCGAATCGCCCAGTTTGACCCTAATCCCTGACTTTCTCGCCGCCTCACGCAGCTGCCCCATGCGCTGCTGCTGGAGGCTGGGCCGGAGCCACATCATTGGCGAGAGCATCAGCCCCATCACCAGCACAATGATCAACCAAACCATGTTCACCTCTACCTGCAGAAGATCGACCGAGCCCGCACGACGGAGCGCCGGAGAACGGGGCGAAAGATCGCCAACCTGGCACACCTCGGTCGACCAAAAAGGATTACTAAAATATGCTAAAAGATTGATATAAATCGTTGTCGCGAGCTAGTGGCAAGCCTAAAGTTGAGTCAGGCCCATTCACTTTCTACCGGGAGACTCTCATGAGCAACGAGTATGGTCACATCCTGGTCGCCGTCGACCTGACCAAGGATTCCCACAAGGTGCTGGAACGCGCGCTGCCGATTGCTGACCGCAACCACGCCAAGCTATCCATCATGCATACCCTGGAACCGCTGGGCTTCGCCTACGGCGGTGACATTCCGATGGATCTGACCAGCATTCAGGACCAGTTGGACGAGCACGCCAAGCAGCGTCTGGCCGAAATTGCCGATCCACATCAGGTCGCCAAGGAAGATCAGCACGTGGTGGTCGGCATGCCTGACACCGAGATTCATCGCTTCGCCGAGGAGCATGACGTCGACCTGATCGTAGTCGGCTCGCACGGCCGTCATGGCTTTGCGCTGCTGCTGGGTTCCACGTCCACAGGCGTGCTGCACGGAGCCAAGTGCGATGTGCTGGCGGTGCGGGTTGGTGATGAAGACAGCAAGGAATAGAGCAACCTTGAGCACTACCGCCAAGCCAATACCATCGCTTGGTTAATGCCTCACCCGCACGATGGCATCACTGGTGTCATGGCATCATTTGCCTCATGACAGCATGTGCCTCATGACAATAGCGCGTGTCACAGCAACGGCGGCGCCCATCTGGGCGCCGCCGTTGTGTCGTTACGAGCGCGCTCAGGCCTCGCCGGCGGCCATCGCCTCGAGCTCCATCCAGCGCTCCATGGCCTCATCGAGCTCGCCCTGCTTGGCGGAGAGCGCCTCCAGAGTGGCGGTGACGTCCGCTGCTTCCTGCTGATAGAAACTCGGGTCCCCGGTCTTGGCCTCGAAGTCGGCAACCTCACTTTCCAGGCGCTCGATCAGCGCCGGCAGTTGATCCAGCTCCCGCTGCAGCTTGTAGGAAAGCTTGACCCGTTTCTTTTCCGCCGCCGCGTCCATGGCGGCCGGCTCTGGCTCGCCACGAGACGCCTTGGCTTCGCTGGGCGACTCCGTCTTGGCCTGCCCTGCCGCCTGGGCGGCGTTGAAGTCCCAGGGGGCCGGCGGCAGCTTGCCGCCCTGGCGTATCCAGTCGCTGTAGCCGCCGACATACTCGCGCACGATGCCGTCGCCTTCGAAGGCCAGCACCCCGGTCACCACGTTGTCCATGAAGGACCGGTCGTGAGACACCAGCAACAGGGTGCCGTCGAAGTCGAGCAGCAGCTCTTCAAGGAGCTCCAGGGTTTCGACGTCAAGGTCGTTGGTCGGCTCATCGAGTACCAGTACGTTGGCGGGCTGGGTGAACAGCTTGGCCAGCAGTAGGCGGTTCGACTCGCCGCCGGAGAGCGCCTTGACCGGCTGGCGGGCGCGCTCCGGAGTGAACAGGAAGTCCTGCAGATAGCTGATCACGTGGCGGTCCTTGCCCCCCACGGTCACCCGGTCGCTGCCCTGGGCCACGTTGTCGTAGACGGTCTTCTCCGGTTCGAGACCGGCCCTCAACTGGTCGAAGTAAGCCACCTGCATCTTGGTGCCCAGCTTGACCTTGCCTTCCTGGGGCTCGAGCTCGCCGAGCAGGATCTTCAGCAGGGTGGTTTTGCCGGCGCCGTTGCGGCCGATCAGGCCGATTCGGTCACCACGCTGAATATCGAGGCTCAGGTCGCGGATCACATAATCGCTGCCGAAGGACTGGCTGACATGCTTGAGCTCCACCACCTGCTTGCCGCTGCGCTCGCCGGTGTCAACCGACAGGTTGGCATTGCCCTGGCGTTCGCGGCGCTGGCCGCGTTCGCGACGCATCTGCTCCAAGGCACGCACGCGGCCTTCGTTACGGGTCCGGCGGGCCTTGATGCCCTGCCGGATCCAGGACTCCTCCTGGGCGAGCTTCTTGTCGAATTCGGCGTTCTCGCGCGCCTCGATTTCCAGCTCGTGAGTCTTCTGTTCCTGATACTTGGCGTAGTCGCCGGGATAGCGGCCCAGGCGACCGCGATCCAGTTCCAGAATGGCGGTGGCAAGGCGCGACAGAAAGGTACGGTCGTGGGTGATGAACAACACGGCGCCATTGAAGGCGGCGAGCTGGTCTTCGAGCCAGCCGATGGTATCCAGGTCCAGATGGTTGGTGGGCTCGTCGAGCAGCAGCAGGTCAGGCTCGGCGACCAGCGCCCTGGCCAGGGCCACACGCCGCCGCCAACCGCCGGACAGTGCATCCATGGCGTCGTCGGCGGGCAGGCCGAGTCGTGTCAGCACCGTGTCGATACGCTGATGGAAGGACCAGCCGTCGATGGCCTCGAGCTGGGTCTGCAGGCGCTCCATGCGCGCCATGTCAGGGTCCGGGTCCTGAATCAGATGATGATACTCGGCGAGCAGCGAACCGGCTTCGGGCAGCCCCTGGGCGACGACATCGAAGATGGTCTCGCCGGAGGCCTCGGGCAAGTCCTGCTCGAGCACGCCGATCTTGAGCCCGGGGGCTCTCCACAGGCTACCGCCATCGGCCTGGATCTCCCCCGACACCAGCTTGAGCAGGGTCGACTTGCCGGTACCATTGCGGCCCACCAGCGCCAGGCGCTCGCCGCGCTCCAGCACCAGGTCGGCCCCATTGAGCAGCACCTGAGGGCCATAGGCCAGTTGCAGCTGTTCCAGACGTAGCAGGGTCACGCGTTTACCTCTTGGTGTTCAGCATTAGGCGCGCCACGCAGGCACGCGCAAGTGCGCCTAGTGTAACGCGGACGATGCCTCGCCGTCGGCCCTTGTCGAGCCTTAGCGGCCACCGTCGTGGCCACAACGGTCGCGCGTGACCCTGCTGCTGCCGGGCGGGTACAATACTTGGCCATTTTTCGAAAGGAAATGCACCTTGGCCGAACCAACCGCCACCTTCGACGATGTACTGCCCGAGGCGCTGCGCTTTCGCTCCCCGGCCCCGCTGGTGGACATCGGCGCCAACCTCACCCACGAGAGCTTCGGTCGCGACCTCGAGGCGGTGATTCATCGCGCACGTGCCGCCCATGTCGACACCCTGATTCTTACCGGCACCGACCGCGAGCATGCCGAACAGGCAGTAGCGATGGCCCGTCAACATCCGGGGCTTTACGCCACCGCCGGCGTGCACCCCCATGATGCCAGCGGCTGGAACCCGGAGCTTGCTCGCGCCATGGCAGCGCTTCACCGAGAGCCTGAGGTGGTCGCCGTCGGCGAGTGTGGGCTCGACTTCAACCGCAATTTCTCCACGCCCACCGAGCAGGAGCGCGCCTTCGAGGCACAGCTGGGGCTTGCCGCCGAGTCCGGCCTGCCCGTCTTTATCCACGAGCGCGATGCGGGTCGGCGCATGCTGGAGATACTGCACGCCTGGCGCGATGACGTGAGCCAGGCAGTGGTGCACTGCTTCACCGGCGAGCGCGAAACGCTGTATGGCTATCGCGACCTGGACCTGCACATCGGCCTCACCGGCTGGCTTTGCGACGAGCGCCGCGGCCATCATCTGCGCGATCTGGTCAGCGAGATCCCCCTCGACCGGCTAATGGTCGAGACCGACTGCCCCTATCTCTTGCCGCGCAACCTGCCGGCCAAGCTCAAGGGGCGTCGACACGAACCGGCCCTCTTGCCATGGATCGTGCGCGAGATCGCCCACTGGCGCGACCTCGACGAACAGGCACTGGCCGAGGCGACAACCGCCACGGCGCGCGCTTTCTTCCGCTTGCCTGACGGCACGGCCGACTGACGCCAACGACACATACTGACTGCAGACACCACCTTCAGAAGAGGATTCCTGACATGGCCGATGTTCCCGGCTTCATTGCCGTTGAGACCGGTGAAGAAGGCGGCTTGCCGCTGGCGATCGCCTGGTCGCTGAACGATGGGCGCATCAAGCACACCCTGATCCAGCCCGATACTGACTGGCTGGACGATGACATGGTCGCGCTGGGCGACTACAGCCAGGAAGAGCTGGAAAGCCTGGGCATCAGCCCGCTGGACGTGATCCGGGAGCTCGAGACCGATCACTTCAACGCCACCCTGTATACGGCTGGCGTCAGCGATGACGAGGCGGCGCTATCGCGGCTGTTCGAGACGTTCGGCCTCGACCCCTTCGTCGAGATGGCCCCCGCCGAGTCGCTCTATCCGGACCTGGACGCTGGCGAATGGTCACGGGAGCGCGGCATGCTGTTTGCCGAACAGGGCCTGGAGCCCATGCGCCCGGAACAGGAAGTCGAAGTCATGCTGATGCTGCATCGCCGGCTTGTACTCGGTGAGGACACCGAATTCGGCCATGACGGCAGTCACGACATCGACCTAGAAGAAGATTAAGGCAAGCGTAAGTCGGCAAAGCACACGCCGACCGCAATGTTAGGCCAACACTGCTAGGCCGGGACGGGCGCACAGGGCGCCGCGAGCCTACGCCGCCCAAGACTGACCGCCGCCGAGAGCGGCTGCCCTTCCCGGTAGAAAGCCTGCAGGGCGTCACGAAAAGCCTGGGCGCGCTCGGGCAGGCCATCGGCCTCGACCCGAGCCGCACGGGCTTCTACCCGAGCGCGAAACCCTTCCCGATCGACCTCCACCTCGCCCAGATTATCGACGCTGACATTGAAGGGCAGCCCACAGGCTCTGGAGAACAATAGCTCCAAGGACTGGGGGGCGACCTCCACGGCCTCGAAGGATGCCTGCTGTTCAGCATCCCGACCGTCGGGCAGGTACCAGTAACCGTAATCCTCGAGCGTGCGACGTCGCGCCCCGGCGATGCACCAGTGACTGACTTCGTGCAGCACGCTTGCAAAGAACCCGCGCGCGAAGATCACGCGATGATGATCGCAGTCGGCATCCGCAGGCAGGTAGAGCGGCTCGTCACCGCCCCGCACCAGGCGGGTCTGATAGGTGGAGTGAAACAGGCCATCGAACAGGGCGATGACGTCCTCGAGACGATGGGTCACGGCATCTCCGGGTAGCGAAATGACGGGACGGAGTATAAGGGCATCGCAGCCAAGCGAAAACCATCTCCGCTTGCTAGACTACGGCTCCGGTCTGCCCCTGGAAGGGCCAGCCTTGCCGCGTTCGAAAGGAGTCTTCGTTGTCGTCGTCATCCCTCTCCCCGCTGTCCCAGTGGTACAAGCAGACTCGCCTGTTGATGGGCCTGGCCTTGCCGATCTGTGGCGCCCAGCTCGCTCAGGCCGGCATGAGCACCGTCGATGTGATCATGACCGGTCGGCTCAGTGCGACCGACCTGGCCGCCGTGTCGGTGGGCTCGAGTCTGTGGCTGCCGCTGATGCTGTTCATGGCCGGCACGCTGATGGGACTGACGCCGATCGTCGCCCAGCTGCTCGGCGCCGAACGCACGGTGACGATCCGCTCCCGCGTCCATCAGGCGCTGTGGGTCGCCCTGGTAATGTGGGTGATTGTCGCTGTGCTGCTGCATCAGGCGGTGATGCCTATCTTCACTTGGATGAGTGTTCCTCCTGCTGTCGCCGAGCGCTCGTCGGCCTACCTGGCCGCCGTGGCCTTCGGCATGCCCGGCTCGGCGCTTTTCATGGCACTGCGGGCCTTTTCCGATGGCATGAACCATACTCGCCCGGCGCTCTGGATCAGCCTCTTAGGCCTCGCCGTGAACATCCCCTTCAACTATCTGCTGATCCATGGCGGCCCAGGCCTGGTCGGGCTGTTCGGTGAGCAACTGCCAGCGACCATCAAGGCACTGCCGGCGCTGGGTGCCCTCGGGTGCGGCATCGCCACGGCGATCTCGATGTGGGCCATGGCGCTGGCCATGCTGCTTTATACCCGCCAGAGCCGCGCCTATGGCTCGGTCGCCCTGTGGCAGTCGCTCACCAGACCGCACATCGAGCAAATCCGTGAACTGCTGGTCGTCGGCGTACCGATCGGCGTATCGATTTTCGTCGAGGTCACGCTCTTCACCCTGATCGCGCTGTTCATCGCCAGTCTTGGCGAGGTGGTCGTCTCGGCTCACCAGGTAGCCCTCAACGTCACCTCGCTGCTGTTCATGCTGCCGCTGTCGCTGGGCATGGCATTGACGGTGCGGGTCGGTAACACCCTGGGGACCGGCAACCTGGCCACGGCCCGCTTCGTGGCCTGGCACGGCATCGCCCTGAGCCTTGTGATCGCGCTGTTTAACAATCTGATTCTGTGGTTCGCCGCAGAACCCGTGCTGGCCCTGTACACTCATAACACCGAGGTGCAGCAGGTCGCCCTGTCGCTGATCGGCCTGGCGATGCTCTATCAGATTTCCGACTCTCTGCAGGTCAACATGGCCGGCGCGCTGCGCGGCTACAAGGACACCCGGATCATCATGATCATCACGCTGATCGCCTATTGGCTGGTCGGATTGGGCGGGGGCCATATGCTCGGTATTGGTGCCCTGCCCGGCCTTGCGGCCCCGCTCGGCGTTCATGGCTACTGGATTGGCCTGGTGGCCGGCCTGACGGTCGCGGCGGTGCTACTGGGCATCAGACTCCATACCATCAGCAAGGCGGTGAGCAATGGAGAACGCACGATTCAGACCAGCTAGTAGCCGTGAGCCCAACCGAGGATCATGGCTCGCTACCAGGCGCCTGATGCGGCTCGGACTGATCATGGCTGTCACCCTGACGCTCACCGGCTGCGAACGCGGCACTGAGGTCAATGCGCTGTTCACGGACTATCAGCAGCGCCTGGCAGCCGCCCTGGAGGTCGATCCACCGGCCTCGGCCTCGCCCGCCAATATCGCGGCCTTTCCCGAAGACGACGCCCGACTGTTCGATATCCCCGACATCCGCGAGGGTATGCTCGATATCTACGCCCTTCGCGAGTGCCAGATCGCCGCACTGGTCGCCAATCGCAACAACCAGCTCGGCAAGGTGGCGGCACCCAGCCAGCACTGGCTGTATGAGCTCAAGCTTTGGCGGCGACTTGAGGCCTGTCGTCATTCGGCGGTGGCCAAGCGGCTGGACGAAGAGGACAGGCAGCGCCTGGAACGCCTGGCGCGCACCAAGGCCGAACAGATGCCGATGGCCAGTTGGAACGCCCTATTCGGGTCTGAAGAGTGGACCGGTAGCTTCTCTCGGGCCAGTGGTCCACTCCCGCCCGATGCGCTGACGCGTCCTGATGATGCACTGGCGGCCCTGGCCTACCTGCGTACCATGACCGCCCGGCAGTTGGACCCTGACTGGCAACCGGACTCCTCTACCCTCGAGCAGCACCTCAAGGCACTGCGTGAAGAGCCCCTGAGCGCCCAGGTATTGCGTAGCCTCCAGCTGGCCACCCTGCGTCTGGAGGAAGCCAACCGATTATTCGACGCCGCTGACACCGAGTCCTCTTGCCCCCTGGCAGACGCCGGACGCTTGCCTGCGCTGCGCACCCAAGTGGATGACGAACTGCGCCCCTATCTCGAGGGCCTGACGCGGCTGGCCGGCAGTTGGCTCGGCGCCGTGGAGACTCTGCTCAACGTTCAGCAGGTCTCCCGCGAGGCAATCGATGACTACCGCCACAACTGGCTGTCACTGGACAATCCTGAGGCCCCCTGGCAACGCTTTCTCAACGCCCGGGAGGCCCATCGCCAGCACTGGCAACGACTCATGCGGCGCTGCAGCACCGACGAAGAGCCTTAAGGAAGGCTTAACTTTCATACACTGACTGTGCTAATAGTGAATCTAGGCTAGTCAAATGCCGTGATGACGCGCTTAAGGAGGGTTGTGATGGGAATTCCGATGTCCCGCCCCGCTCAGGTCATCGACCTGGACACCATGCGAAAGCGGCAACGCGCCAAGAAACGGCTAGTCCGGTTGTCCCCGGAACTGGATGGGCTGGAAATGCTCTATCATCTGGCCTCTGACCCGGAAACGCTCTATGGCATGCCATTGCTTGCCTGGGGCATGCGTGAGGATGGAGAAGTCGTCGGCCTGGTGCCCTGGATGGAGGCACTGACGCCTTGTCATCAGCTGGATGACCCACAGTTTGGTCACTTCGTCGGCTACCGAGACCCGGAAACCGATGAGGTCTTCCACAGTGCTCCCGACCACAAGGTCTTCGAGCTAGAGCATGCCGCCGCCTACTTCGACTACGAGGAAACCTTCGAGTCGACCTTGATCCAGCAGCTGCCAGACATTCTCGGCACCCATGCCCTGTGCATGGATAGTGAGGATGAGCCCTGGCAGCTCAAACAGGTCTTCGGCTGGCGGCTCTACAACAATGGCGAAATCGAGGCCCTGCTGGTCGACGAAGACCTCATTGAGTCAACGCCGGTGGTGTCCGGTGACGCCTGCCTGTACCCCGGCCACAGCCGACATCAGGTGGTGTACTTCTTTCAGCGAGTGATAGCCAACCGGATCAAGCAGGAGGACCCGGCGACTCTCGAGGCCCTGGCCCTGATGATCAGCAACGAATAAGGCGGCACCTGCTCGAGGACGTCAGCCGAGGCGAATCAGATACAGGTAGGTCTCTTCGCCCTCATGCTGGTAGATCAGCTCGTGGCCCAGAAAGCTGCAGAACTTCGGGATATCGCGGGTCGTCGCTGGATCGGTAGCGACCACCTTGAGAATCTCGCCCTGCGTCATGTCCCGCACCTTGTTGTGCATCAACATGATCGGCTCGGGACAGTAAAGGCCACAGGTATCCAGTTCGGCATCGTGATCTGGCAGGTCATCAGCGTAATCGGCCATCGGCTTCTCGATTGGGTTGCGGGTAAAGGACTATTTGCGGTTCAGGAGTAAGTCACGTGTGACGATTGCGGGCGATGGAGCAGCACCATGATAAAAGTACTCATCAGGCGGCGCATCATGCCCGGGCTCGAGGAAGAGTACGACCAAGCGGCGCGCAGCGCCATGAGAGCCTCAATCAATGCCAGCGGCTTCATTGCCGGTGAGAGCCTGTGCGAGCGCCACCACCCTGACCGACGCCTGCTGATTACCCAGTGGCGAGATCTGGCCGCCTGGAAGACATGGCAACAGGGGCCAGAGCGGGAGCGCGTCATGCAGCACGTCCTGCCGCTGCTGGTCGAGGATGAAGAAATCAATCTTTACGAGCACTGCTGATAACGTCCGGACCACAGTGCCCTTTCGGGCCATGGCCTGAATGAAGCCACCTGCTATCCCGAGTCTTGAGGTTAGCCGCTCACCGTCACCTTGATGCTAAACGTACTGGCCTGATCAGTGCCGAGACTGGCCGTGGTTGAGCTGACTAGTGCTCCAACCGCACATGGACCGTGACTTCTTCACGGTCATGGTACAGGTGGTGACAGCGAATCTCGGCGGCGACGCCCGCTCGCTTGAGCTGATCATCCAAGCGAGCCAGACACCGCGCGACCTCAGCCCACCGCTGCTTCATCGGCAGCTTGAGATTGAAGACTGCCTCGCGACACCAGCGCTTGACCAACCACCGCTCCACCATTTCCACGACGCGAATCGGCTTGTCGACGATGTCGCAGACCAACCAGTCGAGGCGATTGGGCGGCGTCCAGGTAAAGCCGTCTTCGCGCAGGTGATCGACCTGGCCGGTGGCCATCAGCCCCTTGTCCATGGGACCGTTATCGATCGCATAAACATACATGCCCTGATGCACCAGCTGCCAGGTCCAGCCACCGGGCGCCGCGCCCAGATCGGCGGCCTGCATGCCCTCGCCCAGGCGCATCTCCCACTCATCACGCGGGACGAAGACGTGCCAGGCTTCTTCGAGCTTGAGGGTCGAGCGACTCGGTGCATTTCTGGGGAAGCGTAGACGCAGGATCCCGCCCAGCCGCTCACTGCGATTACCCGGAAAGCTCATGCCGAGCTGCACAGAGTCACCGGCCGTCCAGTAGAGATGCAGCCGCCGACCGCCGGCCTTGCGCCGCAGGGCTCCGCGTTTCTTCAGGATGGACTCGAGGGGACGTGTCAGCGCCTTGATCAATCCACTCAAGGCCTTGCCGTCATTGGTGTCAGGCGTTTCCTGCCAAAGGCTCTCGAAGCTCCAGCCACTGGCCACCACCTGCTCAATGATCGGTGTCAGGCGGTCATCCCGAGAAAGACCTTCAAGCGCAGGAAGAGCCACCAGGCTCTGACGGGCAAACACCAGGGACGCCAGCGGCAAGTCACGGTGCAGGGCATTGGCCGGCTCGTCACCGGTAAGCATGAAGCTCACGAAGCCGCTGTTCGGCGTCGCCTGGGGGTAACCTGACCACCCGAGCTGAGCGGCCTTGTCGGTAACTTCGGCGCTGAGATCGTTCTCAAAGCCCGGGCGGCAATAGAGCAGCAACTGCTGGGGAATCATGTGACCTCTCCTGTGAAGGGGCGCTAGTCTAGCCGTCGTCAGACCCGCTCACAAGTCGGGTCCCGCCATGCTACCCCAGCTAATGGCAGGATGACTGGCCGCTTAGCACGCCGCCATGTCTTACCGCCCATGCCCTTTTCAACCTTCCCGCTCCATATCCTGAGCCAAGCCCTGCTAGACAGTACCGATTTACTGCGAACGAGGGCTTCGATGTCCTCCAACGGCAGGCTTGAACCAGAGACACTCTTGGACCGGAGACACGAATAGGCTGACTGCCCTTTCATCTCAGCCCCGGAGTCGGCGATCCATACAAGACCCACCGCCCAGACATGAAAAAACCCCGGCCTGTTAAGGACCGGGGTTTTCTCTAAATAAGTGCCTGACGATGACCTACTCTCGCATGGAGAAACTCCACACTACCATCGGCGCTAAGCGGTTTCACTTCCGAGTTCGGCATGGGATCGGGTGGTTCACGCTCGCTATGGTCGTCAGGCGAAACGGGTTGATGAGACGCCTTGGCGGCTCATCGCAATATGAAATCATGCTGACGTGATCGTCTCTTGTTACTGCTCGCGTATCCGTCAATTGTGCGCGTCATGCGCAGACCCCTTGGGGTTATATGGTCAAGCCTCACGGGCCATTAGTACACGTTAGCTCAACGCCTTGCAGCGCTTCCACACCGTGCCTATCAACCAGCTCGTCTTGCTGGGCCCTTCAGGAGGCTTATGCCTCAGGGAAGTCTCATCTTGAAGGGGGCTTCCCGCTTAGATGCTTTCAGCGGTTATCCCGTCCGCACTTAGCTACCCGGCAATGCCACTGGCGTGACAACCGGAACACCAGAGGTGCGTCCACTCCGGTCCTCTCGTACTAGGAGCAGCACTTCTCAAACTTCCAACGCCCACGGCAGATAGGGACCGAACTGTCTCACGACGTTCTAAACCCAGCTCGCGTACCACTTTAAATGGCGAACAGCCATACCCTTGGGACCGACTTCAGCCCCAGGATGTGATGAGCCGACAT
>Ga0209300_1000538_pt1 | contig 18777 bp, 17 predicted proteins | sample Shrwel_input2_RT_FD_187535 | JGI IMG/M metagenome (GOLD analysis project Ga0209300, IMG submission 187535) | Subsurface microbial communities from deep shales in Ohio, USA - Utica-3 well 1 S input2 RT (SPAdes) (version 2) ... | reverse complement strand
TGTTGCGCGGCTAATGGTGAGAAAACTGGGGTTCAGTCTGGAGGACGAGGCCGCAGTGGTGTTCTGCGGCTCCAAGAAGAGTCTGGCCTCCGGCCTGCCTATGGCCAAGGTATTGTTTTCCGGGCATCCGGGCTTCGGCATGATTGTGCTGCCGATCATGTGCTACAACCAGATTCAGGTAATCGTTGGCGCCATTCTGGCCGAACGGTATCGGGCAAAAATTGAACAGACTTCAGCCGTTGCCCATACCACCGAAGATCGTCGCTAATATCGCCAGGCCAATAACCCATCCAATAACCGCTGGCCAGAAATTGACGATCTGGGGAGGCTGATCTTCAGCTTCCTCGGGTTGTGATTCGTCACTCGCGCCGGCTTCAGGGAAGCGCTTCGGGTCCGGCTCCTGTGCCGCTTCGCTCACGCTGAACCAATCGAACCAGTCGCCCAGGAATCGGGCTACCGGCTGAGGAAAACTGCCATTCTCAGCCATGGGGCGTACCTGCGGCTCCAGTTGGCGGGCAATTTCCCGGCGCAATGGCAATTGATCGGCTGGCGGCTCACACAGAATAGCTTTCCAGATGCCGGCATCCTGAAGACGACTATCATCATTGAGCAGTGCCTTCACCTGAATAACCACTTCACGAACTATCTGGGCATCATTCGCGCTCAGCGCCCCCTCAGCGTTCTCCTGATTCCCGTAATCGGGAGACGGCGCGGAGCTTTCTGTCTGAACTTCCGCCGGCTTGTGTTCCGACGACTGTGTATTGCCGGCCGGAGGCATTTCGCCCGTCGCTTCCCGGAAGGCGCGCTCAAGATCTTTTGCCTCCTGCTCTGAGGCAAATTTCATCTGGCCCTCATAGGCCTGGCGGATCCTATCCTGATCCTGAGTGGGTTCAATGCCCAGAATTTCCCAGCAATTCATAAAACGCCAACTCCGGCTTAATAAAATGTGTACTTTCCGAAGACAAAATGCCTACTCTCCCCTACTCTTACCGCAGAGCGAGTAAAGCTGTAAAGCCGCCCGAATTATAGAACGATTCTCATGACCAATACGAATTACCTGAAATCCATCCAGAACGACAAGTCCTCACCGCTGTCTGCGTTATTGCCGGCAGTTCTGGCCACATCGGTTGTGACTCTGTATGCCAGCACATCCCATGCCGAAACAGATGTTGCCAGCTTCAATGATGACTTGCCGGTGTTCACGGACGACATTCCCGAAGTGCTCACCACCACTCGTCTGCGCCAGCCCAAAACCCGGGTCCCCGGCAGCACCACGGTTATTGAAGGCGACCTGATTCGTAGTCTCGGCATTATGAACCTTTACGAAGTCTTCCGCCTCGTGCCCGGTATGACGGTCAACTTCGTGGGCAGCCATCAGCCCTCAGTAACTTACCATGGTACCAGCCACTACGAGCAGCGGCGCATGCAGGTATTGGTGGACGGGCGGACGGCTCACCGGGCAACCCTGTCGGATATGGACTGGAAAACCATGCCGGTCCCGCTGGAAATGATCGAACGCATAGAGGTGGCCAGGGGTCCGAATTCCGCCGCGTACGGCATCAATGCTTTCCTTGGCACGATTAACATTATTACCCGAAACCCGGCGGATACGGCGGGTGTCGAGACGCATGTCAGCAGCGGCTCCAGGGGTTATTTCCGGACCGTCGGGTCTGTGGGGGACACTGGCGATCTCATGGACTGGCGGCTGACTTACGAGAAACGAACCTTTGACGGCTTCGACCATGATGATGACGGCGAAGACTTCCACGACGGCAAGAACATCGATTCGGTCAGTTGGGATTCCCGGATACGGCTATCAAACCAGACAAACGTGGAGCTTCGCGCCGGCATTGTCGAGGGTGTCGATGAGCGGGACCAGAACAAGAGCGGCTCCCTTGAAGCCAACGAGAATCCGGATATTGATCTACGCGACTACCACCTGCAGGCGAAGTTCAATCACAAGGTTTCGGACAATCATTTCTTCCATATCCAGGCGGCGGTGGAAAACTTTGACCGGGAGCAGGAGTATGAAATTGCCTGGCCCGAAGAAACGCTAGAGTGCCTACCAGATGGCTCTTATGAAAATGAAACAATATACGGCTTTGACTACTGTGATCCTGACACTGAAAACAAAGACTTCTTCGCCGACATAAACGACAACTACGAAGACACCCGAATGGAGGTCGAGTTCCAGGACACCGTGCTGTTCAGCGAAGAATTGAAGCTGGTGACCGGCACCGGTTTTCGCAAGGATATCCTCCGCTCCGACACCCTGTTCAATGGCCGGCAGGAGGTTTACCAATCCCGCGTATTCGGCAATGTGGAATACACCCCCTGGCGCTGGCTGACCCTGAATGCGGGCGGTAACTGGGAAAGAACCAGCACCACCGGCGACAACTACTTCTCGCCCCGCGTAGCCGCCAACTTTATCTTGAATGACAACCAGGCACTGCGCTTTGTTTACTCGGAGGCGGTTCGTACGCCGGATGCGTTCGAGCAAAGCAGTGACTATGGTTATACACTGACCAATGTTAGGCCGGACACCTATTCAGACCTGGAGGGCACGCGTGTTACTACCGCAGAAGCTCTGAAGACCGGCGCCCCGAACACAGCTGGTAATGAACTTGAAGAAGAGCGCATAACCTCTTATGAAATAAGCTATTTTGGACAGTTTCCGCTGAGCCAGGCCTTGCTTTCTCTGGAAGTGCGGGGCTTCCGTGACAGGATGCGGGACATGATCGGGGGCATCATTCAGCTCAAGGAATGGTCTCTTGAGAACAGCTACGCCATTGACCAGAAGGGCTTTGAACTGGAAGGCGGCATTGAGATCTCGGGCACGAAATTCCGCGCAAGTTACGCCTACCTGGACCAGGATACCTGGTACACCGGTGGTGTACTGGACAACGATGCAGGAGAGCAGGAAGATCAGGCCGAAATCCTCGAGCGCATGTCTGTTCGTCACTCCGGCAGTCTTGCCATCATTCAGGAACTGCCCTTGGACCTGACTGCGTCTTCTGCGTTTTACTGGGCCGATGAATTCAACCGTAAACACGAGCAGTTCGAACGCATTGATGCACGCCTCAGCAAACACTTTTACGGCCCCCGCTACAACGCGGAACTGGCTTTTACCATGCAACATTATCTGAACCGCGAAGCGGAACTGAGCTCAGACAACATCATTGCCGATCACAATCAGTTTTTTGTGGAAGCCAGCCTGAAATTTTGATGTTATGAACCAGGCTCTGAAATGGAACGGATAACCAGGAAGGTATGAAATCGAACATCGGCTATGAAGCGCCAGGATGGCGCGCAAGCATTGTTCTGACCTTGTCAGCCTGGCTGATCAGCGTCGTTGCCCCCCTGCTTTTGTTGTCCGCGGGGGCGCTTGCGCAGGACACTATTGAAGCCCGGACAATTCCCGTTGCCGGCTCCGGTAATGGTGCACTGGACAGACACGTTATCCGGTTAATCCAAGAGCGCATTGAAGGCGCAGCCAAACTGAGGCTTGTTCCTTCCGATGCCTTCGGCCCCACAGAGGATGGAAGCCCTGTTGTCGCCATTGGCCCGTCTGCTTTTTCCCGCGTTCGACAGACAGACCGCAGTGCTGATGTACTCGCAGTGCTCGTTGAGAAGGGCTTCATTGAGGGGTACATCAACCAGTTTCCTGGCCAGATCGGGGCCGTTTACTACGATGTCCCTTTGCTACGCCAGGCGTTAACCGGTAAAGCCATCCTGCCCCAGGCCACAAAAATCGCATTGCTGGCCACCCCGGAATCCGCAGAGATTTACGAACCTCTGATCGATCAGTTGTCGGCTTACGATCTTGACGCCAGAGTTTTTATTGCAGAGAACGACGAGCAGCTCATCCCCACCCTGAACCGTGCTCTCAGTTATGGCGATTTCCTGCTTGCCGGGCCGGATGACAAGATCTATAACCCGCGAAGCATCAAACACATACTGTTAACCGCCTACCGCCGTAACAAAATCCTGATCGGCCCGGACCAGGGCTATGTGAAAGCCGGTTCTCTGGCGTCCAGTTACACGCCCTTTTCCGTCATGGCGGATCAGGCCAGCGAGCAGTTGCTGGAATTTCTGGAGTCCGGGGAGTTTTCTTCCCCGGAGTATCCAGGCGAGTACCGCGTTGAAGTCAATGAACAGGTAGCACGGTCGCTGAACATACCGCTGCCCGATCGTGACTGGATTGCCGATACCGTTGACCAAATGCTACGTGAAGCCCGGGAGGAGTCGAAATGACCCAGCCTGCCAGGAATACCGGAATGTCACTGTCCTCTCGCCTGCTGCTTCTCGGCGCGCTCCCGGCCGTCGTGATGTTCGTTGCTCTGATGGCTTTCTTCACGTCAGCCCGACTGGATGATGCTCGCGATGAACTGGCGCAGACCAGCCAGATGCTCGCAGACAGCCTGGCACCGGCGCTGGAATATGCGGTTGTTTCCGGCAACTCTCGGGCGCTGGAGCAGATTGTTGAGCAATCCCTCCAGCGCAGTGAAGCGGAGTGGATCCGGGTTACCGATGTTATCGGGGACAGTCTTGGCTTTGTCAGCAACGGCGATGCCAGCCGCGTTGCTGAGGACCAAGACTACAGGGTTTACACAGCAGAAATCCTTCAGGAACCCGTGGAAATTGGCAACGGGGGCCTGTTAAACGGAAGCTGGAGTGGTAATTCCGGTTCCTTGCGCGTGGGCACGGTTGAGGTAGGCGTTAATCCCCGGTTACTGGAGGCCAGGCAACAGGAAATACTATGGGCCTCGATTACTGTAGGCGGTGTGGTTCTCGCGGTCACACTCTTGCTGGTCAACTACTTCCTGAAAGACATTCTGCGCCCCATCCATAAGCTGGCGCGTCGGGTTTCCCGGCTGATTCAGGGGGATTATCAAACACAATCCGTGGCCGTGAAAGGTAACGCCAAAGAGGTGGTGGAAATCGAGCAACAGTTGAATGAGCTGGCAAATCATCTGGCACAACTGGAACAGGATCGTGACCAGACTCTGGCCATTTCTGAAAATGCCCGGCAAAAAGCCGAGCACGCAAACCAGGCCAAGACCGGCTTTCTGACTGCCATGAGCGCAGAGCTGCGCACACCTCTGCATGGAGTTCTGAAAACCCTGGACGCCGTGCGCGAAGACCCTTTAAGTGAGCGCCAGAACCATTACTTACGAACAGTCCGGCAATCGACAGAAGACCTGCTGACGGTAATTTCAGACATTCTGGATTACGCTCACCTGGATAACGGTATGTTTGCGCCCGACACACAGCCTTTCGACCTCAGGAAACTGATTGAAAACTGCTCAGCTTCTCTGCGGTTGGCGGCCGAACAACAAGGGGTTTCTCTGGATATGGAGTTGCAGGGGGCCTGGCCGGAATCCGTCATGGTTCTGGGCGACCCCGCCAGGATTCGACAGATATTGGCGGGGCTTGTTGAAAATGCCGTGAATTTCTCCGGCGACGACTTTGTGAGCACCCAGGCTCATCTCTCATCGGTGGACCAGTGCCGGGTGCTGCTCAATTGCACCGTTACCGATTCCGGCTCGCAAATGACATCAGAGCAACTCGATAACGTTTTCGGACACTCTGGAGACAACCCTGCCCACGGCGGTATAGGTTTGTCGGTTGTGCAGAAACTGGTCGAACTGATGGGCGGTTACATCAAGGTAGGTTCTGAAACAGGCCAGGGCTCATCCATCTGTTTCGAGCTGGACTTCGATCTTGCCGACGCTGAAAATACGCCAGAATGCTGACTGGCCCGCCGTAAAGCGGGCCGTCCTGAGTGTCAGGCCACCGGTTCACGCATGGTGACGAACTCTTCAGCCGAGGTGGGGTGAATTCCCAGGGTGGCATCAAACTGAGCCTTGGTGGCTCCGGCCTTGATGGCCACCGCCAGACCCTGGGTGATCTCACCGGCATCCGGCCCGACCATATGTGCACCCAGCACCTGATCGGTTTCATCATCCACCACCAGTTTCATCAAGCTGCGCTCATCACGACCACTGAGGGTGTACTTCATTGGCCGGAATTCTGAACGGTAAATCCGCACACTGTGGCCAGCTTCACGGGCTTCCTGCTCGGTCAGACCAACGGTACCGATATTGGGCTGGCAGAATACCGCAGTGGGAATGGCGCTGTAATCCATCTCGCCCTGGCCGTCACCAAACAAGCGGCGAGATAACACCATGGCCTGGGCCAGCGCTACCGGCGTCAGTTGCGGGGTGCCAATCACATCGCCCAGTGCGTAAACGGACGGCACTGCCGTCTGGAAATAGTCGTCTACCTGAACATGCCCCGAAGCTGTCAGCTCTACGCCCAGATCAGTCAGACCAAGCCCGTCCACAAGCGCCCGGCGACCGGTTGCTGCCATGATCAGGCCAGTTTCCAGCTCGTCGCCGTTGCTCAGCTGTGCCACATAGGTGGAATCATTCCGCTCTACTGAATCAATGGTGACGTTGAAGCGCAGATCTATGCCTTTTTTGCGCATTTCCTGCAAAGTAAAGTGCCGAACATCGTCGTCAAAGCCCCGCAGAAACATATCGCCGCGATACAACAGGGTGGTTTCCACGCCCAGGCCTGCCAGAATGCCGGCAAATTCCACCGCAATATAGCCGCCGCCCCAGATGGTAGCGTGACGCGGCAACTGCGGCAGATAAAACATATCATTGGAGGTCAGCAGGTGTTCTTTGCCGGGAATGTCCGGCACGACAGGCCAGCTGCCGGTAGCCACGGTGATGCGTCCGGAAGAATACGACTGCTCCCCTACCCTGACCGTGTGAGGATCCTCAAAGCTGGCGGTACCTTCAATGATTTCAACGCCGGCATTGGCCAGTAAGCGACCATAAATGCCATTAAGGCGTTCAATTTCGGCATTCTTGTTGGCCACCAGTGTTGGCCAGTCAAAGCTGACATTGTCGGTGGGCACCTGCCAGCCATAACCTGCTGCATCTTCGAGCTCTTCGCGAACATGTGCGCCGTATACAAAGAGCTTTTTTGGCACACAACCCACATTCACACAGGTGCCACCCAGATAGCGGGATTCCACCACCGCGACCCTGGCTCCGCGCTGCGCGGACATTCTGGCCAGGCGGACACCGCCGGAACCGGCACCAATCACAATCAGGTCATAATCATAGCTGTCAGACACAGTAACTCCCGCTCAACTTGATGAATCTGGAGACATAAGGATATCCAGAGCTTTCGGCCAATCAAATAGTCAATGTCAATCGAACCGATACCACGCCGGGGTCATTGGCCCGGTCCATGGACGCCTGGTCAATAATAATGCCGTGCTCGACGGTCAGTTCTTCCAGCCAGCCGGCTACATCGGCAAACGCCACCGAATCCAGCCAGACCCGGACGGCGTCATCACCGCTGGGCTCGAACCGTTGCAGTGACAGGTCTGCCTCGCCAGCGGTCCGGGTAACCAGAGCCATCAACGCCCGGCCATCTCCCGGCCTGTTCACTCGGCCCGAAGCTGTTGTTTCGTTCGCAGACAGTGCCTGAATGGCACTCTCATTGGCATCCATCCAGGCCAGTAACTCCCTGGCGTTTTCGCGGCTACTCAGGGCGCGGTCATTAAACTCCACCGCCGGGCGCCAGACCATAAAGTACAGCACCGCCAGCAGCAACGCGAACGCCAGCACCGTCAGTGCCTGCCGGTCTCTGGCTGGCAGTTGGTCGTAGCGGGCAATCAGTTTGCCGATGGCGGGCTGCCTCCTCAAATATGACCACATGTGATTAATCCCCCGAGACCGTCAAGCGGCCACGGGCACCGCCGGGTTCGTTGACCACTGAGCCAATCTGCGCCTGTATGCCGGCGTTGGTCAGCCCGTCCCGCAAGCGGCTCATCCTTTCGTAACTGTCAGCGCGAATGTCCACCACGAGCTCGCCCCGGCTCCGGCTGTAGTTGATGGAATTAAAGGCTACTGAATCAGGATCCGGTAACTGGCTGTACTGGTCACCGGTGAACCGCAGCAAGGTCATGAAATCCGCTTGTGATGTGCCGGATTCGGCCACACGCAACTGCCCCTGAATAACGCGCTGTACGTTACCGGCATGGGTGTTTGCATCCTCCGGGAAAACTTCCCGATAGATTGCCATGGCCCGGTTTTGCAGTTGCTCGGCCTGGTTGTGATGGTAAATTCCCATGCCGATTTCCAGTGTCACCTGAATCACAAACCAGATGGCAGCCACGGCAATCAGGGGTTTCCAGGGCGACAACGCACTGCTGCTGCCGGGTTTCATTGAAAACTGTGCCTGGCACAGATTGATCGGCTGGCACAGTTGCTGGTAATGGGACCACGCCAGCAATTCGGTGACCGACATGTCCAGTGTTTCCAGCGTTACCCGAAGACGTTCAGAGGCCTCGGAAAACTCGCGGATAATGGACTCCTGTTTTTCGCGGTCAGTGCCGGAACTGTAGAGTCGCACCGGAATTTCGGCCATTACGCTGTCGGTTGAAGGCGTTGCCATGATCCGGGCGGCCACGGGCAGGTTGTCCGCCTGAATCGACAACCACTCACCGCGGTCGCTGCGCATCAATACGGATTGTTCGGCCAGGCAGAGTGTCCAGCCATTTTCGGTCATCGGTAACAGCGCAGCATCGGGATAAACGGCTGCCATCTGCGTGTTCCGCCAGCCCCCCAGCAAATGCCACCAGTACCCCATCTGCCCTGCGTCGATGGCGGCGACCTGATAGCCATCGTCTGTATGCCGGCCAAGCGCCAGGTGCAGGGTATCTATGTTCTGGGCTACCTGTTCTTCTATCGCGTATGGCAAAGCCTGAGCAACAAGATGACTTTGTCTGGCAGGGATGTCCGCGACACAGAATATGGTTTCGTCAGCGGGGATGAGGCCAATCAGTTCAACCTCTTCCGTGGCATTCTGAACCAGAGTCTGCTCAATAACCTCGCGGCTGTCGGCAATACCCTTCGCCCGGGTATCACCGAGGGCATCCTGAAGCACCCAGCTATAGCGTTGTTGCTCCGGGTCTTCGGTGGGCTGCAAAGGCCGTATATAAAGACGGTAAGCCATGGTTATCCTTCCGGGATTGTATAAGATTCCCTGGTGATGCGATTTGTCTGGCCGGAATCCCTGTGAACGGTGCGCACCTTACCTTCGGCATCACGGAACACCCTGCTGACCATGTTCACCTTACGATTATCGTAGGTAATCCGCGAAACAACATCAAAAAACCGGGTCTGCAATGTCAGGCCGCTGGCCGTGAGCCCCATGCCGGAGAGTTCCGGTAGCGCCAGAAAGTCACGCACATCATCAAAAGGGTCTTCATCACGCCTCGCGATGAGGGCCTGAGCATCGGCCCGGGTTATCTCCGCGTGGAGCGACCTGAGGACCGGGAGCGTCGCAGTATTGATATTAACGCCCGCTCCGGTAACGGGAAGCGCTGTTACATGGAGGCGTAAACGGTTATAGGCCTCCTCGGTCATGCCCTCGATCAACCGCAACTCACTCACCGATACGAACGGCTGATTGGCGGCACGGTATGAGGGTTCTGCCATCAGATATGTACCGTCTTCTGCACCCCCGGCACTGATGGGCTGATCGTCAGCATCGATCCAGTCAATCAGGGCGTCGACGGTGACACCGGAAACCTCCAGTGTCTGCAGGAGCCGCTCTACCCGCGCCCGAACCAATGAATTTACCTGACCACTGGCATTCACCAGATCATTGAGATTGAGGCGACCACCAAGATCATCTATCTGTATTTCGGCAACACCATTGTTGTCCAGCGGCAGAATGGCCGCACGCTCGGCCCAGACTTCATCCAGGCTGTCGACCATAGCGCCCTCTTCCTGGTCGTCCTCAAAGTCCTGAATCAGTATGCGGCGGGCAAACTCCTCCGCACCCAGCGCAATACTGTAACCCTGTTGCTGAGCCAGGTAATGACCGGCCTTGAACACACGCAGGTTCTGTTGGCGCAACATGCCCGAGGCCAACATGACCACCAGGGCCATGGCCAGCAGCACCATAATCAGCGCAACGCCTCTGTGTTTACTCAGCATTGGTCCGGGCGTCCGATTGCGGCTTGGGGTTCATCAGTTCCTGGGCCGCGGCCTGGTCAAAATCCGGCAGGGTAAAGGTTCTGGTTATTTCGCCGAACTGTTCGTGCTCAAGGCTTATCTCAATACCCCTGGGCAAGGCTGCCGTCGGCCGCTCACCTGGCGTCAGCTCGGACAGAACCTCCTCTGGCGGCCATTGTTCCTGCCGGCTGCCGTCTTTATCCAGCAGCCAGATGTCAAAAGTCTGAACGTTTTCAAGCAACAGCACTCCCCTGCGGGATTCTTCCTGCCCCTGGTCCACCACTGGCCAGTAATGCCGGCGCAGCTCGTTGCCCGTGTATTCCCAGGCAACCCGTTGCAGGCTGCTGCGTCTCAGGCCAAGGGGATTACGCCAACCCTGGCGTGTGAGCATGAATTCGTAGCCTTCTTCACGAGTAGTCAGCGCGCCCTGAAAATCGCCGTAGATGTCCCGGGCCGGCCGGTTAACAATCTGAGTGATATCCCGCTCAAGCAGCAGCATGGTCTTCTGCAGACCATCGAACTGATTTGCCAGGTCGTTCACCCGATCCCGGGAATTGACCACGCTGTTGATGACCTGCCATACCCCCATACCAATCACTGATGTGATGGTCACGGCAATCAACACCTCCATCAAGGTGAAGCCCTGCTGATGAGCAATGGGAGAGGCCACTATGGCTCTCCCAGAAAGGCGGTCAGCGTGTGCACCGGGAAAGGCTCCGATTGCTCATCCCGATACTTGGCAACGGTTATCTCGATACGGCGCATGCCGGGCTCGGCCGTTCCCTTTACGGCAGTCGTTACCCGCCAGCGAAACCGGCCATACTCCAGATCGGCCGAGTTTTCTGAAATCGATGGCAGGCCATTGCCCTGGCGCAGCTCATTGATACGATTGTCGGCAACCCAGGCGGCCAGGGTTTTGTCCCTTACCCGTTCGAAACTGCCGATGTAGTTGCTGCCCACCTGCGCCGCTGCCGCAGCAATCAACCCGAACACCAGCAGGGCGACCATAACCTCCAGTAACGTAAAACCATAAGATCGGGTGTTCATTGCCAATCCTCAGCACCAGGGCGGTTCCAGTGCAGTGGGGAGATACCATCAGAGGTGATCGAATGCAGGGTGTCGGCATTGCCAACCAGCGTGAATTCCAGCTCGAACGGCGTGGTTTCCCCGCTGGAGAAAAACACCACATCCGGTCGCGGGCTGTCTTCTCTGGCTGAGGCCAGGCGCGGGGTATCGTTACCCAGATGCGCAGTGATCAGCAGCCAGTCGGGAAAGGATCGGAATCGAAAGATCTGCTCAGAGGAAGGGCTCCATTCTCCGGTCTCCTCCTCGAACGCCACGAACCGGTAACCTCGCTTCTCCAGCATCAGGCCCAGTTCACGGTTATTCAGGACAGCCTGTTCAGAGGCCGTCTGCATCAGCAAATACACTTCGCGCACCTGCTCCCGCAGCTCCCGTTGCCGGGAACCACCCGCCATATTGGCAATGGTTAAAGCCGCCAGCATGCCAACAACAATCAGGACAACCAGTATTTCTATCAACGTGAAGCCGCGCTGGCTGATCCTGACCCTACGGCACCCGGTCATCTATTCTCCGGCGTCCCAGACGCTGACGTCAGCCGCATCCCCGTCGCCGCCTTCCTGACCATCAGAGCCATAGGAATAAAGGTCGTAGGGGCCTTCAACGCCGGGACTGACGTACTGATACTCATTGCCCCATGGGTCTTCCGGCACACTGTTCATGTAGCCGTCAGGGCTCCAGTTTCTTGGCTCTGGCGTACCGCTGGGCTTACTCACCAATGCGTCCAGCCCCTGCTGGGTAGACGGGTAATGGCTGTTGTCCAGTCGATACAGATCCAGTGCACCGGCAATGTTGTCCAGTTGGGTCTCCGCGATGGTCACCCGGGCCTGGTCACTGCGACCCATGATATTGGGTGCCACAACGGCTACCAGCAGCCCCAGAATTACCATCACCACCATGATCTCGATCAGGGTAAAGCCGTTCCGGAGCCCGGGAAACAGGTCGTGCCTATGGCTCATACTCTTGCTCTTCATTGTTTCGCGGTCCTTCATGTTTGAACTCCTTTACAGTGGGGCAGTTACCCCACGAGGTTGCTCATGTTCAGAATTGGCAACATGATCGCCAGCACGATGATCAGCACTACCACCCCCATAACCAGCAACATCATTGGCTCGAACAGGCCGACAAGGGCTGCAATCTTTGATTGCAGCGCGTTTTCCTGCATTCGTGCCGTGCGCTCCAGCATGCTGTCCAGCTCACCACTGGCCTCACCGCTGGCAATCATATGCAGCATCATGGGGGGGAAATAACCGGTCTGGTCGAGCGAGCGATGCAACGAACCACCCTCGCTGACCTTGCGGGCAGCTTCTCTCAATTGTTGCCGGAGATAATCATTGGAAAGCACCTCACCGGCTATCCTCATGGCTTCCACCAGGGGCACACCACTGGTTGTGAGAATGCTCAGGGTACTGGCATATCTGGCGGTACTGGTACCACGCACCATGCCTTTGAGCAGTGGCAGATGCAGCAATCGCTTGTGGACTCTGAGCCGGAAACCGGGCTTTGTCAGTGCGAACCGGAACCCGAGCAGACCGATACCAAGGAGAACCGCCAGATAGACGCCCCAGGCGCCAAGAAATTCAGAGACCGCCAACATGGCCCGGGTCAGGCCCGGTAACTCCTGGCCCTGTTTCACGAACACTTCAATAATGTCCGGCACCACATAGGTCAGCAGGAATACCACGATGGCGATGGCCACCACGCTCAGGATAATCGGGTAAATGGCGGCCAACTGGATCTTCTGGCGGGCTTCCTGACGGGCCTCGGTGTAATCCGCCAGACGGTTCAGTACGAGATCCAGATGCCCCGCGTGTTCACCCGCTGAGACAGTAGAGCGGTAAAGCCGGGGAAAAGCACGAGGGAATTCACTCAGACTGTCGGCCAGGGTATGACCTTCCATGACTTTCGCGCGTATGGCGATCAACATGCCCCGGATATGGGGTTTATCCGTTTGTTGTGCCGCGGCACTGAGCGCTTGCTCGATAGGAATGCCGGATTGAATCAACGTCGACAGCTGGCGGGTAATCAAGGCCAGATCCGGTGTGCTCAGTGAGCTTCCTTTGCGTAACGGGCTGAAACGGGCCGACTTCTCCATTGCCGGGGTTACGCTCAACGGCGTTAGCCCTCTGTCCCTCAGCTGATGGCGCACGGCTCTTGGTGCATCAGCCTCCAGCATGCCCTGCTTTTGCTTACCCCGGGCGTCCAGCGCTGTGTAGTCATAGGCTGGCATGGGTTATGGGCTCCGGTGAGTCACGCGCAGAACTTCTTCTACCGTGGTTACACCGTCAAGAATTTTCCGGACACCGTCAGCGTGAATGCTTGGGCTGTATCGGCGGGCTTCCCGTTCCAGATCCAGCTCACCGGCCTGTTTATGTATCAGGTTGCCGATTTCATCATTGGTTTCCACCACTTCATAAATGCCCACCCGGCCCCGATAGCCCAGCTGATTGCAATGTTCGCAACCTCTGGCGCGGAAGATAGACGGCGGCTTCTCCGGGTTCTGTTGCAGAAATTCACATTGCTCCGCCGTTGGCGTGTAAGGCTCACGACACTCCGAGCACAGCACCCGAACCAGTCGCTGGGCAACGATGCCCACCAGGCTTGAAGCAATCAGGAATGGCTCAATGCCCATGTCCATTAAACGGGTAATAGCGCCAACCGCGGTGTTGGTATGCAGCGTGGAAAGCACCAGGTGGCCGGTCAGGCTGGCCTGAACGGCGATTTCAGCGGATTCCAGATCCCGGATTTCACCGATCATCACCACATCCGGATCCTGGCGAAGAATAGCGCGAAGCCCCCGTGCGAAGGTCATATCCACTTTTGTGTTGACCTGGGTCTGGCCTATGCCTGGCAGGTTGTATTCAATGGGGTCTTCAACGGTAAGAATATTACGGCTGCCGTCATTTATTTCCTGCAGCGCCGCATACAAAGTTGTCGACTTACCGGAACCGGTAGGGCCGGTAACCAGCAGAATACCGTGTGGTCGGAAGATCAGCCGGCGCAGGGTAGTCAGGTCTCGTCCGGCCATGCCGAGCGACTCCAGGCGGATGGATCCCGCCCGCTTATCCAGCAAACGAAGCACCACCCTTTCGCCGCTGGACGAAGGCATGGTCGACACCCGCAGATCCACCTCCCGGCCCGCCACACGAAGTGCAATCCGGCCATCCTGGGGCACCCGTTTCTCGGCGATATCAAGCCTGGCCATAACCTTTATGCGGGAAACCAGCAAAGGCGCCAGGGCCCGCTTTGGCTGAACTATTTCCCGCAGAACGCCATCAATGCGGAAACGCACAACCAGATGCTTTTCATAGGTTTCGATATGAACGTCGGAAGCGTTGGCTTTAACGGCTTCGGTGAGAATGGCGTTGATCAGCCGGATGATCGGGGCGTCATCCTCCTGCTCCAGCAAGTCTTCGGTTTCCAGCACCGAGTCGGCCATCGAGGCCAGATCCATGTCATCGCCGATATCCTCGACCATTTGCATGGCTTCGGTAGAATCACTCTGATAGGCATAATTCAGGGCCTGATCAAACCTGCCAGCTTCAATGGTCGTAAAGCGGGCTTTGCCCCCACTGATCCTGTTTGCCTCAGCCAGCGCAGCCCGGGGCGCATCGGAACGCACCAGAATGACCGCCTCACCCTCATCATTCCGGGTGAGAATAACGCCATTACGCTTGGCAAAAGCGAATGGCAGGCGGCCAGGTAACGCATCCTGCGGCTGGGGTTCGGTCTCGGTAATCACAATTCCTCACTAGGTTCATCAGAACCAGCTTACTATGCTGAGCCGTAAATCCCTTCATTAATGAAAAGTAGCACAGGAAACCGGAACCATCGTCCAAACCCATGCACTATAATGCCAGCGATGACGCGTCTGATAACACAAAGCCCGCCGGGTGCGGGGTTAGACAAGCAGGAAAGCAAATGCCGACCACCATTGACCGAAGAATTCCACCACTGCTGGCTTTGTGTGCTGCCCTGGCGATGGTTGCGGTCACTGGCTGGCAAGGTTATGAATTCTGGCAAACAAACACTGAACGCTCCCTTGCCGACACGGCGGAAAAGGTATCCGGACTGTCATCCCCGTCGGAATCAGCCGTTCCGGATGTAGAGCTGGCACAACTGGCCCTGTTCGGAAAGGCGCCGTCCACACAAAGCGCACCCGTGCCTGAAACCGAAAACCTCCCGGAAACCAATCTTCGGCTGACTTTACGTGGCGCACTGGCCGCAGACGGAGAGTTCCCGGGTAGTGCCCTGATCGAACACCCGGATGGTGAAACCGAGGTCTATATGGTCGGGGATTCCCTGCCCGGTGATGCGCTATTACGAACCGTTTTGTCTAACCGGGTGATTCTCGAACGGAACGGCAAACTGGAGAATCTGTATTTCCCGGAGACCGGGGATCGCAGTGGTGTGGAGCTGGCCAGCGACAGCCAGTTGCAACCGGCCCCACCCTCAGAGCAGAGCCCTGCCGCCGGGGCTGCTATCGATGCTTATTCCGAAGGACAGGCGCGGCAAGAGGAAATTCGCCGTCGGCTTGAGCAAATCCGGCAACGTTTACAGGATAGTAATTGAGGCCCGCCATGCCAGCGGCAGCCAGTCCGATTTTCCGCTACTCGTTCGTGCTGCCCTTATTAATGGCCGTATCGCTGGCCAGTGCCTTTCAGCTCGACAATCGATTGATGACCTGGGTGTTCGACCAATACGGACCCGCGGCTCATCAGCGCCTGGAAGACTGGCAACGCCTGCACGCTCTGGCCAGCAACGCGCCCGTCGACAGACAACTGGAAATGGTGAACCGCTTTTTTAACCGGGCCGAATTTGTCGACGACATCGACCATTGGGGCGAGGAAGATTACTGGGCCACGCCGGTGGAACTATTGAGCACCAACGGCGGTGATTGTGAGGACTTTGCCATTGCCAAATATCTGACCCTGAAAGCCATGGGCCTGCCGGATGAGCAGATGCGAGTGGTGTATGTAAAGTCACTGGAGCTGGACCAGGCGCACATGATTCTGGCGTGGTACCAAACACCGGGCGCCGAACCGTTGATCCTGGATAACCTGATAGACGAGATAAAACCTGCCTCGCAACGCCCTGGTCTTGAACCAGTTTACAGTTTTAATGGCAAAGGACTGTGGCGTAACAAGTCAACCGGTGAACACGCCCGCATAGGCAACGCTGACGAACTGGAGCGCTGGCGGGATCTCAACCGTCGGCTGGTCGAACCACTCCGGCAGTAAAACCAGGCCCTTTGAATGGGGTCAGCCCGATCAGTTTTTCTCAAGCCCTTTACATTCCAGTTGATCAAGCGGAACGGGCCGGGAAAACAGGTACCCCTGCAGCAAATCACAATCACGCTGTTTCAGATCGGCTGCCTGCTCCCGGGTTTCCACACCCTCCCCCACCACCACGAGGCCAAGATGATGCGCCATGGTAATCACACCCTGAACAATGGCCGCATTGTCAGGATTTTCAGTGATATCCATGATGAAGCTCCGATCCAGCTTCACCTTGTTGATTGGCAACTGGCGTAAATACCGAAGGCTGGAATAACCGGTGCCGAAATCATCGATAGACACCTTGACGCCGAGCTTCCGGACCTCCCGAAGGGTCTCGATAGCCTGCCCGGCACCGGACATCAACACATTCTCGGTAACTTCGAGCTCCAGCAGCTCCGGATCCAGGCCCGTCACTTCCAGTGCCTTGCGTACTTCCTCAAGAAATCCGTAACGCCGGAACTGAAGCGGAGAGATGTTGACGGAAACCGGCAGGCGCCGATTCATTTTATGGTTCCATGCTGCGAGGTCTGCGCAGGCTTTCAGTAGTACCCAGTGGCCAATGGCAACGATCTGCCCGGTTTGCTCGGCCAGGGGAATGAACTCCCCCGGAGGGATGAATCCACGCTCCGGATGCTGCCAGCGCACCAGAGCTTCCATTCCCCGGATGATCCCCGAATTTGCTGCCACAATGGGCTGGTAGTACAGCACAAACTGCTCTTGCTCGATGGCCTCCATGAGCTCTCGACGCAAGGCCACATATTCGTTGTTAACGGCCGTTACCGAGCCTTCAAACCAATGCCAGGTGTTGCGGCCCTGGGCTTTGGCATCCTGGACGGCAGCGTCCGCATAACAAATCAGCTCTTCTGCACGCATCGGCCGAGCATGCTGAGATGCAATGCCAATGCTGGCGCTGATGTGTAATCTATGTCCGCTGATATCCAGAGGCCTGGAAAGGTCCGCCAGAATGTTACCGGCGCAGTTGGTGATTTCCTGCTCATCATTGACACCTTCAAGCAGCACGGCGAATTCGTCTCCGCCCAGCCGTGCAACCACACCGAACTCACCGACCGTGCCCTCCAGCCGCTTACCAACGGCGACCAGCAACTGGTCGCCCACACTGTAGCCGAGGCTGCTGTTAACCGGCTTGAAATCGTCGAGATCGACATGCAACACCGTGACTTGTTTATCGCTGCTGACAGATTCCTGACAGGCTCTGGCCAGATCGGCGGCAAACAGTGTGCGATTTGGCAGGCCGGTCAGCAGGTCATGGGTGGCGTGATGATCCAGCAACTGTTCGTTTTCATGTTGCCGGGTAACATCGTGTTGGGTGCCAACGAAATGTGTGCATTGCCCCGAATCAGTAAACACCGGCTCGATCACCAGATGATTCCAGAATGCATCGCCATTCTTGCGGTAATTTAGCAGGGTTACTTCAGCCCGCCTGCGATCTTTCAATGACCGCCGAAGAGCTGCCACTGCCATCGGGTCGGTATTCTCGCCCTGCAACAACCGGCAATTCCGCCCGATTAGCTCTTCCCGGGTGTATCCGGTAATTTCAAGAAATGCCTCGTTGACGAACACAAGAGGCATCACCGGATCCAGTGCATCCACCATCACCATGCCATTGGAACTCGACTGTATACCGCGCTCAAGCAGGCGCAGCTGTTCCTCGGTGGTCTCCCGCAGACTGACTTCCTGTTGGTGGGTAATAGCCAGCACCACCAGGCTGGCCGCCCGGCGCATAAGCTTTATTTCTTCATCGGTAGGCTGTCGTTTGTCGCGGTAATAAGTGGCAAAAGTGCCCAGCAGGTTGCCAGCGGTATCAATCAAGGGAGTTGACCAACAGGCAGCCAACCCCTCCCGGGCGACAATGTCGTGGAATCCCCGCCACCTTTCGTCCGTGGCAAGATCATCACAGATGGTCAGCTCCCGAAAATAAGCAGCGGTCCCGCATGCACCCCGTCGCGGGCCCACGCCGATGCCCTGCATGGCTTCGCGATAGGTCTCTGAAAAGCTGCTGCCGGCGACCATATTCAGCTCATCAGTTTCCGGAGAATACAGCATGACTGATACCAGAGCGTCGGGAAGCTCGTTTTCCATAACGCTGGTGATCGCGCTCAAGAGCACATCCAGCGGCGCTCGCTGGGTAATCAGTTCATAGATGGACTGAGAAAAGCCGGTAAAGTGTTGTTTTGTTGTCACCTGCCCACTCCACAATGTCGTCGCCCCAACCCTGCCCCATTTTGAAAGTCGGCGCAATTGGCGGAGAGCCCTGACGGGCGAATTTCATCTACTTGTTAATGCTTATGCGAAATAAGTTTGCATTCAACCCCGACAAGAGTACAGTGGTCGTCGTTGGAAAGATCTAGCAA